>CERO01027812.1_pt1 | contig 27409 bp, 24 predicted proteins | sample 530851 | NCBI WGS metagenome assembly CERO01 (sample SAMEA2621033, study PRJEB7988) | marine metagenome | biome: marine biome (ENVO:00000447); feature: surface water layer (ENVO:00002042); material: "saline water (ENVO:00002010), including plankton (ENVO:xxxxxxxx)" | depth 5 m
GATTGGTGTCCCGTGATCGTACCGCTCAGCGGGCCTGCGCAGCTTTTGTTGCCTGGTGATCAGAAACACTCACCGAAGGAAACAACACTATGAGAGATCTGAACTACCAATTGAAACTGCTATGCAGGCACAGCCATGAGGGAAGCTTTAAAACCCGGGCTGGCCGGGAAAGACAACTGACTGCCATTGCCAACCAATTACATGACCTGGGCTTCCGGGGTTTGAAGGCTACTTCTATCAAACAGAAACATGTCGAGGCGCTGGTAGAGCACTGGCTGGGACAAAACCTCTCTCCCGGGACCATCAAGAACCGGATGAGCTGTTTACGCTGGTGGGCGGAGAAGGTTAATAAGCGGGCCGCGGTGGCCGGCTCCAATGATTACTATGGAATACCCGACCGGCAGTTCGTGTCCGACACCAGTAAAGCCAAAGACTTGGCCGAGGAACAGCTAGCCCAGGTCAAGGATGAAAACGTAAGAATGAGCCTGCGGCTGCAACAGGCCTTCGGGCTGAGAAGAGAAGAAGGCATCAAGATCCAACCCCGCTGGGCCGACCGGGGCAAGTACCTGCACCTCAAGGCCAGTTGGACCAAGGGAGGACGAGAACGCACTGTACCCATCCGTACCCAGGCTCAACGCGCCCTGCTGGAACAGGCCAAGCGACTAGCCGGTTTCGGATCCCTGATCCCCCGAGGCCGGCAATACATCGAGCAACTGCGAATCTACGAGCGCCACACCGCCAATGCCGGGTTATCGAAAATGCACGGCCTGCGCCATGCCTATGCCCAGCAGCGGTATCGGGAGCTCACCGGTTGGGCATCACCCCATGCGGGTGGACCTGCCAAAGAGCAATTGACCGCATCACAACGACAGGCCGATCAGCGGGCCCGCTTGACCATCAGCGCCGAGTTGGGCCATGTCAGGGCCCAGATAACTGCTGTTTACGTAGGCAGATAGGGCATGCAGATCCAGCCCCGCCTGATCCGACTTCGCGATGCCCCTGCCTACCTGGGGATCAACAAGAATACATTTAATCGCGTGGTGCGCCCTACCCTGTCCGAGGTGTCCCTGGGCAATCAAACCATTCTCTTCGACAGACTTGAAATCGATGCCTGGGCGGAGGACTATATCCAACGCAACGGGCGTCGTCCTTTAGGCTCAATTCTGGAGGACGATTTATGTCAAAGCGCAACAAAATGCCGGGGCTCCGCCTTAAAAACGGGATCTGGCATATCGAAAAACGCTCGCAGTACGCCCCCGGTGGCTGGCTCCGCGAAAGCACAGGAGTATCTGGTCGCACTGAGGCAGAGCAAAAACTGATCCGTCGATTGGCGGAGATTCAAGAGGAGGCAAAGCAACAAGCCGCAGCGGTTTATACCTTCGAGGCAGCGGCACTGCGGTACCTCGAGGATATTGCACAGTCGTCATCGGCAGAAACGATAGCGATACACCTGGACCAGTTGTTCGTGTATATCGGCGCACTGCCCCTCGAGCAGGTCCACGATGGTACGTTAAAGCCATTCGTGGATGAAAGGCTCCGTCTGGGGAAGGCCGCGAAATCCATTAACAATGCGCTTGGTACAGCCAGTGCAGTTCTCAATCGCGCGGCGCGAGTATGGCGCAATGAGCAGGGGCTGCCGTGGCTAAGACAGGCACCGCCCAGACTCAGCCGGCTATCGCTCAAGGGGTGCCAGAAAAGACCGTACCCCTTGTCGTGGGAAGAGCAGGACAGGCTTTTTTCCAGGCTCCCCCGCCACCTGGCGGACGCTGCGATGTTTGCGGTGAATACGGGATGCCGGGAACAGGAGGTCTGCCAGCTGCGCTGGGCATGGGAGGTAAAACTGGATAATTTTTCCAGATCCGCCTTTGTCCTGCCCGAGTCGATCACCAAGACCAGTACCGAGCGGGTGGTGGTGCTCAACACGGTCGCGAAGGCAGTAGTCGATTCACGGCGAGGGATCCACGCGGATTTCGTGTTTACCTACCGGGGCAACCCGGTCGGGAAATTGCGGACCAGCGCGTGGATCCGGGCCTGGACGAAGGCCGGGTTACCGACGGACAGCACCATACTCAAAGGCGTTCACAATTTGCGCCATACGTTCGGCCGAAGGCTGCGAAGCGCGGCGGTTCCACTGGAAACACGCAAGGCGCTGCTGGGGCATGCCAGTGGTGATATCACCACCCACTACTCGGCAGCCGAACTCGGCGAACTGCTGGATGCCGCGGAGAAGGTGACCGATCGTGGGCGCGCGCAATCGCCCACCCTGACAGTGATAAAGCGGCAAAAGGAAGAAAGTGTCGGAAAACTGTCGGAAATGTGCAGGAAGGTTAGTGGCTGCTAAGCTGCAGACCCTTACGAAATTGGCGCGCCTGGCACGATTCGAACGTGCGACCGCCTGGTTCGTAGCCAGGTACTCTATCCAGCTGAGCTACAGGCGCGTTGAGGGGCGGTACTATAGGTATCAGAGGCTCCTTCGTCAAGCCCTTCGCCGGCAAAAATCGGTTTCTGCCAACACATCACCCTGCAATGCGCCGCACGTGCCAAAGGATGTTACCCAGTGAGGCGTTACCAGCACCGTCTGCCACTTCAGCGAATGAAGCCGGTGTCGGATTCCATGTAGAGACGCAACGGCAGGCTGCCATCGTCTTTCAGGTGAATGACAAGACCGTAATTGTCGTTGTCGTAGTCCGCCACCCACTCGTAGCGAAAGTCGGGCAGTATATCGACCGGCTCGGGACGGCGGCCAACCACTCGCACCTCTTCCAGTGCGCCCGGGTCAAACGCCGCGTGGGTTTTGGGAATAATCAGGGTGACCTTGCGCTCGCCGGGCACAGTCCCGGGCTCTACGCTATCCACACTGATGCCGGACTCGGCGTCCAGGTGGCCTTTAACCAGTTGTAGCCAACCGCTCTCAGCGGTGGTCTTGTCGCCCCAGGATACGGGTGCAGCAAGCAACATGCACAGCGCACTTGATACACAAATCGAACGAACAAGCATGGTCGTCTCCGGGCATCCGCAGGCAGGGAAAGCAGAGCGACCCGCCACGCTGAGCCGACCAGATGTGGCCGGTGCCGCAGAGGGTCGCTCTCGTTACTGCTACTTCATGGCGTCCTGAACAGCCTCGTCGGCCTCGTCTGCCATCTCACCTGCCTTGTCTTTGGCATCGTCCATAGCCTGGCCGGCTTCGTGCTGCATGTCTTCAGCGGCTTGACCCGCATCGTGCATGGCGTCTTCGCCCATTTGCTTGCCATCGTGCATGGCGTCGTCGATTGCGTCGCCGGCGTCATCCATGGCATCACCCGTTGCATCAGCGGCGTCGTCCATGGCATCGCCAGCGGCGTCCATGGCATTGCCTGTTGCATCAGCTACTGCGTTACCCGCCTCTTCAGCTTTGTCCGCTACCGTGCTCATGGCATTGGAAGCAGACTCGCTAACGCTCTCCGCGTCTTCCTTGCTGCAGGCAGAAAGGCCAAAAACCATCATCGTTGCCAGTACGGCACCCGCTACTTTTTGTGTTTTCATACACTCACCCCTTAATTTGGTTGTGTTGTCGCGTCCGCACAGGACACCATGAGACTACACAGCTAGCGCTACAGAGTAAAGCTGTGCGACCGCGTAGCATGAAGCCTGCAGTCACTCGGCAACAATATCACCGTGCATCGCAGCCAGTCGCTGCAGCAAGGCATTCTGCGCACCAACCGGTATCTGCTCCTGCTCCATTACGCGTATGAGGCTACTCACCAGGCGGTTGAACTGCGCGGACGTGACCTGCAGATGGCGGTGGGTTTCCCGCATGCTGTCGCCGGTGTACACACAGGGGCCATCGGTCACCGCGCAAAGCTGCTCCGCGAGCTTATTGCGAAAGCGTTCGATGTCGGTGTCGACAAAGAGTGCGCGAGTGTCACTATCTTCGGCAATCTCCCAGAGCAAACCGGCAACGATGCGGTCGACACCCGCCTCACCACCGAGCTGTGCGTACAGCGAGTCGCCTCGTTCCACCTGCCCCGCACACCCGGTCACCAGTAATGTGAGCCACAAGGGGAGAGAAAAGAAACGCCGCATGACGAACACCTATTGACTCAACTGAAGCGACAGGTACCAACCGCTCTGGCTTGCAAGCCCCGCGATATCACCAAGCTCCGTCCACGCGACTACCGCAGCGAAGCGCTTGTTGGGAAACCAGCCAACAAACACGTCGGCCCAGTCATCCTCGGTAACACTTTGCAGCTGGTCGGGCTTCTGCCGGTATTCCGCGCCGATCACCCAATGCCGGTTGAGGAACACACCCACACTGCCCTCTGCCACCAACTCGCGCTGTTCGTCAAACCCGAGCAGCCCCGTCTGGTGCGCGGCGGTCCAGCGCAGTGTGCCGTTGGCAAACACGTTGCGCCCCAGTAGGCCGTTGAGCCAGAGTTTGCCCGCCGCGAGATACAGGTCTGTGCCACTGTCGCGTGCTGCCCCCAACGCCAACGGCACGGCCATGTCGCGGTTGCGCTTGTACTGCAGGCCCGCAGTGAGCTGCGGCATGGCGCCATAAATGAGATCGCCGGCCAGGCGCGCCTTTGCCCCGAACACGTCCTGGCGGATGTTCAGCCCTAGGGGGGCAACCTCAAGATCCTGGCGACTCACGCTGAACTCCAGCGTGTTCTCCAAGCCTACGCTGACGCTCTGCACATCAAGCTGGAAATCGTCCACACTTACCCTGCCAAGCCCCAGCGCACCGCCCCACTCGCCAACATCGCCGTAACCACTGATCACGGCCCAGGGGGCAATGCCACCGCCGGCCTGGCCTTCAATGGTACTGGCACCTCCGGTGGCGAGCAGTCGGCTATCGGCCTGCACCGCCAAAGGCAGCAAAAGCACCAGCAGCATGATGCCTGCCCGCCAGCTACACATGGGGATCACCTGCGATGGCAAGTACCGGAGGCGGCAGGTCCTCCAGCCACGCCGCGAGCTCGGGCGCCGGCATCGGGCGCGCAATGTAGTAGCCCTGCACGGCGTCGCAACCCATGGCCTGCAGCAGGCGCAGGGAGGCGATGTTCTCCACACCCTCTGCGACCACCTTGAGCCCCAGGTAGTGCGCCATCTCGATCGTGGAGCGCACAATCTGCTGGTCGTCCGCATCCTGATCGAGCTGCAATACCAGGCTCTTGTCGATCTTCAGTTCCTGAACCGGCAGTGTTTTCAGCTGTGCGAGTGATGAAAACCCTGTGCCGAAATCATCAATGGCCAAGCGGATACCCACTTTCTCAAACTCCCGAATGTTCGCCAGCGCCAGATCCATGTCGGCCATCATCATGGTTTCGGTAATCTCGAACACCACGGCGCTGCTGTCCAGCCCCGAGCTTGCCAACAGGTCGATGGCGTGACGCACGAAATCGAGCTGCAGGATATCCGCCCCGGACAGATTGATGCACACGGTCACTTCAAGCCCCGCGCGCTCCCAGTCCTGCAGCTGGCGCAATACCAAGCGCAGAACGATCATGCTGATATCCGTGATGATCCCGGTTTGCTCCGCCACCGGGATGAACTCGTCCGGGTATACCTCTCCCAGTTCCGAATCGTTCCAGCGCATGAGAGCCTCTACTTCCAGCACCCGATGGTCCCCCAGATCGTACTTGGGCTGATAGACCATGCGGAAGCTCTCCGCTTCCACCGCTGCCTGCAAACGATGGGCCAGCGTGATCTGGCGCAGGTGATTCTCATCCTGGCCGATTTCATAGAACGAGTAACCATGCTTGGTTGAGCGTGCGTTACCGAGCGCAATCTGGGCGCGACGCAGTAGCTCCTCGAAGTCCTGCCCGTGTTGCGGGGCGAACACGAATCCCAGCAGGGGTTCGATGCGCACAGGAATACCCTCTATCGACAACGGCGCGGCAAAATCGGCGCGCAGCTTGTCCAGCACCACATTGACGTCGACACGGGTCAGGGCGTCAAAAAACAGCAATATCTGGGAGTCCGCGACGCGGGCAGCCATGTCACCCCGGCGCAGGCTTTCCGTCACCCGCCCCGCCACGGCCTGCAGGGCCTGGTCGCTGAAGTCGCTACCGTAGAGGTCGGTCAACTCGCGCAGATTACTCAGCTCCAGCAGGGCCATTGCATAATTTGCCGCGGCTGTTGGCTCCGCCATACGGTTGTTGAAGGAGCCGGTGATATGGCTGCGGTTAGGCAGGCGCGTCAGCATGTCATGCTGCGCCTGATAGCGAATGCGCGCCTCCCGCTCGGATACCGTATCCTGCATCAGGTTCAGGGTATCGGCCAGCGTGCCGAACTCCGCCCCGGATTTCAGGTCGATGCGGTGCGTGTAGTTGCCGTCGGCGATGCGCCGGGCCGCGCGCACCAACGCATAGATTGGCTGGGTAACGCCCCGGGCAATGACCAGTGCCGTCAGAACCGCGAGCAGCAGGGCAACAAACCCAATCAGGATCATTTGCTGACGCAAAGGTCGGTAACTCTGCAGTGCCTGCTGCAATGATTGCGAAAGCAACGCCGAAAGGCGCTGACCGTCTTCGTCCAGCAACAGGACTTCGCGGGTTACCCAGCGGCCATCGGCCCGTGTGGCGACCGCGCCCTTTTCGATCTCCCCGGGTTGCGCACCGGCGTGCAGGCCCGCGCTCAGGGCCGGAGGCAGCGTAGAGTGCAGCACACGGGGGCCGTGCGTATCGCTCTGCGCCAGCAGGGTAATCTCGGCGTTGGTGAGGGCGCGCAGGTCTTGCAGCATGGAGTCATCCACCGCCGTCCCCAACCCCACCCACCCCATCAGGTCAGGTGCAAACACCGGCACCAGTACCAGCTGGAAGGGCTGTTCGTTGAACAGGGCGAGAATTGCCGTGCCGCTGGCGTTTTCACTGCGCAGCGCGCTGGCGGCACTTTGCGGCAGGCGCTCGAGCTCATGCGTGCTGAGCAGGATATCGCCTTCACGCGAAAGCATGACCACGAAATCCGCGGCGATACGCTCGCCGTGGTTCGCCAGCACGCTGAGCATGGTGGCCTGCTCACCGGTGGCGATGGCGCGTTTGAAGGCGAAGTCTCCCGCCAGCACCTGAGCGCGCCCGCGAAGCTGCTCCCGGTCAACTTCCAGCAGCGAGCGAAATACGCGCTCCACCACTTCCAGTTCGTCACGCACGATTGTCTCAACCGCGGTATTGGAGGCCCGCAACACAGCCAACAGGCTACTCGCCAGCGTCACCGCGAGCAGGCCACCAATAAGCAACAGCAGTTTATTGCGAAAACTAATTCGCATCGCGCGTGAATCGTTTCAGCATGTTTTCCAGTTCGGAATCGGTCTTGCTGCCCTGCGGATCTTCCCAGACCAGCGGCAAGTCCAGCGCGAGCTCACCGCCGGCGTCAGGCAGCGGAAAACGCAACGGAGCTGGCAGCTGCGGGTGCCACACCTCAAGCTCGGTGGCGCCGCCCGCCCAACGCAGGCTGGCAACTCCACGCTCGTCGGAGACCACCGTACTCGGGTTCTCGCTAACGTAGAGGTAGGCTTTCATGCTGTCATGTATGTTACAGCCCAGCGTCACCACCCCCGGCGTGTTGAAGGCGACCGGTGGCGCGTCATTGGCGCGGAACAACTTGAGCTCAAACGCATTACCGGGTGAAAACGAATACACATGGTGGCGCGTGTCGTCGCTGTTGGGGAACGTCACCTCGGTACCGGGGGTAATGGTGGTCACCAACGGATCGAATCGGCGCTCGCGCTGGTCTACCGTCGCTCCTGCCTGTGACACAGGCTGCGCCGCTTGCGCGCCCGGCACGCTCAACACGGCAAACGGCACAGGGCTGCCGTCGCTGCCAGAAAGGCGCACCTGCAGCTCTCCCGCAACAGCACCGCCCGCCATCAGCGACAGCCATACTGCAAAAGTACCGAGAGCATTTAACCGACCCTGCATACCGTGTAACCCCAAACGTTCAACGCACAAATCATAACGCATTCACGGGCACCAACGAGAGCCACAGCCGGAAAAATCCGGACTTCAATGGCGGCGAATACGGTTTGCGAAACGGGGGGGGAGCGCTACACTTGCGCCCTTTGCAACCCGCACGGAGCCCCACATGTACAGTTTCAGCGCGCAGTCCAACGCCTACCAGGAACGGCTGCAGGCCTTCATGGACGAACATATCTACCCCAACGAGCAGCGCTACACCGACGAGCTGCATGCCTCCCCGTCCCGTTTTGCCGCCTTGCCGGTGATGGATGAACTGAAAGCCAAAGCCAGGGCTGCCGGGCTCTGGAATCTGTTTATCTCGCCTCATGAGGCGGAATACTGCGACCACGATGGTTTCAGCAACTTCGACTATGCCCCCCTGGCGGAGCTCATGGGTCGTGTGCTGTGGTCGCCGGAGGTGTTCAACTGCAATGCGCCGGATACCGGCAACATGGAAGTGCTCATGCGCTACGGCAGCCCGGAGCAGCAGGAGCGCTGGCTGCGCCCGCTGTTGGCCGGCGAGATACGCTCCTCCTATGCCATGACCGAACCCCAGGTCGCTTCATCCGACGCCACCAATGTGGAACTGCGCATTGAACAGGAGGGTGACCACTGGGTCCTGAACGGCCGCAAATGGTTCATCACCAGCGCCATGTATGAGCGCACGCAAATCTTCATCGTCATGGGCAAGTCCGACCCCGAAAACCCCAATCGTCACCTGCAGCAGAGCCAGATACTGGTGCCGCGCGATACGCCCGGTGTCACCCTGGTACGGCCGCTGACCACCCTGGGTTATGACGATGCGCCGCTGGGCCACGCCGAGGTGCTGTTTGAGAACGTGCGGGTACCCGCTGAGAACATGTTGCTCGGGCCGGGGCGCGGCTTTGAAATTGCCCAGGGCCGGCTCGGGCCGGGTCGTATTCACCACTGCATGCGCCTGATTGGTGCCGCGCAACGCTCGCTGGAACTCGCCTGCGCGCGTGCCGAAAGCCGCACCACCTTCGGGCGCAAACTGAGCCAGCATCAATCCGTGCGGGAGGATCTGTCGCGCTGTTTCTCCGAAATCGAGATGGGGCGTCTGCTGTTGCTGAAAACCTGCGCCAAGATGGACGAGCTGACCCCGCAGGGCGCTCTCGACTACATTGCGGCAGCGAAAAGCACGGTGCCCTTGCTGATGCAGAACGTGATCGACCGCTGCATGCAGATCCACGGCGCCGGCGGCCTCACTGAGGACTACTGCATGGCGGATGCTTTCAATTACGCACGCTGGTGCCGGCAGGCCGATGGCCCGGACCAGGTGCACCAGATGGCACTGGGCAAAATGGTAATCAAGCGCTATGTCGGCGCCTGAGCTACACCCGCAACTGCAAGCGGACTGTCACGACATCGGTGCGCTTGCCTCCGGCCGTTTGCTGCTGTCGCGCAACGCCAGCCTGCACTGGCTGCTACTCGTGCCCGACACCGAGGCCATCGACCTGCTGGATATGCCCGGCGATGCCCTGGCTCTGGTCATGCGGGATTGCCAGCGCATCAGCCAATGGTTGAAGCAGGCGCATGCCTACCCAAAAGTGAATTTTGGCGCGCTGGGCAACCTTGTACCTCAACTACATCTGCACATCGTTGGCCGCCGCCCCGACGACCCCTGCTGGCCACAGCCCGTCTGGGGCAATCTACCCCTCGGCGCTGCGTGGCCCGAAGGAGAGATCGCAGCCATCAGGAAGGCGCTCATACATGACAACTGATCACCAACAGGCGCTGGTCATCGGCGCCAGCGGCGGTATTGGCAGCGCGGTAATTCGCCACCTGCTCGAGGAACAGCAATTTCACAGCGTGCTGGGTATCAGCCGCGCGGCAACAGCGCCACCTGACCTCGCGCAGCAACCCGGATTGCGCTGGCTGGCCTGCGACGGCTCTCCGTCGGCCATCAAGGCGAGCGGAGAGCAGATTGCCTCGGAGGTACCACAGCTTTCGCACGTGGTCATCTGCAGTGGCATCCTGCACGATGCCGAGCACGGACCGGAGAAGTCGCTGGAGCAGCTGGATGCCGACTGGATGCAGACGGTGCTGCAGGCGAACGCCATCACTCCACTGCTTTGGCTGCAGGCCATCGCCGGCAAACTGGCACGCAAGCAGGACTGCCGGATTGCGGTACTCAGTGCCCGCGTGGGCAGTATTACCGACAACCAGCTGGGCGGCTGGTACAGTTACCGCGCCTCCAAGGCGGCGCTCAACATGCTGCTGAAAACGGCCGCGGTGGAGCTGGCGCGCCGCGCGCCGGGGAGCAAACTGATCGCCTTTCACCCCGGCACCACCGACACGCCCCTGTCACAGCCCTTTCAGGCGCGTGTGCCGTCGGACAAGCTGTTCAGCGCCGACTTTGTCGCCAGGCGTTTGCTCAACACCATGAATCAGGCCCGCGCCGACGGCACCCTCGCCTACCTCGACTGGGACAACAAGCCCATCGACTGGTAACCCGTGCTAGGCTGGTCGCCAGATAACATCACTCACGGAGCCCGCCATGCTGACCGTTCACCACCTCAACAACTCCCGTTCACAACGTGTACTCTGGCTGCTGGAAGAGCTGGAGTTACCCTACAAGATCGTGCACTACACGCGCGACCCGGACACCAACCTGGCGCCGCCGGCGCTGGAAGCGCTGCACCCGCTGGGCAAGTCGCCCCTGCTTGCTGATGACGACCGGATAATCATGGAGTCGGGCGCCATTATCGACTACATCCTGCGTCGGTACGGTAACGGCCGCCTGCTGCCCGCCCCCGGCAGCGATGCGCACGAAGAGTACTTGCAATGGCTGCACTACGTTGAAGGCAGCGCCATGCTGCCGCTCATGCTGCGTATGTACACCTCACGGCTGCCCGACCAGGGTGCCGAACTGCAGCCCCGTATCACCGATGAACTGAACCGTCATCTGGGCTACATCGACAGCGCGCTTGAAGGCAACAGCTGGCTGGTCGATGACAGTTTTTCCGGCGCCGATGTGCAGATGTCGTTCGTTGCGGAGGTTGCGCCGCTACTGCACACGCTGGACCCGTTCCCTAACCTGGCGGCCTTCCGCAACCGCATTCATGCGCGGCCCGCCTACCGCCGCGCGCTCGACCAGGGGGGCGCCTACGCCTTCGGCCCCGCTTCCTGAGCCCCGTCGGCAGGCCGGCGCCGGCGGACTGCCCCAATCGCGTCGAGGTGCATACGGCGGTTTTCTCGACCTCACGGCGGCAACAGGCTATCCTTGCGCGCCTGTGAAACTTGTGCCTCAGGGCAGATAGGACCAACAGTGGAACTGGTTGTTTTTGATCTCGACGGTACGTTGCTTAACAGCCAATCGGGCATCAGTGCGTACACCCGCGACACACTGGCCATGCTGACGGAGCGGCACATCGCCTACACCGTGGCCACCGGGCGTACGCTGCACGCATCCCGCAATATCATTGATGGCCATGGCTTTGCGCTCCCGCAGATCTACAAGAACGGCGCCATGATCTGGTGCCCTACGGCCACCGATTACAGCCACACCAGTTTTCTCACCCAGAACGAAATCCAGCACGTGCTGGAAGCGGTTATGGCGCAGGACGTCACGCCTTTCATCTTCACTCTCGCCCCCGGCAACTACCACGCGATTTACCATACCCCGCTGCGCAACGATGTGGAAAAACGCCTGTCGGAGACCTTTGCGGAACGCTCGGAAGTGGACGTGCTACCGGTAGAGCGCATGCCCGCCGACGCGGACATCACCAACATCAGCGCGCTGGGCCCACCGGCCCGCATTCAGGCCATCGCCGACATGGTCGAAGGTGAAGCCAACCTGGTGGCCTACAGCGGCGACGCGCTGGAGGGAGCGGCACTGAGCTGGATTGACATTCATCACAGCGATGCAAGCAAAGGCAACGCCGTGGAAGTGTTGAAGCGCGAACTGGGTATAGAACGGGTGCTGTGCTTTGGTGACAGCGACAACGACCTCAGCATGTTCGCCCTGGCCGATGAATGCTACGCACCGGACAACGCCAAACCCTACGTAAAGGCTGCGGCGAGCGCGGTTATCGGCCACCACAACGAGGACGGTATTGCCCGCTTCCTCCGCGAGCGCTTCGGCCTGCCTGCCTAGCGGCAGGTCAGACCTGGCGGAACTCAGGGAGCGCTGTTACCGGGCGGGAATGAGCCCAGCACCAGATTGGCGGCTTCATCATACTTGCTTTGCTCGCGCCCCAGCTCACCCTTGAGCCGAGAGGTCGTTACACTGCGCCAAACCGACCGCTGCTGCTCGGGATCGATCATGTCCACCACAAAGGTGCCTTGGGTGTACTCGTGCACAGACACTTCGGTGCGGCTGGACATGCAGGACCAGCAGCTGTACATGCTGTAGGTGTTGTAGCGATAGAAGCCGGGGCCGTACATGCCCATGGTCGTGGCGGAAGGCACCTCGTAGCTGCGCACATCCATCTTGTCTTCAGTCACCAAGTGCCAGCTCAGCAGCAGGTCGGCTTCCTCTACACTGTTCACCAGCGTGAAACCGCGCGCAGTAAGCGCGCTTTTCAGCCCGCTCTCGATACGGTCGCGCGTCATGTCACTCAATTTCAGCGGGTCCTCGCCCGGGGCGGTCTCAGCGGCGCGATACAGTGCGACCGTCTTCACGGCGTCAAAATCGTACGCGGCGTTGTAGTCCACCGATGGCGTTGGCGGGGCACTGGCACAGGCGGCCAGCAGAACCATGGCCATCGAGGCCAGGGAGGTGTGAATGCGTGAGCGAAGCGACGATGTAGCCATGAGAAACCCTGTGTTGTTTACAGAACGAAGCAGGATTGTAGCGCCTGCGTGGCGGGAGTTATAGCGCCAATTTGCCCGCTCGTTGCCGGGAACTGCGAACTGGCCGCGCAGTGCACTGCCCCTTGCCACTTCAGCTCGCCCGGCGTGCGCGCTATCATGCGCCTGCGCAAAGGGAGATACATAATGATCAGAATAGTCTCTGCCGTGTCGATGCTGCTGTGTGCTGCCATCAGCCATGCTACCGACATCCGGGTCATCGACAGCGAGGGCGCGGCCGTGCCTACGGCAATGGTAACCGCCAGCCCGCTTGAAGCGCCGCCGGCGGACTTGAGCGACAATGGCTACCCGCCCCACGGTGTCACCAACACGGCGGCGGTGACCATCACCCGGTTCACTGATGCACAGGGCGTTGCCACGCTGCCGGAGGCCGACAGTGCGCGGCAGGTTCGCGTCCGCGCGCAGGGCTTCGTGGATGCCAGCACACGCGCCGAACCCGACACGGCCAGTGCGACCGTCGTGCTGCAAAAGATGACGCCGGAGCAGTACATCGCCAGCTTCCCGTCCAATGTCTGGCTGTCGCAGCTCACGTTCGGCGGTGATGCCGAGTTGAAGAAGACCTTTCAGCTCAACTGCGCGTTCTGCCACCAACAGGCCTCGCCCTTCATGCGCAACGAACGCACCGTCGAGCAGTGGCTGGCCGTATTCGCGCGCATGAACAGCTATGGCGCGCGGCTGCCCGCCGAGGACCATCAGGCAATCGCCGAGCACCTGCAGCGCGAGCTGCGGACACTGCGCGAGCAACCGCAGACCGTACCGGAACCGCGTGCCTGGGGCGCGCACCTTGCCGAGGTCAGCATGACAGAGTGGCCCATCGGCGATGGCTTCTCGCAGATGCACGATTTCCTGCTGCACCCCAACGGCATGGTGTATGTGGGGGACAACCTGTTCGACCGTCTCTACGAGGTTGACCCGGAGAGCGGCGAATACACAGTGTACAAAGTCCCCCACCGCGCGGATGACGACGTGGGCGGCATTCTCGGCAACCGTTTCACCGTATTCCCGAAAATGTACAACTACATGGGCGTGCATTCCTTTGCGGTGTCTCCGCGGGACGGCAATATCTTTATTACCCCGTCCATGCAGCAGGCGCTGCTGGAGTTCAACCCCACCACCAAGGCCTTCACCATCCACGAGATGGACGCTGGCTACTACCCACATACCATACGCATCGATGCGCAGGACCGGGTGTGGTTTACCCTGGCGCTTTCCTCCCAGGTGGCAAAGTTCGAACGCACCAGCGGTGAGTTCACGTTGTATGACCTGCCGGCGCGCAGCATCAAGGAATGGCTGGTGCTGAAGTCCCTGCCGCTGCTGTTCAGCATTGATCCGGAGAATCGCCCACAACCGGCGCCAGACAGAGAGGGCACCGGATTACCCATGCCCTACGGCATTGACGTGGCACCCGACGGACGGATCTGGGTAGCCCGACTGTACGCCAATGATCTGGCCGTGATCGACCCGGCGACCGATGAAGTGCGCATGATTGAGTTTCCCTACGCCGGCCCTCGCCGCCTGCGCGCGGATGCCGAGGGCAATCTCTGGATCGTGGCGTTCCAGGACTCATTGCTGGTCAAGTATGCGCCAGAAAGCGGCGAGTTCAGCGACTACCCACTGCCCGTACGCAATGAAATTCCCTACGCCCTGAATGTCGATCGCGAACGCGGCGTGGTGTGGGTGAATGGCAATCAGTCCGATACCCTGCTCAGCTTTGACATTGCCACCGAGGACTGGCGCATCTACCCCATGCCCCGGCAACGCTTTTTTACCCGCGATGTCGAGGTGTCCGAAAAGGACGGTGCGGTGTACACCAGCAACTCCCACTTTCCCAGCTGGCAGACCGAAGGTGGCCAGCCGACACTGCTGCGCATTACGCCGCCGACGCCGTGAAACACAGCGGCGTGCTTGCACTCAGCGCGGGCCTCTGGCTTGCAGCGCTGGCCGGCGCGGCGCTGGCGAACGACTGGCCGGTGTACGGTGGCGATGCCGGGGGGCGCCACTACAGCCCGGCCGATGACATCAATACCGGCAACGTGTCCAGGCTGGAAGTGGCGTGGACATTCCGCAGCGGCGACAGCGCGCAGTACGGTGCGGACATGGCCAACACGTCTACCCAGGCCACGCCCATTCTGCTGCCGGAGGCGGCGGGTGCCAGCCTCGTTTACTGCACCCCATTCAACCGCGTGATAGCCCTTGACCCCGGCAACGGCACACAACGCTGGAGCTTTGACCCGCAGATCAACCGCGGCGGTGACCGGCCCTTTCGCTGCCGGGGTGTCGCGTATGCCGAAGACACGCAAAGCCCTGCCAACGCGCACTGCCGACACCGGTTATACCTGTCCACGCACGACCGCCACCTGTGGGCACTGGACGCAAGGAATGGACAACCCTGCAGCGGGTTTGGCAATGGTGGCCGTGTCGCCCTGTACGGCGCTAGCGGCCATGCCCCCGGCGACGTGAGCAACTCGTCGGCGCCGGTCGTTGCGGCAGGCGTGGTGATCACCGGCTCTACCGTGATCGACTTTACCCGGGCGCATACGCCGCGCGGCGTGGTGCAGGCTCTGGATGCCCACGACGGTTCAGCCCGGTGGACCTTCGACCCCTTGGTGGGCCACCCGGACAGCGGCAGCGCCAACGTCTGGGCACCACTATCGGTGGATACCGAACACGCGCTGGTCTTCCTGCCCACCAGCTCCCCGTCCCCGGACTACTACGGTGTCGAGCGCCCCGGCGACAACCGCTATGCCAACAGCATCGTGGCGCTGGACCTGAACACCGGTGAGCGGCGCTGGCACTTCCAGCATGTGCGCCACGATCTCTGGGACTACGATACGCCAGCCCAACCCATCCTGTTCAACTGGCAGCGCGACGGTGACAGCATTCCGGCACTGGTGCAGCTGACCAAACAGGGCTTGGTGTTCATCCTCAATCGGCTTACCGGTGAGTCGCTGTGGGAGATCACCGAGCACCCCATTCCGCCGTCCCAGGTTCCCGGAGAGCACGCGGCCCTCACGCAGCCCAAACCCATCGCGCCGCCGCCGCTGCTGGACTCCTTCCTGATGCCGCATGACGCCTGGGGCCTCACGCCAGTGGATCGGGCCGACTGCCGCCGGAAACTGGAAAACCTGCACAACCTGGGCCTGTTCACCCCGATCAGCGAAACCCCCACGTTGATGTATCCGGGCAGCCTGGGCGGGCCCAACTGGGGTGGTGGTGCGCTGCTCGATGAGCGCGGCGTGTTGTTGGTGAACGTCAACAATGTGGCCTTCAGTGGGCGCCTGGTGCCACTCGGCGAGCAACCCGCCGCAGGCAACGGCCCGCCCTCGGCCGGCAAGCAGTTTCGCGTGGTCATGGCGGGCACACCCTATGCAGCGGAACTGGGTAGTCTGCAGTCTTTCCTCGGTTTGCCCTGCAACCCGCCGCCCTGGGGCAAACTGATTGCCGTTGACCTCTACGCCGGCCGCATTCTGTGGGAGACAGCGCTGGGCTCCGTACACGAAATGGGCCCGGTAACAGCACCTTTCCACATTGAGTGGGGGACCCCCAACCTGGGGGGTGGCATTGCAACCGCTGGCGGGCTGTTCTTTATCGCGGCCACCATGGATCGCCAGTTCCGCGCCTTTGACGTGAACACGGGCGCTACACTCTGGCGCTACACCCTGCCCGTGGATGCCACCGCCACACCCATGACCTACCGCTACCGTGGGCGCCAGTATGTGGTCATCAATGCCGGGGGCCACCACATGTTCAACCGCGGCAGCGGCGACTACCTCTACGCATTCGGACTTCCGCCATGAAAAAACGCCTTTTGTTGCCCCTGCTGTTGCTGCTGCCCCTGGGCTACTGGCTTGCCAGTGAGGGCTTTTTTCGCGACCCCGTGCAGGCCGGCGAGGCATGGGTGATGCGCCATGCAGACAAGCTGCCGCTGGCCTGGTTCGGCGGCAAGCTCTACGACACGCACTGCGCGGGCTGCCACGATAATCCGGCGATGAAGGCACCCACCCGCCAGGCGCTGGGAAACCAGTCTCGCGAGGCGATCATGGTCGCCCTCGAGTTCGGCAAGATGCAGCCTATGGCCGCACACCTCAGTCAGCAAGAGCGTCGCCTGATCGCCCTGCACCTTACGGACTCCGCCGAAGGCGTCTACGACTGGCTGGCCGATGCATCCTGTGACAGCCCGATGACCGGCGGTGCAATCCGGCTGGCTAACTGGGGGCTGGGGCTGCACAACCGACGCTTCGTACCCACCGCGGCCGCGGGTATCAACCGCGACAATGTCGACTCACTGGAACTCGCCTGGACCCTGGCGCTGCCCCGCGTTACCGACATGCGCTCACAACCCGCGCTGATTGGCGACACACTGTATGTGGGTGATCGTGCCGGGATGCTCTATGCACTGGACCGTGAGCGCGGCTGCGTTCACCGGCACCGGGAAATCATGGCTGGCGTGCGCTCGGCCATCACCGTGGCAGAGCGTGCCACAGGCACACCGCTGCTGGTATTCGCCGACTCTCTGGCCAACGTGTTCGCGCTTGACCCGAACTCGCTGGAAACCGTGTGGCAGGCCCCGGCGAAGCTGTTCGAGAGCTCTGTGGTTACGGGATCCATCAGCTACCATGCAGGGCGTTTGTACGTGCCGGTGTCGTCCTATGAGGTTGCCGTTGCCGGGGGACCCGGCCACGCTTGCTGCCGGTCACACGGTGGCGTGATCGCGCTGGACGCCGCGAGCGGAGAACAACTCTGGGCCTGGCACGCAACGCCGGATGCCAGGCTGCAGGGCCACAGGGCGGACGGCAGCGCCTGGTACGGCCCTTCGGGGGCGTCCGTGTGGACAACGCCGGCCATTGACGCTGCGCGCAACCGCCTGTACGTCGGTACCGGGCAAAACCTGTCGCGACCCGCAACCGACACCAGCGACGCCATCGTTGCACTGGACCTCGACAGCGGGGAACCCGTGTGGCGCTATCAAGCCACTGTGGACGATGTGTGGAATGCGGCCTGCCAGAATGCAGGAGCCAATTGTCCCAGCCAGCCGGGGCCCGACTTCGACTTCGGGGCCTCCATCATCATCAGCGAGGCGGCCGATGGCCGTCAGTTGCTGCTCGCGGGCCAGAAATCCGGCATGGTGCATGCGCTCGACGCCGCTGCCAACGGTGCACTGGTCTGGCAAACACGTGTCAGCCAGGGCAGCACCAACGGCGGTGTGCATTGGGGCATGGGGCTTGCCGGCAACCGGCTGATTGTGCCCATCGCGGACCCAGAGCGCGACATACCGGGTTATACACCCGCACCCGGGCTGTATGCGCTGGATGCCACCAGCGGCAACCCGCTCTGGGAACACCCGGTTACCCGGGATTGCGACTTTCCCATGGAACACGCTCCGCTGGTGGGGCTGGCTCAGGTACGGGCCGGCGGCGGCCAGCCCCTCGAGGAACAATACCGCTGCTCCTACTACTACGGCCTGTCGGCTGCCACCACGGTGACGCCGCAACTGGCCTTCAGTGGCGGACTCGACGGACGCATGCGGGCGTTCGATATTCGCAATGGCGAGGTACTGTGGGAAGCCGCAACCGCCGTGCCCTTCCGCGGCAACAACGGTGTGGACGGCCATGGCGGCGCCATCGACGTGAGCGGGCAAGTGGTGAACGACGGCTGGCTCTACGTGCTGTCAGGTTACAGCATGTTCGGCCAGCTGCCGGGGAATGTACTGCTGGCGTACCGCGTTACGCGCTAGCCGCTTTCTCACGAGGGGAAAGCAGCCAGGCCAGGGCGGGCAGGAACAGGAGCGCACCGATCATGTTCCAGAAAAACATGAACGTGAGCATCAGGCCCATGTCTGCCTGGAACTTGATCGGCGAGAACATCCAGGTACCCACACCCACTGCCAGAGTCAGGCCGGTAAAAGCCACCGCGGTGCCGCTGGACTTCAAGGCGTAGAAGTAGGCGTTTTCCAGCGTTTCCCCGCTGCGCAGATAACTCTGCAGCGAGGAGTAGATGTAGATGCCGTAGTCGACACCGATACCCACGCCCAACGCAATAACCGGCAGGGTCGCCACTTTCACCCCAATTCCCAGGGCGGCCATCAGCGCTTGCCCCAGCACCGAGGTCAGCATCAGCGGCACGATGATGCAGGTAGTGATACGCAGCGACCGGAAGTTGATCAGGCACAGCGCAATCACCACACCGTAGACCCACAGCAGCATTTTGGTTTGCGCCTCGCGGATCACGATATTGGTGGCCGCCTCGACCCCGGCATTGCCCGCTGCCAACTCGAACTGCAACGTCTCACTGTTGTGTTCATCGGCAAACTCGGTCACCGCCGCCACAACACCGTCCAGCGTATCCGCCTTGTGGTCATCCAGGAACAGAATGACCGGTGCCATGGAGCAATTGGTGTTGCGCAGCATGTTCGGCGCGCTGCTCAGGGAGTTATTGAGGATATAGCGGTTGCGGCTGGTCTCGTGCCACTTGGGGCTGCCCTCGTTCATACCCTGGATAGAGAGCTTCGACACATCCACCAGCGACATGGCCGACTGTACGCCGGGCACCGTTTCCATCACGCCCTGGAAATAATTCACGGCCGAGATGAATTCGTAACTGCCACACTGCTGCTCGCCGGTGCTGGCCATCACCACGAACACATCAGTACTGGTGCTGTAGTTCGCCGTGAGGAAGGCGTTGTCCTTGTTGTAGCGTGAATCCGGGCGCAGCTCCGGCGCACCCGGGTCAAGGTCACCGATTTTCTGGTGCTGTCCGTAGTAAAGGCCACCCGCGAACAGCAGTGTGCATATGCCCAACACGGTCATTGCCGGACCACGGCGCGTGACCTTGGCGAGCACCCGCCAGTGGGTGAACCGGCTGTTTTCCTTGGTGGCACGGTAACCGACACAACGGTCGGAGATGCCGGTGTAGGTCAGCACGAGCGGCAATAACAGCAAGTTGGTCAGTACCAGAACGGCGATGCCGGTGGCGGCTACAACCGCCAGTTCCTGAATCACGGGAATGTCGATGACGCGCAACGTGAAGAACCCTACACCGTCGCTGAGCAGGGCAACGAAACCGGGTTTGGACAGGCGAATAAACGTCAGCCTGGCGGCTTCGATGCGCGATGTCTTGAAATAGATGAAGGTGCCAAAGCGGTTGATGATCTGTACCGAGTGGCTCACACCTACCGCAAACACCAGGAAGGGCACCAGCATGGAATACGGATCCAACCCCATGCCCATGAGTTTCAGCAGCCCCATCTGCCACACCACGGCGACCGTGGAGCACAGCAACGCCGCAGAGGTCAGCCAGCCGCAGCGGGAATACAAAAACAGCATGACGGCCGTGATGGCAAACGCGACCAGGAAAAAAAGCCCCACCAGGGTGGCGCCTTCGATCAGGTCGCCGATGAGCTTGGCAAAGCCGGTAATGCGGATACGGATATCATCGGACTGATACTTGTCGCGCACCATTTCCTCGAGGTCACGCGAGAACTGTGCGTAATCCAGCCGCTCCCCGGTGTTCGGGTCGATTTCAATCAGTGGCGCAACGATGATAGTGGACTGGAAATCGTTGGCGACGATACGCCCGATCTGCCCGGACTTGAGCACGTTCTCACGCAATTTGGCCAGCGTGCGCTCGCTGCCGTCATAATCGTCCGGTATTACCGCGCCGCCAACAAAGCCCTCCTCTGTCACCTCCATCCAGCGCGTATTCGGCGTCCATAGTGACTGCAATGCGGAACGATCCACGCCGTTCACGTAGAACACCTCATCGGTGATCTGTTTCAGCAGGTCCTGAAACTCCGCGGTAAAGATATCTCCCTCGCGGCTCTCGACGATAATACGCACCGAGTTGCCCAGGCCTTTCAGTTCATCCTGACGCTTGAGGAAGTTCTGGATATAGGGGTGGGAGGTGGGCAGCATCTTTTCGAAACTGGCATCCGGCTGCAGCTGGCTGGCCTGCCAGGCAAAAAAGGCCGTCGCCACCGCAAACAGCAGAATCAGCGGCAGCCGGGCTCGCATCAGCAGCGTGCCCAACAGGGGCCGCAGGCGACCGTCTTCAGGCTCGATCGTTGTGCTTTCGTGATCAGTCACAGGGGTTTTGCCTCGCTCAAAGCCATCAGGCCTTTCATGCCGACCAGCCAGATATCACCGTTCGCCGCCTGCACCGCAGAAGACAGGCTGGCGCGTGAGGGGTGTCGCCAGGCTTGCCGGTTACCCTCGGCGTCAATAGCCAACACCAGGCCACCCGACCCCACCATCAGCGCACGCCCGTCGGTCAACGCCACGCCGCCGTAAAGGCTGGTGCGCTCGTCGTTCTCGAGCTCGCGCCAACTCTCACCACCGTCCGGTGACAGGAAAATATGGCCGCGCAAACCGAAGGCGAATACCGCGTCCTCGCCCTCTACGCTACCGAACAGGGAGCCGTCGTAGAGGTCTTCAATGCGAACCCAGCTCTGTCCCGTGTCTGCAGAGTAGTAGAGCAGACCCGCTTCACCGCTTAGATACAGGCGTCCATCGACACCCGTGGCCATGGCGTAGTAGTGGAAACGGTCGGGGTTGGCCACGCCGTCGATGGCGATACGCCAATCGGTGCCGGCGTTGTCCGTGCGGTACAGCATGCCATAGGCGCCGACCGCGAACCCGGTGTTGGCATCGATGAAGAGTACATCGAGAAAGGGATCAGCCGGCCCGGTTTCAATCGCGTCCGTGGCGTCGTCCACCGCGAACATGGCATCATCCAGGGCGTACTCAAGCGCCTCCTGCTGCTCCGGGTCCTCGCTCGTTGGCGGCGACCACCTCTTCCAGCGCCTCCACGCGGGACTCCGCCCACGCCAGGTACTGGCGGTTGGCGTCGCGCCCATCAAACTGCAGCGACCAGCTTGCTCCGGCGTCCGCCGTATGCAGGATGGCTCCGGAATGGCCCACCGCCCAGCCGACATCGGGCTGCGGGAAGTTCACCGCCGTCAACGTCGTGCTCACCGGCACGTCCGCCTGACGCCAGGTCTGGCCGTGATCATCGCTGAGCACAATCACACCGCGCTCACCCACAGCCACCAGCCGCTCACCGGCGCGTGCGATATCGAGTAGCTGTGCGTGTTGCGGGTCGTCCATGCGCACTGCCGGCATGAACGCGAACTCGACCGCTGCTTGTGCGGGCAGGGCACAGACCAGCAGGCCCAGCAGCCAGACGATGGGGCTCACACGCCCCACCGCGATTCCTCGGCAATGCACCGCGGGCTACCTAACGGCGACCGGCGCGACGCAACGCCGCCGGCGTGAAGTCCTCGAAATCACCCACATAGTCGAAGTCGTACTGGTAACCACGCTCTTCGTTGTCGAGACCGATCACCACATAACGGCCCGAGATCAGGTCGTGCAGGGACTCCGCCGCCAGCCACGGCACGGCCACCTGGTAATGCATGACCATATGGCCTTCTTTCATTTTCCACAGTTCTCCGCGGCCGTCGTAATGGTCCACCACGGCGATCTGCCAGGTGTCCTCGTCGACATAGAACGTGCGGCGGGCGTAAATGTGACGGGCGTCGTCTTTCAAAGTCGCCTCGACGACCCACACCCGGTGCAGTTCGTAACGCAGATACTGCGGGTCCATGTGCCCCGGCTTGATGATATCGGTGTAGGCGAGGTCACCGCGACGCAGCGCGTAGGCGTTGTACGGAATGTAAAGCTCGCGCTTGCCCACCAACTCCCAGTTGTAGCGATCCGGGGCGCCGTTGAAGAGGTCGAGGTCGTCCGCGGTGCGCAGGCCGTCAGAGGCTACGCCGGGGCCATCGTAGGCGATGTTCGGCGCGCGCCGTACACGTCGTTGGCCGGCGTTGTAGACCCATGCAGAGCGTGGCTCTTTCACCTGGTCCACGTTTTCGTGCACCAGCAGCACGTCGCCCTCCAGGCGCGCTGGCGCGAGGATGCGCTGCAGGAACACGAACAAGCGGTTGGGGTTGGGGTTGTCAGGGAAGCGGTTGGCAAAAATCGCCTCTTCCTCGAACAGCACCGGCGCGAAGGCGCCATTGGCCTGCACCGGCGCCTGGATGTAGCGCCGCTTCACGCCCAGCGGCGTGCGGTAACGGGTGATGTGGTTCCAGATCACCTCAATGCCCGTCTCGGGAATGGGGAACGGGACGTTGGCCTTGAAATCCACCAGGCCATTGCCACCCGCTACCAAGTCGGTTTTGGTGGCCCATTCCTTGATCAGGTCGTACTCGCTCTCGGGCAGGCGCGCACTGCGCCGCGTAGGGTACACCGGCATCTGGTACGTATCGGGGTAGCGTCGGAACATCGCGACCTGGCCCGGCGAGAGTTTGTCCGCGTACTGCTCAACGTTCTCCGCAGTGATCGTAAACAGCGGCTCGTCTGCGCTGAAGGGGTCCACCAGGCGCTCGCCCTCGGTGTAACCGGCGGGCAGGTCCTGATAACCGCCCTCCCAGCGAGGAATGGTGCCGTCTGCATTGCCGGCGCGCTCGGCGCCCATCGGCGTCAGCTCATCGCTGCCCAGGCGCGCAGCCTGTTCAGGGCTGACCTTGGCCAGCGCGAGGCTGCCGCTCATGCCGAGCAGCGACGCCAAACCCACGGCGATCAATCTCTTATTCATGTGTAACTCCTTTTATCGTGAATGCTAGAACGCCACCGAGAAGCTCAAGGAAACAAAGTCGCGGTCCTTCAACTCATCATAGTCTGCCCCGAAATAACTGGTGTAGGACAGATCGGCGCGGTACACGTTGAGGTAATCCGCCGTGACACCAACGCTCAGCGCGATACGGTCTTCGACAAAGTTGGGTGCCGGCGATGTACCCTTCACATCGTGCGACCATGCCATATTGGGCGTCAGGTTGATACCCGCCAGCACGTCGGTGTATTCCAGTCCGGCGCGCACCCGGTAGCCCCAGGAGAAGTCGTCAGTGAAGCCATCATTGGTGCAGTAATCGCCGTTACTGTTGGGACTAATACCAGCGAAGGCTTCTGCCGCCGGGTGCGAATCACAGGCAACAGGAGAGCCCGGCCACAGGGCAAAGTTGCTGTTGAACGGCTCGAAATCACCTACCCCGTAGTTGGGCGAGCGACCGTAATTGATGCTGTCATCCATGCCGCTCAACCACACGGCACCCACTTCACTGGCAAAGGACAGCCGCTGTGCACCCAACACCTGCTCGAAGAACTTGATGAAGGTCATCTGGAACTGGGTATAGGACACATCGTCATAGCCGGCCAGGTAACCACCCGGCCCCTGCTCCAGCGAGCGTGACAACATGCGCGACCATTCCGCAGCGGTACCCAGCGCCACCGCCTGCAACAAATCAGTGGTATTGATCTGCAGGGGGAAGTCAGGGCGGTAGCTCAGCTCACCCGACACCGCCCAGTCGCCCACATTGGTGGCGAAGGTGAGGCCCCAGAGTTCAATGTCCTCGGGGAACTCGAAGAAGTACTCGGGGTTCGCACCAAAGTTCACCGGCAGGCCGAAACTCTGCGTCGCGTTGGTAGCACTGAAAATCGGCGTGCGGCTGTGATAGTTCATGTAGTACAGACCGAACTCGGTACCGTTCAGTTCCTCAACGTAATAGCGCATTGCCAGGCCCCACTGACCGGAATCCGACGCCTCGACATCGGCACCCCGTGGCAGGGTCAGGCCCGCCGCCTCTGCTTCGCCATCCGGGATGGCGTTGGAGATGGTGAGGTAGTCACAGCCACCACCGTAGGGGTCGGCTGAATTCCAGTAGGTGCCGCACTCATCGAGGATGGTGCGCTGCCAGTCGTACTGCACGAACCCCTCTACGCTGAGGTCGTAGGTGAGACCGTAGTTCGCATACACCATGCCCACCGGCAGCAGGGCTTCCTTGATCTCGGAACCCGGCTTGCGCAACGCGGTGACGTCGAAGGGGTTGATCACGTTCACCCCGTTCTGGATGAACGTGCTCTCGCCCCAGCTCAGCACCATGTTACCCGCACGCAGCTCCAGCGGGCTGTCACCCACTTCGAAGCTGCCATAGACGTAGTAGTCGAGGAACTCGATGCCGCTGTATTGCGCCAGAGGCTCGAAATCCGAGGTGTCCAGTTTGCGATTGGGGGTGTAACCGTTTGCTGCATGGCCATGCGGTACGTCGCTGGTGCCTACCTCGTGGTCGTACCAGTACTTGAGCCGGGTGAAAAAGCCGAAGTTGTCCGCCGCCAGTTCCAGGTCGTGGATACCCCGCACCTGCAGCGAGTACATGTCGCCCCGGTCGTAGTTGAGGTTGCCGTCATCCGCCGTGCTGGAGGACGCGCGCCCCTTGCCGTCTGTGTTACCGGGAGACAGCACGCCGAGGTTGGGCGCCTCCGTGCGCCAGCTGGCGCCGATGGATATGTTGGAGGAAAAATTGCCTTCGAACGGCCCCAACTGGAAGGTTTGCGCCGCCGCGGGCAGCGCCATGCCGGCAGCAGCCAGGGCGAGGATCAAAGTGGACTTGCGGTGCGGAATGAAGCATCCAGGCTGTTTTTTCACAATCAGCTCTCCTGCTGTGTTTATTTAAAATTTATCTCAGCAATAGGATAGCAGTATCGCCCAACATGATCACTGGTATGTTGTTCCCGATCAATTTTTTGCGCATTGGGTCAAGCCCGCTGCAAGCATTCACGAATGCCGTCAAGCGCCCTATACTGCCCCCTCATTATAGCTGGCACGTTCTCATGACACCCACCGCAAAGGGCCCCTGGTCCCTGGAAGAGATCCACCGTTTCCTGAGTGACAGCACAGTGCCGATGCGCCTTGCCTGCACGGGCAACGACGGTTACCCGCGCGTGGTATCCGTGTGGTATGCCTTTGCCGAGCAGGCACTGCTGTGTGTCTCGCACCAGAAATCGGCGCTGGTCAAACTGCTGCAGCGCGACCCGAAAGTGGGCTTCGAGGTGTCGCCCAACGCGCCCCCCTACCACGGTGTGCGCGGTCAGGGACAGGCCAGCCTCGAGCCGCTGGGTGACAGCGAGCTGCTGGACCTGCTACTGGAGCGCTATCTGGGGCAGCAGGAATCACGGGTAGGCAACTGGTTGCTGTCGCGCAAGGCCGAGGAGGTGTTGATCAGGATACAACCGGAGCGCCTGTTTACCTGGGACTACCGCGAGCGCATGGCGGACGTTACACGGGGTCAGGCAGCACAATAACCGGTACGGGTATTCTCGCCAGCAGTTGCGGGTCTTCGCTTGCCAGCGCGCGCAACTCGGCGCGCCGCAGCAACAGGGCCCCGTTGCGTACGCGCTGCAGTTGGTGCTCAAGATGGCCGGCAGAGCGCGCCTGCACGGTCTCCACCGAATTGCACAAGGGCAGCTGTAACAGCGCCTCGGGTACTGGCGGCGATAACACCCGCAAGGGGCCAGGTCGCAGCGGCACGTCGTCGGCGTACACCAGCACAGTGCACGGCGCCTGCAGCAAGAGCGTCCGGCAGGTCGAGCCGAGACGGGCGCCGCCGCCGTGCGCAGAAAACCCCGCCTTACCCAGTACCAGAATATCGTTTGCGGTCACCCGCGCGAGCGTGGCGGCAACCACACCACCGCGCGTCACCTGCAGGGAATAGGTCACACCGTCCCCCGCCACTGCCGACTCCAGCGCCTGGCTGACCGCCTGTAACTGCCGCGACAGGGTAGCCTGCATGGCGGCAACCGTCAGCGGCCTCGCCAGTCCGCTGCGTGCGCCCACTTCACAGGCGAAAGGGAAATCCGCCGAGCGCAGCAGGTTCTCATCCTCCACGTACAGGGCGACCAGCTCCGCGCGATGCTCGCGTGCCAGCTCGACCGCTGCTTGCAGTGCCGTCCTGCTGTGGCGCGAGGCATCGAGCATGGCCAGCACACGACGCGCCTGCTGGCGCTGCACCGCCTCACTGTTCATCGTCGCTCTCCTCCCCCGCATCCGCCGGGCCTGCTGCGGGCTCATCGCCCTCGCTGCGCGCCGCCTTGACCGCAGCCGAAAAGGCCTCCAGGCGCGCAGACACACGTCGCTCCAGCTCATCCGGCTCCAGCCCCGTCAGCAATGCCAGGGCATCGTCGACGTGGCGCATGGCGTAAATGCGGAAATGCCCGGCCGCGACGGCATCGCGCACTTCCTGCTTGAGCATCAGGTGTTCCACGTTCGTGGCCGGCAACAGCACCGCGCGACCGTCCACCCCGCCCAGCGCGGCGCAGACATCGAAAAAGCCCTCGATTTTCTCGTTAACACCACCCACCGCCTGTACTTCACCGTGCTGGTTGACCGACCCTGTAACCGCGCAAGCCTGGCTCAGCGGCACACCGCAGATGGCCGACACCAGGGCGCAGATCTCGGCCACCGAGGCGCTGTCGCCGTCAACTCCACCATAGGATTGTTCAAAGGCGAGGCTGGCGGACAATGACAGGGGCGTGTCCGGCGCGTAGCGGTTGGCCAGGTAGCGGGCAATAATCATCACCCCCTTGGTGTGGATGCGCCCGCCCATGCGCGCCTCGCGCTCGATATCCACCAGCTGCCCGTTGCCGGGGCGCGCGGTCGCCGTTATGCGTGAGGGCTGGCCAAACGCAAAGTCACCCAGCGAGAGCACCGACAGGCCATTAACCTGTCCGACAACGGCCCCCTGGGTATCGATCATCACAATGCCGCGGTGTATCGCTTCGTGGCTGCGCTCCCGCAAGCGGCTTGCCCGCCTC
>CERO01037637.1_pt1 | contig 26174 bp, 17 predicted proteins | sample 530851 | NCBI WGS metagenome assembly CERO01 (sample SAMEA2621033, study PRJEB7988) | marine metagenome | biome: marine biome (ENVO:00000447); feature: surface water layer (ENVO:00002042); material: "saline water (ENVO:00002010), including plankton (ENVO:xxxxxxxx)" | depth 5 m
AGCCTGAGCCTGAGCCTGAGCCTGAGCCTGAGCCTGAGCCTGAGACTGCCAGCATCAGTGCCGAGACCGCCGATAATGTTCCCGGCACAGACGCCGAGAATCCGGCCCCTTCCGCCACCGGACTGCCCCGGGCCCCAAACCTGCCGCTGGATGAGCCGGTCGAAAGTGAGGTGCCCGCCACTGCACCGCCAGCGGCGCCCGTACCGCTGCAGGAGCTCGTGCTGCTCGGGCGTGAAGTGCCACCCAGAACTTCCACACGCCTCGCCTGGGCACCTACGCAGTCTTTTGAGGGCATCTACGTCGACACCCCGGTGCTGGTGGTAAACGGTGTAGAGACCGGGCCCACGCTCTGCCTCACTGCCGCCATGCACGGTGATGAACTGAACGGCATCGAAACCGTGCGCCGCGTGCTGTACAACCTGGACGCCGGGAAGCTCAAGGGTGCGGTCATCGGCGTGCCTATCGTGAACCTGCAGGGTTTCCATGCGGGCTCGCGTTACCTCACGGATCGCCGCGACCTGAACCGCTACTTCCCCGGCGACCCGAAAGGCAGTTCCGCGTCGCGCCTTGCCTATTCGTTCTTTCACGAGGTCATCGCACACTGCGACGCCCTGGTGGATCTGCACACGGGCTCTTTCTATCGCACCAACCTGCCGCAGCTGCGCGGCGACCTGCGCGACCCGCGTGTGGTACAGCTCACCAAGGGTTTTGGTTCCACAGTGGTGGTTCACAGTGAGGGCACGGCGGGTACGCTGCGCCGCGCCGCGGTAGAGGTGGGCATTCCTGCCGTCACACTGGAGGCCGGTGGGCCGTCAGTACTCAGCGAAGACGCGGTAAGCCACAGTGTCAAAGCCATTCGCACCTTGCTCAATCAGCTCGGCATGACCACCCGCTTCAGCCTCTGGGGCGACCCTGAGCCGGTGTACTACAACTCGGTATGGGAGCGCGCCCAGGTGGGGGGCATCGTGTTCAGCCGGGTGACGCTGGGGCAGACCGTGAAACGTGGTGATGTGCTCGGCACGGTTACCAACCCCATTACCAATGTCCGTACCCGGATCGTGTCCAAACACAATGGGCGCATCATCGGCATGGCCCTGAACCAGGTTGTCCAGCCCGGCTTCGCCACACACCATATCGGCATCACCCCACCCAAAGGGCAGATAAGCCCACCGGAAGATGTGGTGGCGACAGATGCCGCGGAGGCCCGGCGCCTGCTCGACGCCTCTGTCAATGCAGGCGCCGACGTCAAGGTGAACAATGACGAGGAGGCGGCGGAGTCCGAACAGGCCGATGTTGCCAGTGCCGGGGACGACGAAGCGCACGCAGCAGGAGCCGAGTCCAGCGCAGACGAGGTCGGTGACGAAGACCTCGAGGAAGACTGAATCGGCAGCTAGTGCGACACGCGGCTATGGGTGACAAAGCGCCCTGCGGCATCCACATCGAGAACACACTGGCGCCCGGCGAGCATGGCGAGACAGATTGCCAGGAAAACCACCGCGGTGAGCACCAGCCAGATGCCCGTCAATGACATCTCGAACTGCAACAACAGGCCAACCGCAAGCGGCCCCAGGGCGGCGAGACAATAGCCGAAGCCCTGAGTCATGCCCGACAGTTCGCCAGCGACAGCCGGATTGGCACTGCGCAGCACGAGTAACGCCAGGGCGAGACTGAAGCTTGCCCCCTGTCCCAAACCCAGCGCCACAACACCCGGCCAGCGCAGCACGGCGGGGCCCTGCAACAGGCAATAGAACCCGACCGCCACCAACGTCAGGGCACACACCAGAGCCGGACGCTGGTCGCGCCCCAAACGCGCCAGCCAGGGCGCTGCCAGCGCGGCGAACAACTGCACGAATACCGATGCGCCAAGCAGCATGCCTGCCTCCGCTTCACCCAGCCCGCGCCGCTGTAGCAACACGGGCAGCCAACCGAACACGATATAGGCCAGAGCCGACTGGGATGCCATGAGCAGGGTAATCTGCCAGGCCAGGGGCGATCGCAATAAACCCGCGCCCACCGGGGCGCGGGGACCGGCCGCGGCCTGCGGCCAGGGATGAGGCGCAAGCCCACGCCAGCAGAGCAAGGCCAGGGCTGCGAGGGCAGACCAGCTTGCCAGGCTGAGCTGCCAGCTGCCCAGCGTGTTCGCCAGTGGAATACTCAGGCCGGCACCCAGCGCCCCACCCAGGCATAGCGCCATGGTGTACACACCCGTCATCAGGTCCGCGCCGCGCGGCAGGTCACGCTTCACCAGCACCGGCAGCACGGTCCCGCCAATACCGATAGCCGCACCAGCGAGCGCCGTGCCCAGGAACAAGCGTAGACTGCTTTCATCGGCGCGCAGCCACAGCGCCAGCGTTAACAGCAACAACGCCAGCGAGAGCGTGCGCTCGATGCCGATGCGCTTCGATAACCAGGGCGCCAGCGGCGCAAACAGGCCCAGGCACAGAACCGGCAGCGTAGTGAGGCCACCGATAGCGGCAGCGCTCAAACCGGTATCCGCCTGGACGCGGCTCAACAGGGGTGCAAGCGAACTCAGCGCCGGGCGCAGATTAAGCGCAACCAGCACCATGAGCAGCACGAGGCCGAGGGGCATAGGTGTTGCTCCTACCAGTGCACGCCCCGCATCACTTGCGAGAACAGCCGCCGCGCCAGCGCCAGCCTTGAGGAGGGCAGTTCAGCCAGCTCCGCAGCCGCTTCCTCTGCACTCAGGCCGCGGGCCGCCGGTGAATCCGGAAACAGGTCATAGGCCTGGCTGAGAAACGCCTCGGTAAAGCTCGGCATGGTGGCCTGCGCCACCGCACCGGCAACACCAAGACTGGTGGAGACCTTCTTCGGTCGCGACACAATGGCTTTCATGACAAGGTCCCGCGCCTGCTCGGGCGAGAGTGTGGGGAAGGCCTTGTACAGCCCCGTGGGCGCAATCATGGGGGTGCGCACCAGTGGCATGTGAATGGTGGTGAACTCGATATTGCAGCGCGAGAACTCGGGTGCCGCGCACAGGCTGAATGCGTCCAGCGCGGCTTTTGAGGCCACGTAGGCCGAAAAGCGCGGCGGGCTGGTGAGCACACCAATGGATGAAATATTGATGACCTGGCCTTGCTCGCGCTGCTCCATGCCGGGCAGGAAACCCATAATCAGGCGCAGGGCACCAAAGTAATTCAGTTGCATGGTGCGCTCGAAGTCGTGGAAACGGTCATAGCTGTAGCGCACGGAACGACGAATGGAGCGCCCCGCATTGTTGATCAGAATATCTGCCCCGCCGAAGTCAGCGGTCACGTCTGTCACCAGCTTGTCACAGGCATCGAGGTCCGCCACATCACAGGCGTAGGCGTGGGCGACACCGCCCTGTTCCTCTATCGCGGCGATGGTCTCCTCCAGCTTTTCCACCGTACGCGCGACCAGCACCACGCGGGCATCGGCTCGCGCTAACCGCAGTGCACACTCGCGCCCGATACCGGAGGTCGCCCCGGTGACCACCACCACCTTGCCCTTGACCCGCTTGCGCAGCGCTGCCAGTGTCGGGCGGCCCACCAGACGATCGAACAGCGTGTCCACGTCCTTCTCCAGTGCACCGGCATCCTTGCGCAGAAAGTGCAGCCAGTAATCCCAGATAACGGGGGCATACTCTTCGAAAGGCGGGCACTGGATAGCGGCGGGTTCAAGCAGCGCCCGTGTCCGCGTGGAGTCGAAGTGCGTGGGATAATTGATGTAGGCCACCACCTGCGGCGGAATGCCCATCTGGGCAATCAGGCGCTCGCCCAGCTTGCGTACAGGCCCCAGATGGCCGATTCCCTTGCCAGCCAACCGGGTGGCTGAGTCCAGCAGGGAAGCATCGACCGCACGCAGCTTCGGCCCATGCGACACCCGCATGAGTGTTTTCAGCAGGTCGCCCACGCGAATGCCATCGGGGTCGGTGAGGAAGAAGCATTCACGATCATGACCCGGCAGGTGAGCGAGATGATCCATGGCCGCCACCACGTAATCGACCGGCACGATATTGAGCAACCCCGCCTTGTTCATCAACAGTGGCAGCCCCTCGGGCACGACTTTGCTCAGGCTGCGGAGCGTCTCGAAAAAGTAGTAAGGGCCATCGACCTTATCCATTTCCCCGGTTACCGAGTGCCCCACCACCATGCCCGGACGATAGATCCGCCATTTGAGACGCTCCTCGGCACGCACGATGCCCTCGGACTCGTGCTTGGTCTGAAAGTAGGGGTGGTCCAGGGCCCCCGCCTCCTCGAACATATCCTCAGTGAAGGTGCCTTCATAAAGCCCCGCCGCCGCGATGGAACTGACCTGGTGAAAGCAGCCGGTTTTCAGCGCCTTCGCCAACACCAGTGCCTGGCGTGTGCCCTCGACATTGCTCTTGCGCTGGCTCTCCGCACTGGCCTGCATGTCGTAAATGGCCGCGAGGTGAAAAAAGTGGTCTATCTTGCCCGCGTGCTGGCGTATCCAGGCGGCCTTCACGCCCAGGCGTGGCTCGCTGAGGTCGCCCTCCACCGCCACCACCTGACGCCGGTTTGCGCCCCAGAGCTCACGCAGCCCGTCCACCTTGGCCAGCGAGCCCGGCCGCACCAGCAGGTAGACACGACCACCACGATCCAGTAGCCGTGGCACCAGAAAACGACCGATAAACCCGGTACCGCCGGTAACAAAATAGTTCATGCCGTTCTCCCTACTCTATCGTTATGCCGATACAGTACTGAGAAAGCGCGCCCCTGTCACCGCAGGGCACAACGCCGCGGCACTAGATCACCCAGTCGTGGGGGCGGTCGCCGCGGGCAGCATCTTCCTCTGCCATCACATGCTGCACCGCGTGGTGTTGGGAGAGAAAGACTTTGCCCGTGAGATCGTGCAGGAAATGGGTGTGTCGCAATACGTCCATGACCGGACCCTTGACCTCGGAGAGATGCAGCACGATATCGCGTTCCGCGAGCTGCCGGTTGATGGACTCCAGCGCCTCCAGTGCACTGAGGTCGATCTCATTCACCGCCGTGCACATGAGGATCACGTGACGCACCTCCGGACGTGGGTCGAGCAGCGCATAAATGCGCGACTCGACAAAACTGGCATTGGCGAAATACAAGCTCTCGTCGATGCGCAGGGAGAGTATGTCACCGCGGGTGATGACCTCGTGTCTATCCACATTGCGGTAGTGCTCGGTGCCGGGCACCTCACCCACCACCGCCATGTGCGGCCGCGAGGTCTTGTAAAGGTGCAGCGCCAGCGAGGCCAGTACACCGCAGGCGACACCGGTTTCCACCCCCACCGCGAGGGTGACAAACAAGGTGATCGCCACAGCCGCGAAGTCCGACACGCCGTAATCCCAGGTGCGGCGCAGAATGGAGAAATCCACCAGCGACAGTACCGCCACGATAATGGTTGCCGCCAGCGTCGCCTTGGGCAGGTAGGCGAGATAGGGGGTGAAAAACAATGCCGTGAGGCCAATACCCAGCGCGGTCAGCATGCCGGCGGCCGGCGTTGCAGCACCGGCATCAAAATTGACAATGGAGCGCGCAAAACCGCCGGTGACCGGATACCCACCGGACACCGCTGCAGCGATATTTGATGCGCCGAGCCCGATCAGCTCCTGATCAGGCACAATGCGCTGCCGGCGACGCGCTGCCAGCGTGTGCCCCACCGAGACCGACTCGACAAAACCGATAATGGAAATGAGCAGCGCCGATACCGCGAGCTCCCGCCAGGCCGGGTGCGAGAGTATTGGAAGGTCGAGGTCCGGCAACCCCGCCGGTACGTGACCTACCAGAGCAACCCCCTGCGCCTGCAGGTCGAACCCCCAGGCCGCAACGCTGGTGCCAATCACGGCAAAGACCGGCCCGGTGCGCGTCAGCATGCCGGCCCAGTAGTCGGGCATGCCCGCTTTTTGCAACAGGGGCTTCAGCCCGCTGCGCACCCAGAAGAGGAACAGCAGGGTACACCCGCCCACCAGTACGGTAGGCAAGTGCAGCAGCGGCAGCTGCTCCCAGAGTTGCTGCGCCAGCTGTGGCAGGTTCTCGCCCCGTCCCCGAATGCCCAGCACATGGCCCAGCTGACTGACTGCGATAATCACACCCGATGCAGTGATAAAACCGGCGATCACCGGGTGAGACAGAAAGCTGGCCAGAAAGCCCATGCGCAGCAGGCCGAACAGCAGCAGCATCGCACCGGACATCAACGCCAACAGGATTGCGGCGTCGATGTAGGCCACGCTCCCGGCCTCGGCGACCTGGCTGACTGCTGTTGCGGTCATCAACGACACCACGGCCACAGGCCCCACCGACAAGGTGGTACTGGTGCCGAACAGGCCGTAGGCAATGAGCGGCAGCATACTGGCATACAGGCCCATTTCGGCGGGCAGGCCCGCCAGCATGGCGTAAGCCAGCGACTGCGGAATCAGCATGACGGTCACGATCACCGCCGCCAGGCCGTCGCTGGCAAAATTCTCGCGGTTGTAGCGTCGCCCCCAATCCAGTAGCGGCAGATAGCGCTTTAATTCCTGCAATGTATTAACCCTCGCCGATCACCGGCTTTGCCAGCCACTCCCTGCCACGCAGCATCGCTTTCCAGTAGATCGGCGGCAACAGGCGCTCCTTCAGGAACCAGGCGGCGCGACTGGGCTTGCGGCCATCCAGCAGCCACGCGGGCATACTCGGCAACAGTTTGCCGCCGTAACCGAACTCCGCCAGCACGATCTTGCCTCGTTCCACGGTGAGCGGGCAAGAGCCGTACCCATTGTAGTGCGCCACCCCCGTGACCCGCCCGCTGTCTACCAGCAGGTTGTTGGCCACGATGGGGGCCTGCATACGCGCCGCCGCCGCGGTTTTGGCGTTGGGTGCGTTCATCACATCACCCAGCGCCCAGATATTGTCGAAATGCTTGTGCCGCAACGTGGTTTGATCCACGTCCACCCACCCCGCTTCGTCCGCCAGTGTGCTGGCACGAATGAAATCCGGCGCCGTCTGCGGGGGCACCACGTGAATCATGTCAAATTCGCGCTCCACTTCACGCTTGGCGCCGTCGCTGTCTGTCGCCTCGAATACGGCCAGGCGCGAATCGCCATCAATACGCAGCAGGCGATGACTGAAGTTGAGGCGCGCATCGTAGCGCTTCACATAGTCCATAAGCGCCGGCACATAGTCGGGCACACCGAAGAGGACTGCACCGGCGTTGTAGAACTCCACCTCGATGTCCTGCAGGCACTTCTGCCGCAGCCAGTAGTCCGCCGACAGGTACATCGCCTTCTGTGGCGCTCCGGCGCACTTTATCGGCATAGGCGGTTGTGTGAACAAGGCCCGCCCGCCCTTGAGCTTCTGTACCAGCTGCCAGGTGTAGGGGGCCAGGTCAAAGCGATAGTTGGAGGTGACTCCGTTGCGCCCCAGGCTTTCTGCCAGCCCCGGAATCGCGTCCCAGTCGAGCTTGATGCCCGCAGCCACCACCAGCCGGCGATAGCGTATGACGCGACACCCTTCCAGCACCACCGCGTTGTGAGCCGGGTCGAAGGCCGCCACTGCCGCCTTGATCCAGTCAGCCCCGCGAGGAATCAACGACGCCATGGTGCGCGCTGTGGTCGCCGGCTGGAAAATCCCTGCCCCCACAAAGGTCCAACCGGGCTGGTAGTAATGAATGTCCGCCGGGTCGATGATGGCAACCGACAACGTCTTGTCGCGGCTCAACAGACTGGAGGCGCAGGCAATACCCCCTGCCCCCGCCCCCACAATCACCACGTCATATTCGGCGAGCACCAGGCCGCCGTGCCCCTCGCCATCACCGGCCACCCGGGCCACCACGCTACTCATGTCATAACCGGCTTCTCGACCCCGCCGCACGATGTCGGCCGGAGAAAGCCCGCTGCGCGCCCGCGACAGGGCCCACAGCGTCGTGGAGCGCATGCCGGTGCGGCAGTAAGCGTGCACCCTACCCTCTATCGCGTCGAGCAGCTGACCGAACTCGCGTGCCTCGGCATCGGACACCTTGCCCGCCGCCACGGGCAGGTAGTGTGCCTGTATCCCCGCCACCTCCGCGGCGCGCTGCACCTCGGCATAGGCCGGCTGGTCAGCACCCTCGCCATCAGGGCGGTTGCAGATGATGTGCTGCACGCCGCGTGCCGCCAGGTCGGCGAGTTCATCGGGCGTTACCTGCGCCGACACGCTCAGCTGTTCGTCCAGTGTACGAATATCCATGGGGCTTTCCTCGAATACAGTGATCAGAGCGCGTTGATGGGCAGCTTCAGGTAAACCGTTGCATTGTCTTCCGCGGCGGGCAGATGGCCGGCGCGCATATTCACCTGCAGTGAAGGCAGAATCAGGCGCGGCATATCCAGTGTGGCATCCCGGGCTTCGCGCATGCGCACAAAGTCGTCCTCACTGATGCCGGTGTGCACATGGATGTTGTCGGCCAGCTCCGCCGCCACGCTGGTCTCATACTCGAGCTCGCGGCCATTGGGCATGTAGTCATGACACATGAACAGGCGTGTCTCGCCGGGCAGTGACAACACGCGCTGAATAGAGCGATACAGCGTGCGTGCATCGCCTCCGGGGAAATCGGCACGCGCGGTGCCCCCATCCGGCATGAACAGGGTGTCACCGACAAAAGCGGCGTCACCCATCACATGCACCATACAGGCTGGCGTATGGCCGGGCGTGTGCATGGCATGACAGGTCATACTGCCCACCTGGTAGCTGTCACCGTCCGCGAAAAGACGGTCGAATTGCGAACCGTCGCGTGCGAAGTCAGCGCCTGCATTGAAGACGCTGCCAAAGGTCTCCTGTACCGTCACGATGTGCTCGCCTATGCCGATCTTGCCGCCGAGAGCATCCTGCAAATACGGCGCCGCCGACAGGTGATCCGCATGCACGTGGGTCTCGATGATCCACTCCAGTGACAGCCCGTGCTGGCGGATGTAGTCGAGGATGCGATCGGCACTGGTAGTGCTGATGCGGCCGGCTGCGTAGTCAATATCCAGCACCGAGTCCACAACCGCGCAGGCGGTACTTGCCGGATCGCGCACCACATAGGAAAACGTATTGGTGTCGGCATCGAAAAAAGGCACCACTTCCGGCCGGCATTGCAGTTCCACCTGAAAATTGACCGTTGCTTGCATGACATCCACCTCACTGATTACGGGTATAGGGCTTGTGAGGGAATACAGCAATGCTCGTGCCAAGCCACGAGGCAGGCACCCGGAACTCTATAATGCATTGTTTATTAAAGTTATTAATTACAAATGGCTGGCCAGGCAGGAACTGCGACTGGCCTTTGCCAACCCAGTTCTGTCAATATTGGCACAATGGCTTGCCGGAAATGACATGAGCGAACTGATCGCTACCGATACCAACCGCGCACTGGCCCACATGCTGGAGGGCTACGATTGCGCCGCCATTCTGGTCACCCCGGAATACCGTATTCTGGCGACCAACAGCGCCTACCGGGAGAGCTTCGGCGAGTTGGACGCCGCTACCCCGGCCCACTGTTTTGAGGTATCACACGGCTACCAGGTACCCTGCGACCAGGCAGGAGAAAGCTGTCCACTGGCCGCGGCCCGGGCGAGTGGCAAGAAAGAGCGGGTACTACACGTGCACCTTTCACCCGAGGGACGCCAGCACGTGGATGTGGCGATGCTCCCCATTCACGATGATGCCGGCGAGCTGCTGTATTTCGTTGAACTGCTGACACCGGTCACGGTCGCCAGCGCCGAGCTGAGTACGCGGCAGATGGTGGGCCGCAGCGCCGCGTTCAACGCCCTGGTGCAACTGGTTAATCTGGTAGCGCCGCACGAAACCTCCATCCTGCTCTTGGGCGAGTCCGGTACTGGCAAGGAGCTGGCAGCGAGCGCGATTCACCACGCGAGCGCGCGCCGGGAGCGCCCACTGGTGGCAGTTGAATGCGCCGGCTTGACCGAAACTCTGTTCGAGAGCGAACTGTTCGGGCACGTCCGGGGCGCGTTTACCGGCGCCACACAGGACAAACCCGGGTTACTGGAATCGGCACAGGGTGGCACACTGTTTCTGGATGAGATTGGCGATGTTCCCCTGGGCATGCAGGTCAAGCTGCTGCGCCTGCTGGAAACGGGCACCTGGCGCCCGGTAGGCAGCACAACGCTGCGCCACGCCGACTTTCGCCTTATCTGCGCGACCCACAAGAACCTGGCAGCCATGGTTGACGAGGGCAGCTTCCGCCGCGACCTCTTCTACCGCATCAACGCCTTCCCCATTCACCTGCCGGCCCTGCGTGAGCGCCGCGAGGACCTGGCCTTGCTCGCCAACTCCATCCTGGGAAAACTGCGAGACGGGCGCCCCATTCACCTGACAGAGTCTGCCGTGCAACGCCTGCAGCAGGAACCGTTCCCGGGCAACATCCGCGAGCTACGCAACGTGCTGGAACGGGCCCTGGTGTTTGCCCAGGGCGACATTATCGACCACCGCATCCTGGAACGCTGCATTGGCCAGACGCTGACACCACCGGCGGCGCCAGCCAGTGCCTGGACCGATCTGCGAACGCAGGAAATACAGTATCTGAAGAGCCTGCTGGCACATTGTGAAGGCGACAAGGCGCGCGCCGCCACCATCGCCGGGATCAGTGTACGCAGCCTCTACCGCAAACTCGGACAGACGCTGGCCGATCACTGAACCGCGGCATTGGCGTAGGGATCGGGCCCCCCGGCTGCAACCCATTGATCCAGCGTCTGCTCCAGCACCGTCAGCGGCACAGAGCGCAGACCGAGAATGGTGTCGTGGAAATAGCGTTTGTCGAATGACGCTCCCAGCGCCGCCTCGGCTTCGCCGCGCTTGCGTCGAATCAGCATCTCACCCAACTTGTAGGACAGGGCCTGTGCCGGCCAGGAAATGTAGCGATCGATCTCAGTGGTCAGCTCGTGCTCGGACAGCGCTGTATTGTCGCGCAAATAGGCCTGGGCGCGCTCGCGGCTCCAGCCGTAGTGATGCAAGCCGGTGTCGATCACCAGACGCGCCGCACGCCACATTTCGTACGAGAGGCGCCCGAAGTGCTCGTAAGGCGTATCGTACACACCCATTTCGATGCCCAGCCACTCGGTATACAAGCCCCACCCTTCCCCGTAACCCGAGAAGTAGTTGTTGGCCCGAAACTCCGGAATGTCGCCCGGCGCTTCGCGGGCAATCGCCGCCTGCAGGGAATGCCCCGGCGCGCACTCATGCAGGGTCAGGGCTGTTAGGGTATACAAAGGCCGCGATGGCAAGTCGTAAGTATTGAACAGGCAGCTCTCCAGGCCGCCCCGCCCCCCGGTGTAGAACGGCGCGATGGCGTCCGGTACCGGCAAAATGGTGTAACGCCTGCGGGGCAGGAAACCCAGGTTCGCAGCCAGTTGACCATCCACACGCTTCGCCACCCAGGCAGTGAAAGCCAGCAATTCGTGAGGCGTTTGCGCATAGAACCGGGGGTCGGTGCGCAGAAAATGGAGGAACGCCTGCATATCGCCATCAAACCCGGTGGAGGCACGCACCGCATCCATCTCGGCACGGATGCGCGCCACCTCTGCCAGGCCGATCTGGTGGATCTCCTCGGCATTCAAGTCGAGCGTGGTGAAGTTGCGGATCTGGGCTTGATAGAACGCATCGCCATTGGGCAGGTCGCGCGCCGCCAGCGTTCTGCGCGTGCGTGGCAGGTACTCCTCACGCATGAATCGCAACAGATCCGTATAAGCCGGAACAACCGCTGCACTGATGACTTCGCGCGCCTCCGCCTGCAGCTCGCGCTTCAGCGCCTGTGACCACTGCGCAGGCATGGCTGCGATGGGAGACCAAAACGGATTATCCTCCCCCTCAGCGAGATAGGCTTCAAGCGAGCGCTCCCGCCCTTGCAGGGAGACAAAAGGCACACTGTAGCCCCGCGCCAGACCCGAGCGCATATTGGCCTGATGCTCGGCGAAGTATCGCGGCAACTGGGCCAGTCGCTGCACATAGTCGCGGTAGGCCTGCTCCGTCTGGAAGCCGCCCATACGGGGGTAAAGCCCACTCCAGAAAAAGGTGTCGGAGTTGAGCGGCGCTTCGTACGTCGCGAAGCGCACCTCATCCGCCAGAGTCGTGACAATTTGCTCAAAAACAGCGGCATTGACCTTACCCTCGGCGCTCAGTGCAGTGCGTGGTATGGCCGCCAGTTGCGCCAGGCTGCTGTCCCAGTACGTCAACCTGTCCCGCTGGGTGGCGGCATCGACGTGCGGCAGCGCAGGGCCATCTCGCCAGCCGCCCTGGGCATCACGGACCTGCCCCCACTGCGCCTGTCGCCAGTTGTATTCGGCTTCATACAAGGCCCGCAGCTGTTCATCCGCGGAAGCGGCTTGCGCCTCCAGCCCTGACACTGACGCCAGCAACACCAACCCGCCCAGCAGGGCACTGCACGCATACCTCATAGCCGCAAGACACTCCATCATTCCACCCACGCGAAAGCCGCATCGTTAGCCAGCCACAGGGTATTGTCAACGCCGCCAACGACACGCCGCCGCAGACACTAGCCGGGCGCGCGCACCAGGGGCCGCCGCGGCTGCAGTGCGTCGGGCCCGTCAAGCGGCTGCACGCTTCTGTTGTTACGCAGTAGCATCAGAGTCCCCACCTGCGCATTCTGCGCCGGGTCCAGCCACAGGGTGAGGAAGTGGTCCGAACTCAGCTGGCGATTACCCCAACTCGGGTCAGCCAGGTGCAGTCGACCGGCGCGATCAATGCCCCGCAGTACGCTGAAATGGGCGACTCCGTCCACCTGCAGACGCACAATCGCCGGCACACGCAGCGACATGAGTCGCTCGGGTGTCACGGCGAGGCCTGCGGCCTGCACACCGTGATATGTCGCGAGGGCTATCAGGGTGGCATAGGAAACCCCCTGCTCGCGCCAATCCTCGGGCAGCCCCCAGTCGTCACCGTGCAGTTGCAGCAGCTGTAACAGTTCAGCCTCGGTCACGGGAGTGTCGAGGTACAGGCTAAGGTAGGTGGCCAGTGCCGTCACACCACAGGAAAAATCCCGCTGTTGTTTGACGATCCCGGCATCGCGCAGCGCAAGCCAGGACTTGAAGTCCGAGGCCTCACCAGCTTGAGATACCGGCACCAGCAGGATGCTGCCAACGTACAACACAACCCCCGTGACCAGACCATGCGCGGCGCGGCGCCGGACCGATCTAGAGCGCAGTCCCTGGCGGCTCATAGGTCTCGCCGGGGGACAACTCCCGCTGCAACTCCGCCAGGGCGTGGCGGCGACTGAGCAGCATCGATACTCCGCTGACCAGAGCGAGGCCAGCCGCCGCCAGGGCCAGAAATACCGCCACGGGCCAGCGCTCATGGAACAGGGCCAGCAGCAGGGCGACCAGGCTCATCACCGCCACACTGCCCTGAAACAGCAGGCGGATTGAGTGGCGCAATTCAAGTTGCTCAAAACGATAATCCCTGAGCTTTTTCTCCAGGGCTGGGTCACGCATCCAGGCCTCCTAGACGTCTACACAATTGACAGAAAAACAGCGCCCGACGACAACAGCATAGTCCATCGATGGGGCGCTGCCTGGCCTACTCAGTGAGAATTGAGTTTCGAATTGTTACACACCGCGCAGGAACCACCACCGCCGCCGTACTGGGGAACGTAGATCCCCCAATAGAAGGACATCAGCGCGATGTCCACACCCGCAATACCGAGAGCAATCGCCAGCGGAGCCAGTCGCCCGGTACTGGATGCCAGCTCCGGCGCGGAGAGCAGCGTGGCGCCCTCCGGTATCGTGTCCGCGCTGCCGAAGGCACTGGCCACCCAGGGTGTGTCCTGCGTGGGCGCCGCGCTCGCCGCCAGTGGGTTGAAGATCAATGCAGCCAGCGCCAGGCTGCTGCTCATTGCCGTTAGTGTTTTCATGGTACGTCTCCTTGTACTCAGATTATCCTGCTGTGAACCGTGCCCTCGTGGCAGGCCCATCGCCACTCCCACGCTAGAATTGGTAGTGCCAGTCGACACCCACGCTGGCCCCGCGACCGCCACTGGTAGCGACACGCGTGTCAACGAAAATAATCGAGTCGCGGCCTGCCTGCAGGCCCAGGCCGAAAGAGAGATCGGTCTGGTAAAGACTGCCCGCAGCGCTCACCGCGTCGACACGGTCGGCTGCCACATATTGCCAGGAGAGCCCGCCGATCAGTGTTACCCGAGGGTTCACCGCGAAATTGACTTGTGGCTGGAAGCGCAGAATGTCGCCCGGATCGTAACGACTCGGGCCAATGCTGCGCGCGCCGCGCCACTCGTAGAGAACCGCCAGGGAAAGCACCACCGGATCAAGCGCACGGTAGACGTGCGCCCCGACACGCAGCGACTTGCCGAGGTAACGCTCATCCGGTGCCAGCCAACTGGTCTCCAGCGCATCGAGGCCGGCCGTGAGCAACAGCGCCGGGGTTTTCGTATCCGGTGACACCAGCCAGTTGGCACCCAGCCCCAGCGCGTATTCGTCGCCGCCACCGGATGCTCCCGGGCGCTGCCAGTCGACGCGGGTTCGCCGCACACTGGCGTTGACCTCGACAGTACGACTGAGACCGTAGCGCAGCCGCGTAACCGCTGTTGCGGACCGGGTTTGGTGATCGACGAGCGGAAGTGGCGAGGTACCCGGGATGACCGGCATGCCGCCGGACAGCACACGATCCGTGCTGCTGTAGCCGAGCACGGTCTGCAGCTTCAGTGTGCTGCCGGTCACCAGTAATTCTTCAATATTGAGGGGCAACTGGGCGGCTGCCGACAAGGGCAGGAGCAGTAGCATGAAGAGCACACCGGACAGCACCCGTTGACTTGTTTGCAGCGGCATCGGCGACTCCTTTCCAGCACACATTCTCTCAAGTGGCCGTCAGCATCGCCGATTGCGCGACTCAGGGGTACGTCAAACCCGGTCGATTCTCATCAATTGCACCCTACTCCCCGTGGTTTCCGCGCGCGAGAGGTCCAGGGTCGAGCAAGCGGGCGAGCGTGTCACGTGACATGCCAGTATCCTCCTCCGCCACATCGAGTACCGGTCGCCCCTCCGCGACCGCCCGCTTGGCAATGGCCGCCGCGGCCTCGTAGCCAATTTCGGGATTCAGGGCCGTAACCAGCACCGGGTTGCGCGCGAGGGTCGCCGCGGCGTGGTCAGCAAGCGGTTGCAGCCCCGCCAGGCAGTCCGTCATTGATGCACAGCTCCCTGTGAGAAGCGCGATGCTGCCCAGCAGTTTGTCTGCAATGAGCGGCAGCATGACGTTGAGCTGGAAGTTCCCCGACTGCGCCGCCAGCACGACAGTCGCATCGTTGCCCAGCACCTCGGTAGCGGCCATCAGCACCGCTTCGGGAATCACCGGATTCACTTTGCCCGGCATGATAGATGAGCCCGGCTGCAGCGCCTCAAGCTGCAGTTCGCCCAGGCCCGCGAGCGGCCCTGAGTTCATCCAGCGCAGGTCGTTGCCCATCTTGATGAGGACCAGCGCGATACTGCGCAGGCCACCAGAACACTCCACAGCAGTCTCCTGAGCGGCCATCCGCGTCGCGGGCACTGCAGCCGCGGTCAGGCTGAATCCCACCCGCTCGCTCAAGCGCTCCAGCAAAGCCTCCACGTAGCCCGGCGGCACATTGACGCCGGTACCGACTGCGGACCCGCCAATAGCCAGCGCACACAGCCGTGGCTGCAGATCGGCCAGCCGCTGGCGGCAGTCCTGCAACTGCGCCCCCCAGGTACGCAGCTCGAAACCGAGGGTGACCGGCATGGCATCCATGAGATGTGTGCGACCGGTCTTCACCACAGCCTCAAGCTCATCCCCCCGCCGGCACAGCACCTCCTCCAGTTGCCCGAGCGCAGGCAGCAGGCGCGTGCGGATCTCCCGGGCTGCAGCGATGGCCGTGGCAGAAGGCACCACGTCGTTGCTGCTCTGGCTGCAGTTGACATGATCGTTGGGGTGCACACGCTCACCCAGGGCATGACTGGCCAAGCTCGCCAGCACTTCATTCATATTCATATTGCTGCTGGTGCCGGAACCGGTCTGGAACACCGGCACCGGAAAGGCATCGTCGTGGTGCCCGCTCGCGACCGCCTCCGCCGCCTCGACAATCGCCGCTGCCAGTGCCGGGCTCAGCGCGTCTACCTTCGCGTTGGCCTGTGCAGCCGCGGACTTCAGCAGGGCCATCGCGTGCAAAAATGGCGGCGGCATGGTGCGTCGGGGAGCGATTTGGGCATGATTGAGCGCGCGTTGGGTCTGCGCGCCATACAGCGCGCCGCGGGGCACCTGCACCTCGCCAAGGCTGTCTGTTTCTGTACGGGTTGTCATCGCACCCTCCTTTCATGAACGAGCCAGCGAGCGGTCAGCGTAACAGACTGCTGTGGCAAGGGACCAACAGCAAGACGCGCCGGGGTATTGTGTCGGCGCGAGGTAATCACCTAGTATTGATGTTGCGTCACTGGCCCCGCAGAGGGTCAGACATAACATGCAGGCACTGTCAGATTACGTTCCGAACCTGTACGTCGCGGCCGCATCGGTCAACACCAACATTTACCTGCGCGGGGTGGGTTCCGGCAACAACCAGGGGTTTGAGCAATCGGTGGGCATGTATATCGACGGCATCTACATGGGCCGTGGTCGACAGTATCGCTCGGGTTTCCTCGACCTGGAACGGATAGAGGTTTTGCGCGGCCCGCAGGGCACCCTGTTCGGCAAGAACACCGTCGCGGGGGCCGTGAACATCATCAGTGCATCACCGGACCCGGGCGAGGGCTTCAGCGGTGAAATCGCCGCCAGCTTCGAATCACACGATGGGCAGTTGCTGGAAGGCTTCGTACAGGGGTCGCTGACCGACACCTTCGCGGCACGTCTGGCATTCAAGACGCGCATGACTGATGGCTACATGGACAACGAATTCCTCAATCGCTCCGAGGGTGAGATCGACGAAACCGCCTTCCGCCTGACAACAGTCTGGCAACCCAGCGACGAACTCAGCGTGAACTTCAAATACAGCAATACGGAGTACGAGCGTATCGGTTCGCCTTCCACCACCAAGCGCTACCTGGACCCGGCAAGCCGCGACGAATTGTTTCCCAACCGCTCGGCCTTTGCCACCATCGCCTACCTGCTGACCGACAGCTATTTCCCTGACTTTGACGAGATTGGGCAGCGGGAGTTTGTCACCTTCAAGGATAACGGCGTAGGCAGCGGCAGCCTGGGGCTTGGCAAGAATCCCGATGGCAGCGACGAGGACTTCGACAACTTCGCACTGAATATCGATTACGAACTCCCCGGCGGCACTTTGACCTCAATCACAGGGTGGTCGGAGTACCAGTATATCGACGGCGTAGACGTCGACTGGTTACCGCTGCAGTTTATCCATCGGGACGATAACCAGGAGTTCGAGCAGTTCAGCCAGGAGTTTCGTTTTGCCTCACCCGGCGGTGAGTTCTTCGACTACGTTGCAGGCGTGTATTACGAGGAAAGCACGCTCAAATTTGATCGCCGCGTGACGCTGGATGCCAACATGAATGGCCTGGTGCCAGGCCTGCTGGGTGTGAACAGCCTGTTCTCGCTGGTAACGGGCGGCGCCTACGGCGCTGAACAGATTGGCCGCAACCACCTCTATGACCAGGATGCCGACTCCTTTGCCGTGTTTGGCCAGGGTACCTTCAACCTCAGCGACCGCGTCCGGGTTACGGTAGGCCTTCGCTACACAGAAGAGAATAAAGAGGTCGACACCAACCAGTTCCTCAGTGACAGCATCACGGGAATGGGCACCCCCTCGGAAAACTTCTTCCTGCGATCCATCCAGGCGACCAGCTTTAACGCCTATATCTATGACTACGAACAGGAGCGCAGCACCGACAAGTGGCTGCCATCAGTCAACGTGCAGTGGGACGCCACGGAGAACAGCATGCTCTACGCGAGCTTCTCCCAGGGCTTCAAGAGCGGCGGCTTCACCGATGCCGACGACGGCGAACCCGGTGACCTGACGCCCGGTGCCTTCCCCTGCGTTCCCGGCCAGCCGGTTGAGGCCTGTTACGACCCCACCAACCCGAACGAGGATTTCGAGTTCGACGACGAAGAAGTGGATGCCTTTGAAGTCGGTGGCAAGCACACACTGCTGGATGGTGGCATGACGCTCAACTGGGCCGCTTTTTATACCCAGTACGACAATCTGCAAACCTCAATCTTCAAAGGCCTCGGTTTCGGCGTAACCAATGCAGCCAAGTCCGAAATCAAGGGCCTGGAGGTCGATATGCTGTGGCAGGCGACCGACCACCTGCGCCTCGGCCTCAGCGGCGCTTATCTGGATGCCACTTATGACTCCTTCCCGGACGCTCCGTGCACGGCCATACAACTGGATGTGGACCCGCTCTGCGGCACGCCGGGTGGCTTCACCAGCAATGACCTCTCCGGCGCCGTAACCACCTTCGCACCCGAGTACACAGGCACCTTCACGTTCGACTACGACTACCCGATGAACAATGGTCTGGAGTTGTTCCTGTCAGGCGAAGCCACCTACCGCGACAGCTTCGAGCCGGGCGGCGACAATGACCCGATTGATCGCATCGACTCCTACAGCAAGGTGAACTTGCGTACCGGTCTGCGCGGCGAAAACTGGGAAATCATGGCGTACGGCCGCAACATCTTTGATGAAGAGGTGCTGGTGCAGAGCTTTGACACGCCGGTGCTGGCGGGCACGCACAGTCAGTTCGTCGACGAGGGCCGCATCATCGGCGTCAGAGCCAAGTACTCGTTCTAGCTCCGTCTGCGCAACGATAAAAAAGCCCGGCTCTCGCAAGCCGGGCTTTTTCTTTGTTGGCCAATCCGATCTAGCCGCAATCAGGATCCGCTACTATCCAACACCAGGTCGACCCGACGATTGAGCGCCCGGCCTTCGGCGGTGGTGTTGTCAGCAATCGGACGGCTCTGGCCATGCCCTACTGCACTGATCTGCGTATCGCGCACCGCGTACTTCTCCACCAACAGACTGCGCACGGCGTTGGCACGACGCTCGGACAGCCACTGGTTGTAAACCGCGGTGCCGCTTATGTCGGTGTGGCCTTCGACAATTGCCACTACGTCCGGGTTGGCTTGCAAGAATGCTGCCGCCCTGCCGATCTCCTCGTCAAAGGCGCTGGTAATGAGTGAGGAGTTGACCGCAAATTGCACGTTCAGTGATGCTGCCACCCGGTTGTCGCCAACGCTGCGGTAGCGGCTCGCATCCTGACTGTTGCTGGCACTGGCCAGGCGCGCCAATAGAGCCTCCTTGTCGACTTTCACTGCCGGTGGTGCTTCCAGTGGGCACAGCGCCTGGCCATTGGGGTCGTCGCCGCGGGCGAGCTCGAGGTTGTACTCGGCAATCTGCTCGGCATTGAGCCCGTCGACATCCATGGCGGCACGCAACAGCCCCATATTCGACAGCGTGCGCGTTTGCGCCGCTCGCAGGGCTGCCTGGGCGCTCACATAGGCACGCTCAGTTTCGAAGTACTCGTTCTGTGAATCCAGCAGGTCGAGCAGGCTGCGCTGACCCAGATCGAACTGGTCCTGGTAGGCACGGCGCGTCTTGTCCTGTGACAGCCGGTTGCGGCCGAGGAACACCACCTGCTGCTCCAGCGCCTGAATGTCGTTGAAGGCAATCATGGTGTTCTGGCGCACGTTCAGGCAGGCCTGCTTGCGCTCTTCCAGCGCCGAGTTGTAGCGGTTGTAAAACTCCCGCTTGCGAGCGCTATCGGCACCGCCCCGGAACAGGTTGTAGTTAAGCACCAGTTCTACGGCCTCTTCGTCATAACGGCCATCCAGGCCATCTGTGTCGTGCTCGATTTCGTTGCGGTAGCGAAAATCCACCCGCGGCATGAAGGGCGCGTTGGTGCGGTTCAGGTTGGATTGGGCGGCACGCAGGTTTTCGATAGCGGCGTTAATTTCCGGGCTTTTCTCGTAGGCCACATTGAGCGCCGTTTCACGCAGCTCGGGAATGCGTGAGGATGGAATTTCCGGCATGCTCAGGCTATCCGCCGGCACATTGCCCACAATGCGCTGGAAGCGCGTCTGCACGTCATGCAGGTTGGTCATCTCCGTGAGCAGGTTCGACTCGGCCAGCGCGACTCGCGCTGCGGCCTGCTCCAGGTCAACACCCTGGCTCACGCCACCTCGGGTGCGTTCGGCAATCTTGTCATACACTTCACGGTGGTACACGTAGTTGTCTTCGGCAAAGCGCACCAGTTGCTGGTAGCGCACCGTATCCAGATAGGCCTGCGCGGCCTCCAACGCGATCTCTTCCGAGGCACGCTGCAGCTCGTAGTACTGATTCAGCTTGGAGAATCCGAGGGCACGCACGTCTTCACGGGTGGCGAAGCCATCAAACAACATTTGCGTGATAGTGAACCGTGTCGCGTCGCGGGTGTAGCTGCCAAGGTCCACGAGCGGGGTTTCACGCTCCTCACGACCAATTTCAGAGCTCAGGTCAACACTGGGGAAATAACCACCCTCTGCCGCACGCTGTGCTTCACGGGTCGCTTCAAAGTTGTACCACGCCGCATTGACCCGTGGATTGGTGAGTACGGCCTGGGTAACCGCCTCCCGAAAGTCGGCGACCGGCTGCGCTTGTGCTGCCGCGCCCTGAGACTGCAGCAGACCTGTCGCCAACACGGCGACCGCCAAACAGAGTTGCTTTTTCATGGAACCCTTTCCTTAGGTTGAACAACATCAGCCCGCACCTGCACGGCTGGTTTCCTACCTGCTCAAAACGCTGCTATTGTACTGTAACTGGTGTCTCCGCTGACATTTCCAGCCGGTAAAACTATGACTTCCATCACAAACAGCAACGCCCGGAACGCGGTTGACAACAAATCGCGCAGCCTTGCCTGAATTTCACGTAGACTCGGCGGTGCACGCAGGCAATGCCAGTCGGCACTGGAAGAACGCAATGCTCTCACTGGGTAATCCTCTACAGCGTGTCTCCGGGCTCATCGCCCTCTCACTGGTGGTGACCCTGTGCGCGGCGATCCTGCTGGCCAAGGCTGATCTGGATCGCATGGAGCGCATCGCGATGAGCCGTCATGGCCCGGAGACAGCCCTTACGGTTGGCCGCTGGCGGGCGATGCTCGACGCACTGGGCGCGCTTGATGACAGGCAGAAAATCGAACGTGTAAATGCCTACTTCAACAGGCTTGCACGCTGGCGGCAGGATATCGACATCTGGCAACAGCACGACTACTGGGCCACACCGCTGGAGCTGATGGCCCGGCGTGAGGGGGATTGCGAGGACTTCAGTATCGCCAAGTACATGACACTGCTGCTGGCGGGTGTGGATGTGCACAAGATGCGCATTACCTACGTGAAGGCCCGACTCGGCGGCAATTACGGCAACGTGACCCAGGCGCACATGGTGCTGGCCTACTACCCCACACCGAACGCAGACCCACTGATACTCGACAATATGATCTCCGAGGTGCGGCCAGCCTCGCAGCGCGAGGACCTGAAACCGGTTTTCGGCTTCAACAGCGAGGGACTCTGGGTCGGCGGTAGCAGTGGGCCGGCCATCAACAATCCGGCCGCCAGGCTGTCGCGCTGGCGCGATCTTCTGCAACGCATGGCCGCCGACGGGCTGGGCTGATACAGGACAACTGAGGGAAAACCGGCATGTCACTCTTCAAACAACTCTGGCTGGCCATTGTATTGCTGCTGGCCCTCGCCTTTGGCAGTAGCCTCATCGTCAGCAGCCTGGCGGCACAGCGTTACCTGCAGCAACAGTTGTACCTGAAGAACGTGGACAACGCAGCGGCGCTGGCCCTCTCTCTGGGCCAACAGGAGGCCGATGGCGTGCTGCTCGAACTGACACTGGCTGCGCAGTTCGATACCGGGCACTACGAGCTCATAGAGCTGGTATCCCCCGACGGCAAAGTACTGGTTCGCCGTGAGGACCGCCAGCCGCTCACCGACGCCCCCGGCTGGCTGCCCAAGGTGCTGCCCCTTGAGGTAGAGCCGGGCGTAGCACAGGTACAGCAAGGCTGGCAGCAGCTGGGGACGCTAACGGTGCGCAGCCACTCGCGTTTCGCCTATCGCGCGCTGTGGGACAGCACCCGCTTGCTGGCGCTGATGTTCCTGTTGACCATGGTCGGCGGCGGCCTGCTGGGCAGCTATCTGTTACGCCGTATCATCAGACCGCTCAACGAGGTGGTGGAACAGGCCGAAGCGATTGGTCAAAGACGGTTTGTCACCTTGCCGGAGCCTGGTACGCTGGAATTCAAACGCCTCGTCAGCGCCATGAATGCGCTTTCAAAGCGCATACGCAGTGCCCTGCAACAGGAAGCCAGCCGCCTGAACCAATGGCAGAAAGACACGCACACCGACAGCCTGACCGGCCTGCTCAGCCGCGAGCCCTTCCTGCGCACTCTCGACGCGGCGCTGGATAGCGACGATGTCAACGCAGCCGGCAGCTTTGCACTGGTGCGCGTTGCCAGCCTCACTCGCCTGAACCAGACCTACGGCCGCAAAGCCACCGATGGCGTGCTGGCGGACATTGGCGCCGCGCTGAACACCATCGTCAGCCGACACAGCCGCTGGGCCGCAGCGCGGCTGAACGGCTCCGATTTTGCGCTGATGGCACCGCGCTCGATAGATCCACGGGAACTCGTGGAAGAAATGCAGTCACTGATGCTGGAGGTGCTGGCAGCGCACAGTATGCAGACGGACACGGCGCTACCTGCTGCGGCCACGCTGTACACCCACGAAGACACGCCAAGTACCTTGCTCACCCGACTCGACAGCACCCTGGTGCCGGCTGCCCAGGCCGGCAGCTCGGACATCAACATCACCTTTGCCGGCGACATCCAGATACAGCCCGTGCGCGAGCAGATGGCGCGTTGGAAGGGCGTGTTGCAAAAAGCCTTTCTCGAGGATCGCTTCAGCCTCGCCAGCTTTCCCGTGTTGGATAGCGAGGGTCAGCTACTGCATGTGGAAGCCCCCGTGCGCCTGCTGGAAGACAACCAGCAACTCGCGGCCGCCACGTTTCTACCCTGGATCAACCGGCTGGAAATGTCAGGTGACCTCGACCAGCGGGTGATCGAGATGGCATTGTCCGCAGCAGAGGACGCGGCTGCCCCACTGGCTGTCAACCTCTCTGTGGGCGCGCTGGTCGAGCCCGCCTTCCTGCACTGGCTCGATCAAACCCTGTCCACTGCCGGCAAAGCCGCCGGCAAGCTTTGGCTGGAAGTGCCTGAATCCATGGCGTTTCGTCACTTCGACGCGTTCAAGCTCCTGACCCGCCACGCCAGTCGCTACGGCTGCCAGGTGGGCATTGAACACGGCGGCCACCAGCTGGCGGACATCGGTCAGTTGCACGAGATCGGCCTCGATTACTTCAAAGTGGACGCGGCCTTTATCCGCGATATCGACAGCAACGCAGGCAATCAGACACTGCTCAGGACCCTCTGTACCGTCGGGCACTCCATCGGTGTGACGGTCATCGCCGAAGGCGTACGCAGCACAGGGGAGTGGCAGCAATTGCGGGAGCTGGGTTTCGACGGTGCGACCGGGCCGGCAATTTCCGCTCTCGCCGATGACAGCTCAGCGCGCTAATCGTCACCGAGCAGATCAAGGCTGCCTGGCAGAGCACTGCGCAGGCGTTGTCGGTAAATCATCTTCTGCTGGGCGGAGTCCGGCAAATCGGTAAACAGGATGACACCGCGGCTGACCAACAGCTCCACAACGTCTTCCAGCACCCGCACGAAATCCTGGTCGGTTGCGCTGATGCGGCTCGCTTCGTCATTTAGCGCCGCGAGAAATTCGACCAGTTCGCTGTCATCTGCCGCTACCGGCTCCATGCCATTCTGGGGCAGCTGACTGACCGCGATAATGCGTTGAGCGGAATCGCGTTGTACAAAGGGCATCGCGCCTATACTCCATAAAAAACCCCGGCAACCCTCTGGTCGCCAGGGTCATGATAGCCCAGAACCCTACTGGTCGACAGTCAGCCTGCCGCTGTCCAGCATGTTCTGGATCACCGAGGCCAGATCGTCGTGGCCGCTTACCAGATCAACACCCTCGAGGTGAATTGTCTGGCTGACGGCGCCGGCATCATCTGCACCGCCGGTAAAGGCACCGGTGGCGCTGACCTCTATCACCGTGTTGCTACCGTCATAGCTGACGTTCAGGTAGCTGGTGAGGTCCGCTGACTCTTCACCCTGCAGCAGATCGCGCAGATCAAGTGCATCGTTACCCGCTTCCCCGAAGCCGAGGATGCTGACTTCCGGTGGCACCGTGTCGGCATCTGCGAGCGAGAAAGCGAAGACATCATCGCCCGGGCTCGCCAGCAGAGCGCCGCCACTATCCGCGGCTCGCGCATCGAACTCGGTCAGGCCGGCATGCTCCACAATCATGTCCTTGACGTGCTGCATGGCGCCATCTTCATCGACCGGCGCGTAGCCGTTCTCCAGCAGCAATGCCTGCAACTCATCCTTGCTGACGGCGTCAAGGTTAAACGCGTCATCCGCAAGCGCCGCACGCACAGCATCCGTAATAACGATACCGTTGTAAGGATCGGGATCGTTATCGATTGACTGCAGGAACACCGCCATCTTCTCGACATGGTCATCGTTCATATCATGCAAGCCGACACCGGCAATCTCCTGCAGGAAGACCTTGCCGTCGGCAATCGCCTCTTCCGCCAGGAAAGACCCGAGCACCACGCCACCGACACGCAACGTGACCGTATCACCCGGCCGGTAGTTGAACCCGCCGTCCTCATCGGTGATGCCGGTGAGGCCCGAGGAGGTTTCGTAGCTCATCCCCTCTACGACGCCGTCGACAATACTGGCATTGGCGACACCGTCGATATTCAGCGTGAGCGTGTATTGCTGGCTGTCTCCGTCATCGTCGAGCAGCGTGTAAGTGAAGGTCTCCTGACGCATGTCACCAACGCTCATATCGCCCCGTGCTGCGGCGGAGAGGGTATAGGTATAGCCACCCTGGCCATCGACAGCGAGCACGCCGAAGCTGCCCTGCACCTGACCACCACTCTCACCGGTCCACATCAGTGAGCCGCCCGCTCCGGGGCCGTCTGCGCCCCAGTCACCCGGCACGGTGCCCTGCAACTCCGGCAGGTCATCCATGGACCGTACTTCGGCAAACAACTCGTACGACGTGGATTGGCCTTCAACCGTGCGCACGGAACTGACGACATTACCCTGAGCATCGCGGAAGCCGAGAATTTCCAGCTCGAACTCACGTCCGCCCACAGTGATGACTTGCACCTGATTCGGGTTCGAAATGCTCACGAAGTCGTCGTTGGCCGGGTTGGACGAGGGAGACGCATTATTGGGTGTCTCGGTGTGACTGAGACCCACGGTGCTTGTAACCTGAGTCGGAACGCCATCAATTACCAGCGTAAAGCTGACATTCAAATCGACCGTCTGCAGCACTTTGGCACTGACCGAAATGGGGAAGTTATTGTGCGTCAGGCTGCCAACCGAGAAGACGCTGTCTGCCTGCACAGGTACATTGCCGACAAGCGACGGGGCGAAGTCAAAATCATAGCCCGAGCCATTGCTGCCGCCCCACTGCAGGCCGATGCCACTGCTGTCTGCACTGGACCCAATGCTGCCGCTGCCGCTGGTCGAGGTCACGTTCTGCCAATCGGCACTGAGTGAGCCCACCGCGAGCTCGCTCAATGGCACCACCAAAGTCGCGGCTGTGGTGTCGGCGCCGTAGGGGCTGTCGTCGTCGATGCTGACGGTGAATGCCGTGGTGCCCACGCTGCCATCACCATCGGTTACGGTGACATCCACCGAGAAAGCGACATTGTCTTCCTCTGCGGACGGCGCATGGCGCACCGGCTGCAGCAGGGTGACAGCGTAATCAGCCGAGCTGCTATTGATGCCGCTCAGCGCCACGGTGAACACCTGGCTGCCCGCAACCATGGGGTTCTGGCCACTGATGTAGCCAATGAGCGTGCTGCTTGACGCATCCCAGAAGGTGTCTACTGCCTGACCGTCGTTGGTGAACAGTGGCGTTGTGCCGCCTGCCGTGGACAGGGCAATGGAGGCAAAGCTGTCACCACCAAGGTCATACTGTATCTGGCCGGTCGGTACAGCGTCGTCATCACCCGGAGCCTGGTCGCCCACACCAAAGGGCAGATCGTCTTCATCGACCATGGCATCGTTGGATACGGTGACAACAGGAACCGAATCACCGGCAAAGGTCAGGGTCAGCGTGGTGCTGGAGGTGTCGCCG
>CERO01000360.1_pt1 | contig 25074 bp, 41 predicted proteins | sample 530851 | NCBI WGS metagenome assembly CERO01 (sample SAMEA2621033, study PRJEB7988) | marine metagenome | biome: marine biome (ENVO:00000447); feature: surface water layer (ENVO:00002042); material: "saline water (ENVO:00002010), including plankton (ENVO:xxxxxxxx)" | depth 5 m
ATTATACCAATATATTTTTGGCTTTGTTGCTTCTGTAGGGTTTTCAAAACCACCCTCAACTTGTGTATATGTAAATTCATATTGAACAGTCATATTAGCTAAATATGATGGGTCTTGTAAATTGTCATCACCTCTAAACACCTTTTGATTAATGTATGGTGAAAAGATTGGATTGTTAGTCATTTCACCTGTAGCAAAATCATTATTAGTTTCTGTTATATTTAGATGACCAAATACATTAGCAGTTGGTTGTGTTTCTTTTATTGTTTTATTACACAAATCAACATCTTCTAAGTCTGTTAAATTTATAGTCTTTTTTTGTAGTGATGTTGTATCTCTAATTATTACTTCTTTTGATGTGTCTAGCTTTTGTGTCCAATCAACAAGTGTACTTTGTGATAAATAGTCATTATAAGGTTCTATAATTATATTTGAGGCATCATCGGGGTCTGCAATAACTACAAGATTAAAACGTTCTATTAAGTCTTTTAAAAAGTCTTTTTGCGTTATTGAAGAATCAATACAAGCAGGTACATTAATTGTAGCACCATATACACCTTGATTAAATTCTGACCAATTTATAGTAAGTTTTATATCTAAATTATTTTGTGGACCATAACCATCTGAACCTAAGTCTGTTACTAAAGCAAAAGACATATTTAATGCTAAACTGTTTGGCTCAAAAGCGTAACGCCTCATCTTAATTCTAGCAGAAGCACCAACAGGCATAGCTGTCAAGTCCATACTATAAAGATGTACAAATGTTTGTTGGTCATTAGTATCAGGCACGTTTCTGGTTGTTTGTGAATATATAGTACCATCAGTACCTTCAATAATAACATCAAATTTTATACTATCACTATCACATAACTCACCCGTTTTTAAATTAGATGTTGATGTTCTGTGCTTAAGTTGTATAGAATCCATTGTTGGATATATCTTTGTAAAAGTTTCTTGTGCAGTATTCCATATTGTAGTTGCATCATCTGACTGTACTGAATTTATAGGTATAGTTATATAATCAACTTCATGACAACTTTCAAAATTAGGTGCTGAATTACTTAAAACCCATTGTGACCATGAATAGTTAGTTTGACCTGCAACTGTAGTTCCTGCAGGTTGCTGAATCGTACTTGATGTGGGTAAACCTGCACCAGCTAATTCATTACCTGTAGTCATATATATTTTACCAAAATATGAACCATCTATAAAAGTTGATGTATAAGAAAATCCTGCCTTTGCTAAAATTAATTTGAATAATGTTTTTATTTGGATTGATGGTCTTAGTTGTGTTAAAGGCACAATATAATTCAAGGCATCATCAACACCCATACCTGCAATATCTCCTGAATCCATTAAAAGATATTTATTGTGACCACCATTTGTTGTATCATTAGGGTCATAATAAAAGTTTGGTTTTGTTAAGGACATTGGATACATAACCTTTTGCACATTAATATCTGTATCTCTTAATGAAACGCCTGATGTATTTTGAAAAGCACTACTACTACCATTCCATGAATTTAATACATTAGTTTCATTAAAGGTGTGGTCTAATTCTGTACTATACGTTTCACCATCTGTATTTAAAAAAACATCTTGTAGTCTTTGCTCACCAATAGCACTAAACAAATCAGAAGTATTAGACATTAATACAACCTCATAACATTGTGCTTTATTATAGACTGCCTTTAGCTGAATAAAACCATCAAATTGTGGTACAGTTCCAACATATAAAACTGCATTGAATTTTTTTCTTGTGCTAAATACTAAAGTTGTTAAATTGACATTAAACCAATTTTGAAAAAACTCATTATTATTATCAGTAAAAGGTAATTTAAAAGTTTGTGAATAACTACCTTTTCTAGTTTCAGGTTCTTTAATATCACTAAATTGAAAGTTTAATGATATGTTGGGTGCTTCCTGTAGGTCTAGTTGATAGGTACTATCTGAGGTTGCAGTTGTGGTTGCTTTTCTATATGCTACAAGTCTGACATTCATTAGCTATTTGTATTTATTGGATTTGCGTATTCTATATTGATTGTATATTGAATTAACTTGTCATTAGCAACAGTCTTTTTTACAAATGATGAATCTGTTATAACTACACCCTCTGTAAAGTCTGTATCTAAATTTTCTAATATATAAACATCTGTTGAATACACAAGTTTCTCTAATAGGTTTGCATCTTGCTCACTTATCCAATCTGTTTGTAATGTTTCTTTTAAAATAGCAGTAGTTTGTCTTGTGGTTTTACCTCTTTGAGTATTGTTATATCTCCATCTACTTTTATTGAATGTTCCAAGCATTGAGTTATAATTATCACGTGTAACTTCTATTGTAGATGTTGACTTCATTTTGAAATTGAAATAATCATAACACCCTAAGCTATTTCTAAAAGCTAATCTTCTAATTTTAAAACCTTTACAACTACCATCTTGATTAATGAAATAATATAAAGCTGATACTGCCGAATCACTACCATCTAATGCTTGTATTGTGTAATGTGTCCAACCTGAATTATTAGCATTATTAGGTCTAGAAGTAACATGAACAGATTGAAAGGTTAAATTACCTGTTCCACAACCAAAGTATAAAATTCTTTGAGGGTCTGTTGAAACTAGATTAGGTGCTTTTCCACCCCTATCAGTTCCAGAATCATTATCACTATTAAGGAAAGAATTTTGTGTTAATTGGTTTGAACCATCATAATATGTAACTTGTATTTTATAGCAATTACCACTAAAATCTGTTGTTCCATTTAAAAAACCTACTGTGTGATAATCACCTAAACTTTGTACATAATTTCTGTAAACTTCACCAGGATTAGTTTCAGTTGAGCTACCAACTATTGTGCCTGTTGCTGATTGTTCCAAATCACTTAAAAACCTTTTAGTTGATGAGCTTAAACTAAACACATTAAAAGCGTTACTTTGTATGTAGTCAGGGTCAGTATTTCTTGCAGTCATTAAAGGTAATGAAGCAGACGTAAAAAATTCAACATCTGTAACTGATGTGCCTGATTGTTCTGTAGGTGAAGCAGAAGCTGATAATGAGTATTCTTCAAACCCCTTAACGTGTAATAATTGTATTTGTGTTTTGTCATTTGTATTATCACCATTAACACTAAAGGGTTTTGTTGATGTGTTTTTACCTACTTTATGGATAGCTCTAAAAGGTACTCCCGTATCATTTTGGTCAAATACAGTATCTACTAAAACACTATTTGCTACATCTCTCAAATCAAAAAAAGCTCTAGCAGCATTACCTGATACATCCACGCTATATCCATTTCTTCTTTGTTTTATTTTAGCTATTAATGTTCCACTAGCATCATCTAATCTAACTTCTACAATTAGTTTGTGGTAAAAATAAGTAGCAACAGCACTTTGGTATAGCATCCATCCTATTAGTGGTGTCCAATTAGTTAATACAGGTACTTTGTCTGATTCCTCAACAGGATATTGCTTCCAAGATAACGCCATAATTTAATCTTTTAATGTTTGTTCTAGCATAGCTTCTATATCATCTGCAAATGCTTCTGTTATTTTATCTGTTTGTTTTTTTAATTGTTGTGTAAAAGGTTTACTAAAGAATTGTGTTCTTTCTAACCCCCTTTGATAAATAGCACGTTGTATTAAATATGCTAAACTCTTTCTTTTTATAAAACGCCCACTTTTATCTCTAGCAGCCTTTAATGGTTTTCTAACTATCCATTGGTCAATGAATCTTCTAGGAGGCATTTTTGTACTATACTTAAAAGGACTACCCTGTCCACGCATTTTCCCACTTCCTTTATAACCACCTGCACCTCTCACACCCTCATCAACAAACATCCAATAATCATCAGCATTTCCAAATTCAAATTCTAATGTAACAGAATCTTTTGATGCAGTTACCATATAATCAAACTCATTATAGAGTGTATTTCCACTTGTGGTTTTTTTCTTCTGTTTAAGAATAGACTTACCCTCAGTTACTACATTAGAGCCTAATTTTTGTAATGCTTGTATTGTGTTTGTAAATTCCATTAGCTATTTGCAGTAATTGGTGCGATACATAAATTGTTTTTATTATTAACTTGAAATGTTATTGGTGCAACCCATCCTGTCAATAAATTATTAAAACGTGCAGTAAAAGGTTCTGCAGTTATTGGTAGCTCTAAATATACTTCATCATCAACCCAAGATGCAGTATTTAAATTTTGTTTAAATTCTGCAATTACATCTTTTAGAATTAATAGGTTTTCTGAATACGCATTAATACGCCCTTGCAGTGGTCTGCTAAGTAATTTGTTTTCAACTGCATATTGACCAACAGGTGAAGCAGGTTTTATATTTTCAGTAGTTTCATTAATTTTATCTAAGATATATAAATTGAAAGAATAAGTCATGTAACCTGAATCAATTACTGCATTTGATGGTTCTAAATATAATATAACATAATCAGTTGCACCCAGTTTTCTAATATCTACTTCATCTAATTCTCCACAGTGAAAAAAATTTATCTCATGATGCTTTTCTGCAATAGTGGAAAAAAAAGCAACTGCATTATTAAAAGTTTTCATAATTATTTCTTTTCTTATTATTATAATCTTGACTATATGCAAGATATGTTAATACTTCTAAAATTGGTATTCTAGTAATTTTTTCAATATCTAAAATGCTATTAGACAAAGAATAGATGATATTGTACCACCCCCACTTTGACTGCATTGTTACTGCTTTTGTGGTTTCATTTCCTGTACTTGTAAAAAGCGTTGCGAAGTCTTTGCTAATACGCTTCCTAAAGTCAAAAAAAAACCTAAGCTAGAAAGAGCTATATCCATTGGACAGTCCTTAAATAGTTCTTCTTTAAACTCATCAGGGTCATAATTTTCAATAGCATATCTTTCATTCCTTTTAAAAGTAATCTTTCTATAAAGTATCGACATGATAATATGTAGATTCTCAATAGGTTCTTTGCAATAAGTTTCTAAGTCTATATATTCTCCAGTGCTTAATTTACTCAAATTAGGTACAAAACCATATTCTTCTTCTTTGAATATAAAAGTCTTTCTAAATTCTTCATCTTTTGGTTCTGTATCAATCATGGTTTTAATTATGCTCATTATCTCTAATAAGTCCTTGTAATCCATTTTCTTTACAACAAAAGGTGTAGTGTTACATAATAACGCCAAACTCTTTACAACCTTGTTTTTCTCACTTCCTTTGCCCTCTTGTATTTTAACATATTTCTGATACGTTTCTATTGTTATATCAGACCAATTATCTGGTATAGTTAATTTAACCTCTTTCATTACTAATAAATATAAAAGTTTATAATTCGTTTTTTATTCTTTGTTCTGCTATTTTAAAATACTCTTTGTCAAGTTCAATCCCTATAAAATCTCTGTTAGTATTGCAACAAGCAACACCTGTAGAACCACTACCCATAGTAAAGTCTAATACAGTTTCTAATTCATTTGTATAAGTTTTTATTAAGTATTCCATTAGTGCTACAGGTTTTTGTGTGGGATGATAAGAATAATTTTTTCCTGACTTGTTGCTAAATTTTATAATAGAATTGTGATAACCTGTTTCAGTTTGATAATACTTTTTACTATCATTACTTACATGACCAAGTTTTGCACCTTTATTTTTTCGACTATTTAAAATTGGTTTTTCTAATTTTCTTAAATTAAACAAATTGAATGTAGGAAATTTATTATAAAATACAGATATTATTTCATGATACTTCATTGGGTTTTTTCTACATTGGGCAAAATTTCCAGCCTTTGTTTTTTTCCAAATCCAATCATATTTATAATTCTTTATATTTGACATTCTCAAATGACTTGAAAATGGTTCAGAACCAAACAACACAATTGCACCATTGTCTTTTATTATTCTATTTAATTGTTTCCACATTAATTTAAAGTCAATTACACTATCCCACTTACAGGCTGTTGTGCCGTATGGTGGGTCGGTTATAATAGCATCAATGCTTTTGTCTTGTATTGACTTCATTACTTCTAAACAATCTCCATTGTATAGTTTCATAATAAATTATTTATTCTTTGTTCTGCTATTTTGAAATAGTTTTTATCTCGTTCAATACCAATAAAATCTCTATTTGTATTACAACAAGCAACACCTGTTGTGCCTGAACCCATTGTAAAGTCCAAGACAGTTTCTTGTTCGTTGGTATATGTTTTAATTAAGTATTCCATTAATGCAACAGGCTTTTGTGTTGGGTGTAAAAATTTCCCTTTTTGTTGAACATCATATTTTAATATATTATTTGGATAACCCTTATACTTTTGCACTGTAGGTCTTGAAGATGGTCTTTTTCCAAAAGAAGCATTTTGAAAAGTTTTATTATTTCTTTCTAGATGTATTTCTTTAAGTCCTTGTGGATAATAAGTCATTCTTTTGTTTCCGAGTTGTATTTTGTGACCCATTGAAGATAATGAAAAAACACAAAGATTTTCATTCTTTTTTAAAGGTTTATTTTTAGCGTGAGCAAATCCACTATTATATCTTTTTTTTATCCATATCCAATCATATTTGTAGTTTTTTATATTACTCATTCGTAAAGCACTACTAAAAGGCTCACTACCAAATAAAACGATTGCACCATTATCTTTAATAATTCTGTTTAATTGTGTCCACATAGGTTCAAAAGGAATTACAGAATCCCACTTACAAGCTGTTGTTCCATAAGGGGGGTCTGTTATAATTGCATCAATACTTTTATCAGCTATTGAACACATAACATCTAAACAATCTCCATTGTATAATTTCATAATATATAGTATTTGCCTGAGTGATTAACAGATAATTTATTTAAGCATAAGTATCTAGTTGCATCAATTAAGTGGTCATTGACTTTTACAGGCGTGTTTAATACATCACCATTTTTATCTGTAGACCATTTGTAACCCCTAAATTCTTTTATTGCATTCAAACTATCTTTTGTAATATGTAGTTTATAACGCCTCATAATATCAAGTCCTAAGTGAATACCTGCACCTTTTTTAGCAGGTTTAATGTTAAAACCTTGTCTGTAAATTTCTTCTATTGATTTTGGTTCTGCACTATCACCTACAATTTCTGTTTGTCTATCAATACCAAATTCTTTAAGTTTATTTGCAAGGTCTGTATTTGTTAATCTCTTTTCATATAGCAGTTCTTTGATATATAGGTTATCATCTAATTGTCTTACTTCTACTAATGCCGTAGGTGAATTCGTAAAGCCAAAATCTAAACCAAAACCAAGCAATTTACCTTGCACATCATCAACTAAATTAAAGTTCCTGAATATCATTGTTTGTATAGAGCCAATTTCACCTAATCCATAAACACGCCAATAATCAGGGTCTATATCTTTTAGTCTTTCAATTTCTGCAATAGTATCTTCATCTAAAAAAGGATTAGCTTTATATGTTGATTTTATAAAGGTGCAATCATCTCTAGTTAAAACCTTTTCATATATCCATGAGTACGGGTCTGAAGGATTATAATCTAAGTATATTTGTTCTGTAGTTCTAAAAATTATTTGTTGATAATCTTCATAGGTGAATTCTGTTGCCTCATTGAGCCACGCATAATTTCTTTTCCTACCTTTTAATTTTTCTGGGTTATCCACTGAAAGAAATTCGATAAGACAATTATTTAAATTGTATGATAGGTCTGATTTGTTGTGATTATCAACAGAATATAATTCTAGTTCTTTTAAGATATTTATAAAATCTCTATACACGCTACCCTTACACGCAGGTAATGTTTTACGAATAATACTAAATACTTTGTCTGGTTCTTCTAGTGCTTTTACAATAACCATTTGACAAAGCGAATAGGTCTTGCTAGAACGCGTACCCCCCTGTAAGCACGTTATTCTAGTTTTAGACCTATACGCCTTGTTAAATACATTCGTTGTTTTAATCTTTACCCGTGTCAATAACTTCAATTTTAATATCTGTGATAGACTTACCACCACTTGTAATATCTAGTAATGATTTGTCTGTATAACCTCTATCTTTAGCTTTAGACTTTAAATAAAAGATTATGCTTGTTTCTTTGCCTCTAGCTATATTCTTAATTAATTCACCCTCTACATAATCAATCTGTGCTTCTTGAATTTCTTTCACTGCTTTAGCAAATTCTTCATCTTCTTTTAAGTATCTATAATATGTACTTCTGCTTATATTACCTGCTTTTTTACAAGCATGATATATTAAACCTTGCGTTTCTTTTAACGCTTGTAATAGTTTTTCTTTTTTATTGTGTCCCATTTGTATTATTTAATCTATTATAATTTTATTTTAACATCCAACCCTCTACCATCTAGCTCTTTGAATAATTGATTAGCTTTTGTTATACTTTTTTCTTTAATAGTTATAAAATATTCCTGCTCTTGTTCTTCTTCTTCTTGTATTTTATCTATATTAATATCAAGGTCAATGTGCTTAAAACCCCAATCAACAAGCTCATCAATATCAAATTCATTAGCCAAAATATCCATATCAAAATCACCTGTGTTTTTATTTAGTCTTATATTTAATTCTCTTTCTTCTTCTTTTGATAGGTCTAATACTACACAATCAATTTCTTTGTGTTTTAATTCCTTACATATTTTATATCTTTGATGACCACCAATTATTGTAAAATCTTTATTAGTAATGATAGGGTCTACTAGACCAAACTTTTCAATTGATGACTTTAGGTCTTTATATTGCTTTGTGCTAATCTGTCTAGGATTATAAGTAGCAGGTTTTAATTTATTTATTTCTATTTTTTCTATTTTCATCTAATTGCTTATTTAATTTTATTAATGCGTAAACTTGCATACATACATTTTCTAAGTGTTTTATTCTAACGTACATATTAAAAGAGCTATCATTACAGTTAATATGACAATCTCTACATAATCCAACTAAGTTTTCAATAAAATCATTCTTAGTTTTATTTCTTCTTTCTATATGGTGAATATCTACTGCTCTGCTTCCACATTGCATTTCGCATTCAATATATGAGCTTTCATCATATCCGAAAAAATTAAAATATACTTTAGTATGGTTCTGCAATTTCCTTTTCTCTTTTTTTTAGTTTGTCATTTTCTCCTTTTATAATCATATCAGTATTGCAGAAACTACAACAGCCATCTTCTATTAATGACATTCTAACACATCTAAGGCAAAATCTAAATATTTGATTCATTATCTTCAATTTTACAACTATTTACATATACTTTAGCTAATTGTGCAACTGTCTGTTGAACACATGAGCCACAACTAGATGGTTTTTTATTAGCATTAAAAACTTTATTATATAGCTTTACTAGAGTTGATTGGTCTGCACCACTTATAGTTCCTTTTATTCTAGGTAAAACTGATTCATATATAGACATCTCATCTTCTGTAAATTGTCTAACTTTTGCATAAGGAAACATCTTATTTAATGCCTGTTTGCGTTCTTCACAACCACAATCATCACCAAACACTTTTTTAGCCACTTTGTCAATGCCTGTTTTTTTCAATACCTTTTCTATTGAATCTCCTAATCCTTTACTTTTTGTCATGATATTGCAAATGCTAAAAATGTTAATACTATTATAACAGTCAATGTTACTATTACGTTTGCTATCTTTTCTTGCTTTTGGTCATTAAACATATTACTTTTCTTTAATTAAAAACTTCTTTACATTATTAATTGCTTTAAATAATGTGTTTCTATTTATCTTAGTTGCTTTAGCCATACTATTTAATGAGTGTTCTTCATGATAATAAATTCTAAAACATTGTGCATCAAACCAATAACAATCTTGTAATTTATCTTCAACCCATTCTAACCTTTCTTCTAGTAATATCTTGTCTTGTATAGTATAATCAATAATATCTGGTGTAATGGATTCTATTGTTGATGTGGTGTGAAACTCATAGTATTTATCGTACTTGTAATAGTATCTGCTTGTCTTTGAGTGATATTGATTAAGCATTATTCTAATGACATAAAAAGTCATTTTATTGGTTTCAATTATTTCTTTAATTCTTTTTTGGTCGCATTTGTAAAGTTCTTCAATTACAAAACTAAGCAAATCATCACCATCACCATTTGTAATGTTATAAGCTACATCTTTTAGTTTGTTGTAGTTTTCTATTAAGTATTTATTTAACATACTTTAATGACTGAGGGTACATTCATCTGCTTCATTAGGTTATACTCTACACTGCTTAATTTACTAATTTCTATTTCTGCTATATTAGAAAATCTTTTTTGCAGTTTCTTATAAATATAATTTTTTATATTATCATTTTTTTTCAAATTTCTTAAAACAAATGACATCTCTGCACCTGAATCAAATAAAATTATAAACAATAAATTGTTTGTATCTACATAATCCCAATGCAATCTTTCTGTTCTAGTGTTAAAAAATGTAGGCTTAACTTTCATTAATTAATATTTCTTTTATTAGATAAGACATAACATCTACTGTAATTGAATTTCCTGCTTGTTTATATAGTTGTGTATCACTTAAACCTGAATCAACACATTTTTTATGAAAGCTATCTGGAAAACCCTGTAATTTAAAACATTCCAAAGGAGTTAGTCTTCTTATTCTTTTATATGTTTTATAATAATTACCCTCATTAGTTTGCAAAGTAGCTGATATACCATTAGCATCATATAATCTTTGAGCAGTTTCAAAAGTAGATAATTTTTCCTCATATTCTATTACTGCATCATCATAAGTATCATCAAATTTTAATAGCTCTTTTAATTTTTTCCAAATTTTAGGACATGGTATTGCTCTATATTTATCAGTTCTAAAATAATGCTCTAATTGTGTTTTAGGTATTTGTAATTTTTCTGCAATTTCTTTTATGCTATTTTTTTTATGTTTTTTTAAAAATTCGTTTATTTCTTTTGGTGTTTCATTAATTCGCTTTTTTACTTTTAATTGCAAATCTTCTAATCTAGTTAATTTAATTAAGTCATCTTTACTATCTCCACTAATTTTTAGAGTACTCATTATGTCATTTTCAGGATTATGAAATTTAGCTCTAAAGCCATTACCTTTTTTTTTGTTTCTTTCGTTATATTCTTCTAATTTTTTTACATAATCATCACTTAAATAGTATTTGTTATTCACATTGTCTTGCAATAAGTCTTTTAATTTTAATTCTAATGGTATTTTTTTAGGAAATTTAAAAGAATGTTTTTCATCACGAAAACCTACTATAAAAACTCTTTCTCTATTTTGTGGTATTCCATAATCTTTAGTATTTAAAACTTTATAATATACATAGTAATTCAAACCATCTTCATAGTTTGTAAAAGAGTATTGACCATTGACTGTTTTAGCTAAACAATCTAATATAGTTAAAAATGTTCTACCATTATTGTTACTTAATAAACCTTTTACATTTTCAAGTATAAAGTATTTGGGTTTTTTAGCTTTTAGGTATTTTAACAAATCATAAAATAAAGTACCTCTAGTATCTTCAAAACCTAATCTTTTACCAGCCATTGAAAATGCTTGACAAGGAAAACCTGCAACATACAAATCAACATAAGGAGTTTCTTTATGGTTTCTAGTAGTAATATCATCATAAAAATTTTCTGTTTTATAATTAGCTAAATAACTTTTTTTAGCATATTTATCAACATCACAAGCAAACATTGATTTGTGTTCTATTCCTAGTTTAATTAATGCCTGTTCTGGTGAACCTATACCACTAAAATCTGTTCCTATTTTTAACATATTTTTCCCTCTAAATAACTATTAATAAGTGCTAATGCTTCATCTATACCATTACATATTTCTGCCTTATACCCTCTATCTCTTAATTGGTCACGCCACCATATTTGTTCATTTGTTGCTTTATTATACCCAACTTTTAATTCAATAGCACACCCTGCATATAATTTATCACCTATTTTAGAAATTTCATATATAAACAAATCTGGAAAACCTTTTTTGTAACCACTCTTTTTAGCTTTTATACGCTGACTAAAATGTGCCTGGTATTGACCACCCATAGAGCCACAATATAAAACATTGTTTAAGTCAAGATATTTACATACTGCCTTTTGTAATTGATATTCTTTCATTTCTTAACCCATTTTGCTTGTCCACTATAATTATTGACTTCTTTTTTATAACCTAATGATTCTAGGTGTTTGTGGTATTCTCTAGTCTTATTGACATCTTGCTCTATTCTTTTAGCATAATGAATATCATAATAATCAGGAAAAGAAATATCATTATAATAATTACTTTTATTTACTTTACTTTTACTTTTACTTATACTCTTATTTACTTTACTAGCATTGCAGTCGCTTTGCGTTTGCATTGCGTTTGCATTATTCCATCTTTTATTTGCGTTTTCTTTTGCTTTTATAGACTTATTATTTATTTCTTCTATATGATTATTTAACCTCTTAGAATAAAAACAATCATCTTCTATAACAAACAAATCAAAATCTTCAATTACTTGCTTTAAAATTTTAGGATCGCACTGCAAACCAAATGCAAGAGCATCATAATCTTCAATACATATTTTATTTTCTTCTATAAATAACATTTCTAATAAAGACCAAAATATCCCATAACCCTCATAACCTAATTTAGCTCTAAGTTTTATTATTCTATAATCGTTTCGTGCGTTGCTATCGTGGTTAAAATATGTTTTTTTCATAGTAGTATTATATTAAGAAAGTGCCTGTGCTAAAAAGTAAATTAAATATAGAAAAAAATAAAAACACAAGCACTTTCAGGAATAATTAAAACGGGGGATTGTTGCCTAATTGTATTTCATCATCTTCAATTCTAGCTTCTTTAATCATTAAAGTATTATAGAATTTAGTATTATATTCTCTACTTTTTATATAAAAATCTATATTTACAAACTGTCCCTCAGTTAGTTTTCTATCATGCTCAATAACATTAATAGCTTCTTGTCCAAATATCTCAAATTGCATTTGATTATCAAAACCTGTTTCAGTTTCTTCAATGGTGACTAGCTTTTTTACAAAATCACCTTTTTTAGTGTTAATATCTAAATTTTGAACACTTATTATTTTACCTCTTATTTTATACATTATTTATTTATTTATTAATTATTACTTCTTTTAAAATCTTCTGCTTCCATTTCACCAAATACATTGTTTTCATAAAACCCTGCTAACTTTAAACACGCCCTGCTCATAGCTCTTTTTTCAGCCATAGCAATAGGATATGAATTTTGATTATTCATTGGTGCTGCTTCACCAAATGTTTCAATAACCTTATCACCCATTGTTGCAGTTGCTTTAATTATTACACATTTTGTATCTGGTGAATTATAGATTAATTTATAACATATTCTAATGTCATTAGATGCTTGTATTTTATCAATACCACTTCTAGTGATTATAGTATAAAATTTATGTTTAAAATAATCTTCATCAGTTAAATTGTTTTCTATAAACAATCTATTTAAAATCTCCTGTTTAGTTTCTTTCATATTATTTTATATTTAAAATCAATTCTTGATTAAGCATATAGCATAATTGTTTTAATTCTTTTACCTTAAAAGTATCAGGGTCTTTTAACCTTAATAACATTGTTGGATAAGACAATTCTAACATATCAGCTAAGTCTTTTTTATTAATATCATATTTATACATTGCAAACTTTATTTGCTCTTTTAATTTTTCATTCATCATTATTCATTTAAAATTATAGTACAATAATAATAAATATATTTAATATAAACTTAAAATAATTTAATAGTTATTAACATTCGGATTGTTAATAAGTAAAAAGAATAATTGCTTTTGTATTAAAATAATTTTACATATATTTGTGTAAACAATTAAAAACAGTTATAAATTAAAATATAGAAATTATGAAAACAGAATTATATAAGACAATCAATTTAAGTGTTAATGAATCAGCTACATTATTAGTTGTTATTGATAAACAAATAGAACATGAAATAGAATCTATTAACTTTTGGTTTGAAAAGCTTAATGGTGCAGGTACAACGCAAGATGTTAGAGAGTGGACTGCTAGTATTAAAAATGCAAAAGATAGATTAAAAGCATTAAGGTCAATACAAGCTAATATAATAGATAGTGAAATAATTACTAAACACCACTTAGAAACTGCATAATGATTAAACAATATACAATACAAGGAAAAGGTTACTTTAATTATATTACTAAAGATACTTATTTGTCAAATAAAGAGTTTACAGACATTAAGTGTAGGTATGGGTGTATAGAGTTTAAAGGCACTGAAAAGCAATTAGATTCATTTTTAGAAAAACTTTATGATGATGAAAGCAGTTTTAAAGTCATAGGAGTACATGAAGAAGATGAAGAATTAGAAAACTATTTTAAAAAATTATTTAATAAAAAATGAGAGCAACACATAAAACAAGATTACTAGATTATCTTAAAAATTACGGAAGCGTTACAAGTTTAGAAGCCATCAGGGACTTAGGAAATACTAGACTATCTGATACTATATTTCGACTAAAAAAAGATGGTTACAATATAGATACAGATATGGTTAAGGTTAAAACAAGGTTTACAAAAGCTAATGGTGATAGTGTGTTTACGGAAGTCGCAAGGTATAGCTTGAGCATTACAGACCGAACCACTTTAGGATATGACCCGAATACTTGGAAATAAACAAAAGGCGTATTTAAAGTAGGAGATGACCAAATCTTAAATACCTTATTTACGCCTCTTATTTTTTAAGTTTCTTAATAAGCTCTTTGAAGTCTTGGCGAATACTTTTTATATCATAGACTTTTTTATTGTCTTTGTTATATGTATAATATGCACCAAGCTCTAGCTTTTCTTTATATACGTTTTTCATAATTCCATTAATAAATTTACAGGTAATTTTCCATTATTCAAAACTACACCACAACCAATAGCAGGTTTTTTACCATATTTAGCATAAGCCATAGCATAAGATTCATGGTCAATACCACAACCAACTTGCATACCAAATACTCTAAAATTTTGACCAACATAATGCTCACAATATGCTTGTGTGTGTAGGTGTCCTTGTACTGTATTCATCATATCAGCTCTACACTTAGTTCTAGCAGTACCACCCTCACCATGAATATATTGAACACCATTTTTTTCGTATCTTTCTACAAAGTTCCAATCAGGCACTTCTAACACTTCTTTGTAGCTTTTAATCCATTTGCTAGGTATTGCAGATGCTTGACTTTTCCTCATTATAATTCTATCATGGTTTCCAATGATAACTGTTGCAACAGGAAACGCATCACGCCACCTTGCTATTCTTTCAATTGCAACCTCAAGCTCTTTTTTTCCTGTATATTCTGCATCTATATTTACCTCATGAAAACTGCTATAATGGTTATCTAAACAGTCACCAATTATCACCACCTCATCACATTGAAATTCAAAGTATTTTTCAATGCAAAAATCTAAGTATTCATCTAAACAAAAGGGTTCGTGCAAATCTCCAATAACTAGAATGTTATTAGCATCAGTGTCACGCATATTCTTAATCAGGTCATGTTCTGGTTTAGTTAAGCGTAAACGATAATCTCTTTTCAAATTATTTGTTTTTAATTTTCTCTATACTCCTACCTGCAAAATATGCAGAGTATACGCAAAGTAATAGAGTTTGATAGATTGGTATATATGATGGTGATATTTTAAAACCACCTACATTACCATCAAACATAGATATTATTACAAATACCAATGTCAAAAATACTAGAGTTAAGGGTCTTATGTTTGCAGGAAGCCATCCTGCTTTGCTATCTGCTTCCCATCTTCTAGTCACTTGTTCTTGTGCTAAGCTTTCAGCTTGTGTCAAAACTTGCTTCAATTTAATCTTTAAAGTCTTGCGTTCTTCATCAGTGGTTATAACATTATCAACTAAGTTATTAACATCTAAACCTATATTTCCAAATAAAGTTTTTAAAATCTTCATATTGAGTTATATTTTATTTTTGGTCTATATTTAGTTTTGTTATTTTCATCTTTATAAGCAATCAAGACTTGTTTTCTGTTGTCTGCTACTTTCCAGCTAAGATGAATCCACGCAGGGTGTGTAGGGTCTAACTCTTTTGTGCTATTACCAAACTCAAGAATGCACTGGTCAAAGTCTAAGTCTAAGTCAATTAATGCTTGATATATTAAAAGGTTATCCATTTTTCCACGCTTAACAAATTGCATATCTACTGCCTCATATCTGCAATGTTGTGAATTTGCACTTGACCCTATTGCTTCTGATAATTGAGGCGACCTGTAGCCACTTGTAACTCTTAACGCCCCTATGCGTTCCCGTAGAGGTTGTAAAAGTGAAGTGGCTAATAAGGTCAATTTCAATACGCCCTCTTTTGTAGGACCATTATCTATTCCTAATCTCAACGCAGTTGATGAATAAATTAGCTCTTGTAACGTAAAGTTTTTAGATAATCTCATTCAAATTTAGCTAAATAGATTTTATCAATTTCTTTCTGTATCTCTTTTTTTGTTGCCTCAAGTTGCATCATTATATTAGCTTCAAATCTTGTAACCTCATTATCTTCATCAAAAATAATAATAGTAGGTACAGATTTGATTTTATGCTTTTCTTGTAGCTCAGGATTATGACAAATAACAATACTATCAACATCACAATCTTTTAAAATTGTTATGTCAAAATTATTGTCTGCATTCCATTCACTATTAAATTGTACAACTGAAACTTGACCAAAACAAACACCAATACAAAAAAAGAAAATTGCAATTAAGATTTGTAATAGATAAGCTATATTCATAATTTATTTATTAAGATTGTAAAGTCTGTTGTCTATTGTATTTAATTTGTTTTCAATAGCATCTAGTTTTTTGCTATTACTCATGATTGTAGTTCGCACTAATTCATCTTTTAATTCATATTCCGTAGCACTTACCCAATTACCTTTTTCTAATGCTTTCTTATTCTCATCAATATCAGCTTTTAAAGTAAAGTATGTACTTGAAACAGAAATAACCATAGCTACAATTATTCCAATAGTTTTAATATCTAGTGTTAATTCAGACTTTTCAGTTAGTTTCATCGGTTACATTTTTTATCAGCTAAACCTTGTGCAATAATAAGTGCTAATGCAATTAAAACTACATTATTAATTTCTTGGTCATTGATACCAAATGAATCACTAAAAAATAAAACAAATAATGTACCTATTGCGTACCAAAATTTCTTTGATTGAAAAGCATCTTCAAATGTATCTAGTATTCTTTTTAAAAGTTCCATATTATATAAGTATTAAGTTAATTCCTAAATTGATTGTATAATTTTCTCTATTAAAATAGTTTAAGTATTCTAATTGAGAATATAAAGAAAATGACCTATTCAATTTCCAATTTGCAATAACGCCAAAATCATAATCTTTTGTGTCTGAGCTATAATCACTCAGTTTTCCGTTTATAAAGAAATAATTAGCATAAGCCAAAACAAAGAATTTATCTAAATATATGTAATATGATAACCCTGCTACACCAGATAATGTGTATTGGTTTTCTAATTGTGCTAATTTTTCTCTATTGTATCTACTAGGTATAGTAGCATAATAGTCTTGAAATTGTGCAGTATTTTGTGCTACTGTATCACCATTCAATATCCACCTATAAAATGATTGTTCAAACCTATCTAAATTATTATTGTAGTTTTCATCTATAAACCAATAGTCTTTTATATATCCTAATTCTTGTGCTACTGCCGTAAAATCATTATAATTAGGAAAATCGTTTTTAAAAGGGTTTAGACCATATATAGGGTGATACCTTAGACAAGTGCCTAAAGTGGCTCTAAAGTGCTTAAAATCGTGTTTATAGCGAAAGTCTATACTTTTATACTGCAAATCAATGTACCCGTTGCTAGATGATTGTATTTTTGTGCTTGTATGTTCACCTAAATATCTAAACCAAATTTCATGATTCTCAAATTCTATTCCTCTATCTTTGATTTTTTCGTATTCTAAGAGGTATTCAAAGCCACTTAATGATGACCTATTTATAGTAGCATTTTCTTCTTTTCCATCATAGTAGAATTTAGGTTTTTTTTCAAACTTATATCTTGAAAGTTTTTTAAGTCCTATATGCAGTCTATAATTAGCACCACCATCATTTGTTGTATTTATTAATTGACCATTATTATAATCGTAGGTTTCTATTGGTGTCATTGTTGAATTTAATGAACCTCCTGCATAAATAGTAGAGTATTTATAAAATTGTCCGAAAGACAAAAATGGTATTAGCAATAAATACTTTAGCATTATAATACTTTTGTATATGCGTATGTTATATATACATCCATTGTAAAACCACCATTAAAAGCACCATTAGACCAAATAATAAAAGGTGCGTTTAAAATAGATGATGTACGCATTGGGTATCTACTAGCCATTTTACCACCAAATACATAAGAGTTATCAGTTGTTTGACCACTCATAAAGCGTTCTGAATAATCCCAATAGTTTGTAGTTGTGGAATCATCATATCCAATATATATATTCTTGTTAGCACTATCTGTAGAAGCAGCATAAGTAACTAAAAATGTAACACTTAAAGGCGTAACCATATAACCACTTAATGCACCAACTAATGTTTTAGGCGTTGAATCTAGTGCTTGTATTTCTGCATTAGAAACAGAAATTTTATCTGTTTGAATAACATATTTAAAATCCATTTGTTTAGATGTACCCTCAGCACTACCCGTAGTGTCTGATACATCTACAACCATTAGCAAATCACCACTACCTGCTTGTTGTTCTAGTGCTGTCTTGTCTGTTAGTCTTTGTCCAGCCATAATTTAATTTTTTAATATAGTTTTTTAATTTCTTAAAATTCTCCTTACTCGCAGGATATTCACGCCTCTTAACACCCATAAGTTGTAATGTTTGCACCTTGCAAGAAACTTTTTAATCTATTGCTCATTGGCGTTGTTGGTTCTAATTGTATTCCTGCAAAATAGTTATTAGTTGTTGGATTGAGGTCTGAACCACTATTGCTTGTATATTCAGGAAATGAGCTAGAGTTATTTCTTAAATAGTCAATCATTCTTTGTCGGTAAAATTCAGCAGCATCAGTTGCAGTGTCCATTAGTGGTTTTATATCATCATAAGTAGCAGAAGATGATTGTTCTGTAGCACCCATTACCACAACAGAATTGTTACTAAAACGCAGTCTAAGAAAAGGTGCAAGAGTAGAAAATGCAAATTGTACAAGGCAGGGTTGTACATAGTTTTCTAATAAAGTTTTATATGCACCTGGTATATCAGGAAATGGTGATTGTGATTGTTCAAATATATCATTTTTTAGTTTAGCATCTAGGTCTGTTCCTAATATCGGTAGTATGTTCATATCTTGAGCTAGTAAGATATAAGGCATAATAAGGTTGTCATCTACTGAACCACCTAATGCAGAATCTTTTTTTAATCTTGTGCTTGATATGAAGCAAATATGTTGTATTGTATCGTTAAATTCAGCCATAATTTATTTTATTTTACGCCAGGATAATGACCTTGATTAGGCATATTTTCTGGTGCTGTTACTGCATCTTTAATTCCTCTAGGTTTTGGTGTATAGCTTTTAGGTATGCTATCTGTTTTTTTGTAGTCATCCATACTTTCAGCATCTCTTAATTCTGTTCCATCTTTTAGTCTATATAAAATAATTTTCCAAGCGTGTCTGCAATATACACCACCTTTAAACCTAAACAAGTCATAAGGTTTTCCTTTATGACCTAATTGCTTATTTACGCCCTCTCTACTTGCCTTGTCAATATCTTCTATTCTGTAAACAAAACCTGCCCTAGCTAATCGCATCATATTTTTGCAAAATGTTCTAGTTGATTTGCTAGGTTTTCTACTCTTTTTAATATACTTAAAACGTACTCTATAAAATGATTTGTCTAATTGACTGGGCAAATCTTCTTTGCTTCTTATTTCATCTGCAAACTTTTCTTTGTTTTCTTTTATTAACCTTTTTGCCCATTCTTCATAATCATCAACTTCACCCTCATCTTTTTCATCTACTATTTCCCAAACATCAGAATCTATTTGCTCACCATGTAATTCTTCAAAGATTATATTCAAATCATCATCAGACATTTCAACAAAATCATCAGAATTAACATCTTCTTTTGATACACCCTCTTTTTCTTGTTCTTCTTCACTTTGTGTTTTAGTAACCTCCAAATCAATGAAATCAGCAGGTTTAAGCGTTTTGAAGTACAAATCAAGGTTTATATCGTTTACTTTAAATATCTTGTTTAAACCTTTTAAAAGCACGTTTTGAAAAGGTATTATAACTGTATTGTTAAATAAACTGTAAGAATCTCTTAATTCATCGGCATTTGAACCTAATCCACCACCCTCAGCACGTATTCCAAATAATAAAGGACTTGTAACTCGATGCCCTGATAATACTTTGTTTACAACTTCTGTAGATAAAAATTGATATTTTTCAGAAGCACCATTACTATCTATTGGTACTATTTCTGGTGCTGATTCTTTTCCATCATTGAAAGTAATTAGTATTTTTCCTGCATTACCACTAGAAGTAAACTTTTGGTTTATTTGTCTTTCAATAGTTCTTCTTTCTTCTTCTGTAGGTACACCATTTGCAAAATTAATAGCCATAGATGGAAACATACCATTTGATATATTAGACAAATGAAATTGAGCAATCTCAAGGTCTAATTGAATATAATCTGTAGCAGCCACATAATCAGGTGCAAAGCCATAAAATAATGCAGGGTTTTTATCTCTAATCATTAAGATTTGACTTGCTTGTGTTCTATCTTCTGTATTGAAAGCAGGATATGGTCTAGGTCTGTATTCGCCTTTTTTCCATTTAGACCAATCAGCAGAATAATAATATGTGTCTATTTCACCATCTATCATTTTACCACTTCTAATGTATTGTGCAGGTATATGAAGTATTTTAGCAATCTTGCTTCTATCTCTTGACCAAATGACATTCACATAACACCCCCCGAATAGCTTTAAGTCCATAGCTAGGTCTTTTAGCACATCATCATCAGAATTTTCTAAAAGTTCTGTTAATCGTAAATATGATTCTTTTGTGTCTGTATTATCATCAACATTAGTGGCAGCCAAACCCTCACCATATATCATAGCACCTATTGACTTAATTAAAGCACCATTGATAGCACTTCCTAAGAATAGGTCTAATAGATAGTTTGGATAGAGATTATCTTCACCAAAACTTACCCAATCTTGATTATGTTTCTCAACTAGATGTGGTATATTATAATGTGATAATTTTATTAAGTCTAAATTCATTTTTTATTTTTTTAATCTTCTTCATAAAAATCATAGGTCTGATAATTAAAATCAACCTTAGAATCATTTTTATCATATTCTAGATAATGTACATTTTGATAAAACTCATTATTTGTTACATTCACAACACCTTTATAAAGTGGTGGTTGCATAGCTTCAGAAACTTTAAGTGATGTGTTACTATCCTCAGTATTTTCATATATATATAAGTCATAAAGACCTAAAGGAAATTTTGAATTAATTTCAAATCTAACCAACCCTGCAGCCAAATCTTCTGTTGTACCTGTAGCAGAATCTCCAGTGTCTAACAATACAGTATTTATGGTGTAATACCTTTCATTGATTGTAGGTTGCCCCATTAAGCTCGTATTAGGTTTGTAAACCTTTTCAGCACCCGTTGCTTGACTTACAACCCTAACTAAAGGCAAATAATCAGTTGAAGTCATTTTATCCATCAAACACACATATTGAGTGTTGAATAATTGACTTACTACAACAAGTTCTGATACTACAAATTGAAACATATTATTTCTCTTTTTTTGTTTTTACCTTTTCAAATAAGTTATTTCTAACGCCCTCATTAAGACTTTTAATTTGCTTTTGTGTCATATTGTCTAATGGTATTCTAATTGAATCAACCAATTTGCCTTCCCATTCTTTTTTAAGTTTCCAAGTCATAGTGTTTTATTATAAATATAAATATAAGCTAATTGTTTTTTAGTGTACAAAAAAAGGGGTAATAAAACCCCTCTTTTCTTATATATTAGAGTAACGATTAAGAACCCTCAGTAATTGTTAAGTTTGCTTCATCAGTTAATCCATCAAAAGGATATTTAGTAGTAGCAACGCCTGCCGATGCAGGTAGTTGAATAACTGCATTCTTTTCTTCTGCACTCCACTCTATTGTGTACCCTGTCAAATCACCTTTAGCAGTTCCTGTGATAACTGTACCACCTGAAACATGACAACCACCATCAATTCCTAATAAAAACACATTATCGTTTTCATCTTGTACAAAGATTTGCGCTCTACTATAACCCATAAGTCGCAACTCATTTGTCATATCGTGGTCAATCTTTTGTAGTGTTATTGATAATGCTTGTGTAAAAAATAAAGTACCATTTGCATTATCAGAATTTGTGGTAACTGTCAAACTAGATAAATTTGCAACTAAGTTATACTTAAAAACCTCTACTGTACCACCACAACAAGACCAATTTGCAAAACCTGCAGTAGTCATTTCAGTAGTGTTAATTGTAGCAGTAGCAGAAATGTTATCAGAATACGATTTGCAAATATAAATTGCTTTTAAGCCACCTATACTATCTTTACAGTCTATTTTTCGCCCTCTTGTTAAGTCACAAGCCATATTATTATTTTATTATAAGGTTAATAAAAAGGGGGTATATTGCAACCCCCTATTTAAAGTTTTTTTAGAAATCGCAACCGACTACACCATCTGTTTTAACTGCAACCTGTACACCAACTGCAAAATTCATTACGATTCTCACGTTGTCTGAACCATCATATTCATAAGTTGGTATAATTCTCGCCTCAGTCCAATCAGTAGCTAGGTTAGTTCCAAATACTAAGTTGTCTTTGTATGTCAAAACAATAGCGTCATCTGGCATACCAGGACAAACATAAATTGGAATACCTAAATATGTAGCTTGTGGAAAAGATTGGTCTGGTCCTAAGTTATTAATACCTTGATGAACAGTAAAAGCACCTTGACCTGCTAATTGCTGAATATAAAAACCATAAGTTCTATTATTACAATAAAAAGCTAATCCTGTTTTAGATAGTATTGAGGGAGAATTTGTTGCTGCACTGTCATAAACTTTACCAAATGCTGCAACAGCGTTTGTTGAATCAACACCTGCACCACCTGCAATAGTTGCTTGTGGAAAATCAGCAAGTGCAGAGTTGTTTAATCCAGTTTGGTCAAATGTTCCATTGTTAGATAAAAATCCTGTTCCAAAAGGAGCAGCACCTGTCCATATAAATTCCTCTAATTGCTCACCAGCTTTTCCTGCAACTGTAGATAATAAAAAATCTTCAAAATTAGTAGGAAGGTTTCCATTTCTGTCCATATTTTCTCCAATCCATGTAGGAAAAATTGTTTTTCGACATACTTGCTCATTTACTCTCAAATCAGTTAATGTTAAAACTTGTTCTGTGAGAGCCATAGCTGCCGTATTGTTTGTGTCAAAATCACAACCCGCAGCCAATATAGGGTCGCTAATTCCTAAGTTAGAAATTACCGCTTTTGAATTTAAACCATCTATTTGTCTAACGTAACCTTTGGCTACTGTGTCAGGACTTTTAACTGCAGCAGTAACATAAGGCAACGCTAACTTACCCGCGTAAGTGTTGTCAGTAACAGTAATATCAAATTGATATTCTTTACTTAAATTATATTTATTATTCGCCATTTTAAAAAATTATTTATTGTTAATGTAATATGCTGCCCTCTCAGTAGTAGACAGTTTCTTTAAATTAATAGTTGAATTTGGTTCTAAACCTTGAGGGTTATATGTAATGCCTTCATCAGCAGGTTCGTTACTTAATTCAACTATTTTGCTTTTAAGTTCTTCAATTTGTGTAGTTAATTCACCAATTATTTCTGAACCCATTTCTGTTTTTTCTTCAGATAATTCAGCAGACGCTTCTACTTTGTCTGCTTTTAGGTCAGCAACAGCATCTTCTAAATTTTTTATTCTTATTTCCATACCTTTCCAATCAGCAACATCTGCTTCCTCAGCTAATTCTTCTTCTTTAGATTCTTCAACTTCTTCAGATAATTCTTCTTCTGATGCCTCAACATCTTCTGCTTCCTTTTCTTCTCCTAAGTCTAGAATTTCTGATGAATCACCAATAGTCAATTTGTTTCCGTTTTCCATTGTATAACTTCCTGCTTCTAATGAAGAAGCCTCACCATCATCACTAATGGCAAATACTTTAGACCCAATCATAAATTGCTCATCTTCTGTAGCAATAATACGTCCATCGTCTAATTTCATTTCTGCATAAAATTTAACAGAATAAGATTTTGGTTTGTTTTTCATTTTCAAGATATTTAAAATTTTTTCTATTGTTTCCATAACTAACTATAAATATAAAAGGGTTAATGTTGTTTATTTCTCTAACGTTTTACTGTCTTGTTTTTAATAGCAGCACAGACCTTAGCAGCTATTTCTTTGTTGCCGTATTCTTTCATCTGGTCTTTCATGCACTCGTCCCAAGAATACTTTAGCATCGCTTTACGTTTAGCGAAAGCTACATATTCTAGCATCTTGTATTTTCGTTTTCTTTTTTTTCTTCCTGTTTCTGAGTGTTCTTCACGCATAGTTGCAGAAGCATGGTCATCACAAGGCATGAATAACCTTACACCATCAACATTATGTGCATGACTACCAGAGCAACCTTTAAACATTTCAGCATATAATTCAGCTTCTTCTTTTGTCCTAAATAGTGGCTCACCATCTAATGCACCTACAGGGCGTAACTCGTTTTCTAAGATAATATCTTTTATTTTACCCATCATTACTTCATCAGGACAATCTTCACAAACTTCATCTAAAATATCTCTTTCTTTTGATGCTTCAATTAGTTTATCAGTAAAGTAACCCTCAATGCTAAAACCACGCACTTCTTTATTTTTAATTTTTTCCCAAATCTCAGGATTATTTTCTGCACTTACCTGCACAAACCAAGTTCCAACAGGCATATTCTTAAAACCATACATATTT
>CERO01037597.1_pt1 | contig 23958 bp, 40 predicted proteins | sample 530851 | NCBI WGS metagenome assembly CERO01 (sample SAMEA2621033, study PRJEB7988) | marine metagenome | biome: marine biome (ENVO:00000447); feature: surface water layer (ENVO:00002042); material: "saline water (ENVO:00002010), including plankton (ENVO:xxxxxxxx)" | depth 5 m
CTCCAAGCCTCTCTCGCCTTTTTTTATTTAGCATTATGCTAGTTAATCATATACCTGCTTATATACTTATATTAAGTATAAATATTAACTTTAGGGGAACAGTATGTCACTTACCAAAGAGCAAACACTAGAACTATATAGAGCTATTGAAAACGTAGCTACAGCACACAAAGCACTTGATGACCTCAAAGCTGAACATAAACAGTTAAACAAAGAGTATTTACAAAATCAAGAATTACAAAATCAATATAACGATATGTCGCAGAGGTTGAGTGATGAAGAAACAGGATGACCGTCTCACTGGTAAACTCAAAGACGTAATTAAAAGTAAGTTTGATGTAGTTTTTGTTTATAGAGCAGCCAATAAGCATCAGGAAGCAACTAAACAGATGAACAAACTATACGAGATAATTGAACAGATACCAGACGACATAAAGTATGACTCAAAACGATTATCTAATAGGAAGATTTTTTGGAGAGAGGATAAATGCACGAAGAAGAAGCATATCTGTTAGAGCTAGCCACTCTAGCAACTTTAAACGATTCTATTACTCTAGCCTTCGTAGTCTCTATTCTATTAGGTATATACTTTTACGGAACAAAAGACGATTAGTTGATTACGCATCATGCTAGGTGATGTAGTAATCACTAGTATTATTAATATACGCTAAATAAATATAAGGAGAACCAGCGTATGATGTTACTAAACTATACAAGTAAGAAACAGCTCAAAGAAGCAGTCGGTCAACGACTCAGTTACACAGAGACATCTTTCTTTGGTGATGAGTACAAATCTACAGGTAGTTTTATCGGTGCCCATCGTCCACACTTACAGGGTGGTCGCGAGTGGTTTGCCAAAGTTACTATGCAAGACGATATAATCGTCAAGGTGGTGTAGTGAAGAAATCACTATTCTATAAATATTTTAAAATACCTTGCGGCAGGCACGGTGGTGAGTACAGCCATTACTGTGCTGCCAAAAGTCGAGGTTGCCAACTATTCAAACGAAGGGGGAATCATGGCAGAGTCAAACGAAGCAACAATAACGGTCAGCACGTTTTTCAGTGATGAAGTACAGGTTACTCGTAAAGAGTTTACAGATAGGTGGGTGCGTTCTGTCAAAGATATCGGGTTTTATAGAATTATGGCGCACGGTTACGGAACAGATATGTACGACGCAGACAAGAAAAAACTAGAAGACTTTGAAATATGGGTCGAGGATATGGCTGGTCGTGAGTTCGATCATTTACTAACTAACAGACAGGAGAATCAATCATGACAGGTATATACCGTCACCCATTACATTCACGAAAAGAAGAGCATAAACTACTGCGTGATAAATTAGAACAACACTTGACCGATTTAGACGAGGGTGAAGTATTTGAAGCAGGTAAAACCAAAGTCATCTATGTGCGTGATTTAGGTTATTTTGTTTTTAAAGAGCACGAAAAATCTAAAAACAATGGGTATTTTAAAAGCATAAGCGACATCCCAGAGTTCGGTTATTACTGGATTAGAACATACCCTCATGAAGCATTGAGCCTTATTCCTTTAAAACATTTAAAACAAGCAGCAGAATATTACGAGATTTAACAATATGCTAGGTAATGAAATTAATGTATTTTATTATATATAGGTAATATAAACTAACTAACAGGAGAAAAAACATGGTTGTTAAGAAAAAACAATTATTGATTAACTGCTCTCACGATGCTAAACTAATTGCCAATTTTAATAAAGTAAGATTAGATCTTGAAGCAGAAACAGGACTGAAAATGTCCACCGCGAATGTATTACGATATCTAGTACATAGTCACTTAACTAAAAAGGGGAAATAACAGTGTTTACAGTACCAGAGTTAGAAAAAGTATTTTTGAATGAAGACCAATACACCGTAGAAAATGTAGCTGGTGGAATCGATCACGCGATTGTAGAACTTATGAGTCATGAAGAAGGTTTCGATGTCAAAGTATGGCAGAGGGAGAGCGATTATCACTACTACACAATCACTAGCTTTAACCAAAATGGTGATGGTCACTGGGTTAGTTGGAACTCAATTATGAGGTATGAAAAATAATTTTAAATAAAAAGAGGAAAACATAAATGGACGAAGCAATAATATTAACAGGTAAGCAAGTACCTTTAGCTAGATTACTGGCTATGAAAGCAGCATTGAAGATGGAAATCATAGGGCTAACTAGAAGTAGAGGTCAGTCTATGTATTCATTAATTAAACAAGAACTAGGTTTAAAAGGCAATAAGCAAAATGTATTGTCTCAACTAGAAGACTACATAGGCGAGGAGATGATAAATGGGCACTCGTAGTTATATAGGGTACAGCTCGTGGGACGAGGACGGTATTACCGCATCTTATTGTCATTATGATGGCTACTTACAATACAATGGTCTTATGTTGTATGGTTTTTATTCTGACATAATAAAAGTTAGAAGACTCGTAGGTACGGGGTACATCTCTAGTTTAGAACTCACCACAGCAGAGTCAAACACTAAACAACAAGAACCAGAGAAATACGAGGATTTGAACAGTTTTATGAAGGCTCTCAGCCCTCTGCACATCGAGTATGTTTACTTGTTTATTGATAAACCGCAGATCGACGCTAAAGGTTGGTTCGTGGCTCGTAGTGACCAGCAGAATAATGGCTTCTTTAGGTTTGGTGATGAGGAGGCTTTCTTTCATACCTGTTTTAAACCTCTAGGTCATGCGCTGAAGAATATTGAACTGCCTGACTGGTATGACAGCTGGCGATTACCGAAGAACTGGGTCGAAGACAGTAAAGAAAATGTACCTATGAGCGCGAACGGTGAGTATAGTGTACTTACCTCGCAGACTCAGTGGCATGTGCCTACGGTCATTAGCGATCATGCTTAGTGATGACTATACTCTATATTATTATTTATACGCTTTTTAAATAACTAACTATTAAGGAGAACTGTCATCAAAAAAGCAATCATAAAAAACGGTTGGGAAATACTCCCTACAACAGAAACGCAGTCAGGTCTTTTCATGCAGGAAAACTGGATGTACAACGAAGGTCAGGCTAAACTAGAACAAGATATCCTTCTCGATATGCTTAAACTATTCATCACTAATAAGGCTGAAGAGTACGGGTACTTTTTCAGTGAGATTCATGAGCATAAACGTCCAGAAGATATACCTACTCAGTGGTCAACTGTATACTACTCACCTGTGCATCACTATTACGACTCTGGTGAATATAATATTATAGAAACTGCCTCAACTAAGGATTATGTTTACTATAGTATTTCGTTGCATGGTAGTAGTTTTGCCTCCGCTCTTACCGAGTATGTGAGGTTAGCTACTCCTAACGGTCGTGCTAAACTCAATGATGCGTATTTAGGTAAGTGAAGAGTAACGTAACCTGCACGAGCTGTCATAGGCTCGTGCAGGAAAAACGTGCTGCTTTAGGCTATACCACCTGCCTCTCTTGCGGTAGTGCTAAACGTGTATTCACCGTGGCACCTGCTTATAATAAGGGAGCGTACCAACTCATTGGTATCAATAATATAAAAGACATCGGCAGGTAAGTCAACCTAGTCGAGCGTGTTTTTACTACCCCTAACCCTAGTATTACCCTATAAAGATGAATTACTGGAGCGTAAATAAAAGCCGATCCACCGCGGTCAACCCTAGTAAAACCGCCTATATATAAGGGTATATGTGATTAGTGATCGTCCTAGTTAGGGAATAAGTTCTTAGTTATTATATATTTATAAGTTAATTAACTAACAGGAGGAATAACTTATGGCAGTAAAATATACTATGAAAGACTATGAATATTTAATCGGTGAAGGCGGTGATATTCATGTATATAACGGTACTTCGTTGCCACGTATGTCTTGGAAAAAACTAACTAAGTCAGCAGCGAAAAGTGAGTTTAAGAAATACTTACCGCCCGTTGATGAGTTATGGCTAGAATATACTGAAGAAGCTAAAGCGGTATATGAAGGTATACGGGATGAGTACGTAGAAAAAGTAGGAGATATCGGGATGCTTTATTACCGCTTTGAATTTAGTGACCGTAGAAAAATATTTAGGGTGACTCCATGAGTAAAATATATGAGTTTACGCTACATCCTAGCGGTTATGATCCAAAGTCGCCTCGCTTTTATCGTATAGGAGCAGGCACTTTGAATGATGGCATAGCTATAATAAAAGATATGGAGAAGCAGTTCGTTGCGTGGTGTGACGGTCAGGAGATAGCTGGTTCTCCTCCCTCGATGTCGCTAGAGCAAAATATGAAGCAAATGTTTAAACTCCGTATACCTGCAGATCCTACACCTATATGGCTGTGGGAAGGTGCTGACCTGTACGCTACAGGTGGTCCATTCGGTGAGTACTGGAAACAACACATCACCAATGACTTTGAATGTGACGCGCCTAGTCTCGAAAAGTATTACTTCACTTACCCATATAAATGGGAGAAAGATACATGAGTAAACCTAAACTTAAAGAATATAAATTAACCAGAACAACTCACACAGTAGAAGACTGTTTCGTGATGGCTACAGACTGGGAAGAAGCTGAAGAGAAAGGATATCTTGAAGAACAAAAGTGGAACTTTTTAGAGGACCAAGCAGATATAGAGGCAGAAGAAATGGATATGTGATTAGTGATTTGTGCTAGGTGATCTAGTATTCATTAGTTATTATTTATTTACGTTAATTAAATAAAGGGGAATAAAAGTGAAGCAGTTATATAAGATAATACGGTTTAAAGCATCTCAAAAAGCTAAGAACAGAGTTATTAAAAGAAACCTGACCTTATTTGAAGCACAAAAACATTGCAACGACCCAAAGAGTCGCGAGCAAGGAAAGTGGTTCGATGGCTATACTAAACAAACAATGCCAAAAACTAGTTAGTTAGTTAGTAATGATGCCCCTTTCATTTAGCACTATGCTAGGTGATCGGGGTTTTCGTTTATATAATTATAAAGTAAGTTAAATAATAAAGGAGAATGTAGTGAACAATCTACAAATATATGTGGACCATGTTCAGCCAGTAGTCAAGACTATTAATAAACACCACAATGAGTTTTATACTCTTTGGTATTATAACCTTAGTCCTGAAGATTTGTTTACTGAAGACTGCTTAGTAGAATTCATGACTCAAGATACAGGTCTGCCTGAACACTTTAGTGGTAATATGCCTATGGTCTATGCTCAGTGGGGTGAAGAGACTGGTGCTAGTATGGTGTTAGAATTATCACCAGAGAATCGTAAGTTACTCAGTCCAGAAGTTACTAAGGTGCTGTCGGGTGAGTATCATCGTGAAGCTAGTCAAGTAGGTGAGGACTGGGAGAAGTCTGCTGATGAAACTGTATATGTGCTTATGGATCACCAGTACTATTCAACCTGTGCTGGTTTTGAACCTGCCGATGATTATAGTTACATCAGTAGTGATACTGTTGAACATGCTCTAGATTTCCTGTCTAATCGTCTAGGTATTAACTACCTGAACATTGATGAGGCACGAACCGATCTTGAGTGGAAATTACAACCATCTAGAATAGTTTAGTTAGTGGTGGGGGCTTCATTTAGCATTATGCTAGGTGATCACCCCCTTCTTTACTATAGTTATAAAGTAAGTTAATTAAATAAAGGGGAATACGTATGACAACATACATGATAGGTTTACAGTTAGTACCAGCTCAATTTAGAAGCGACCGACGTCGTGACCTTATGAAGAAGGCTGACTTTAAACTAAAAGACCATTACATCGTAGCGTTTAACAAAACTCTCAACGAAGCTGTTAAGGTAGTGCGTGATATAGAGACTCAACATGAAGAGTGGAAAAATGATGAGGACGGTATATTAGCCGAGGACGAAAACTTTTACTTACCCGAGGTGAGTGAACTAAATTATATACCTATATATACTCTTGAAGTATATACACCTGTGGCAGTTTCCGTTAGAATGAGTGACTACCCTGACTATGTGTGGGAGTCTGGACCAGATGGATATTGGCGAAAAAATAATTAGTTAGTTAGTCGGTAGGGATCCTCCACATTCCCTTTTTAAACAAGTTTGGTGCACTTGCCCGACGAAGAAGCACCCCTTTCTATATTACCTCTCACGAATTCTACTTAATAATTTTACACAAATCTTTGCGTTTAGCCAATAAGCCAATAGCCTTCTCTCTGTATCCATCGCAGCTTGTCCTTTTTTAAGGGCTATTGGCTATCGTATTGGCGACCTATTGGCTTGGAACAGGTAATACGACCATTGTCCATGGTCCATGGTAACTTGATGGTAAGAATGGCATAGGTGTGATAAAGCATGTGAAAGATCTTTAGACAGTGGTTTGTGGACTGTGGGAGATTATATATAGAAACTAGGATCGAACGGACACTGATCTACGGACAGAAATCCTACAGAAATGTACCATGGACCACGAAACATGGACTTTTAGCCAATAGGGTAATAGGTTATGATCAGATCTGAATGTCCTCTGTAAACTAATTGGGTAAATAATGATCAAATCGGATCTGAAGATGCCACGGTCCATGGTCCATGTGCTCGCATGCGATAGATCACACTGTGATCGCACTGTGATCTGAACTGTTTATTCATAAATTAATTAATGATCTTGCTTTACTTCTTATATACTTTACTTTACTATATAAGGGTAGGTTATAGTTATAAGGGTACTATAACTTCAACTAACTAACTAACCCTTTATATAGGTGATTAAGATGGCTAAAAAAGCTACTGATCAAAAAACTAAACCCGTAGCTACGGGACCGTTCGATCCCGCTGGTATATATACCGCTACTGGGAAAATAGCCCGCGCGCCTCACAACGCGGAACGCCATGAAGAGTTTAATGGCAAAACTATTAAAGAAATCCTAAGTATTAAACCTACTAGGATGACCGTCGCAGATATTAAGTACGATCTAAAAACGGGCTTTATAACTATTGAATAAATAGTTAGGGGGACTACGGTCCCCCATCTTTTTACCTTTACTAATCGCATCTGAACTGTAAACTCTGATCCTCTGTAAACTATTAATGGGATTTTATTACCGACCATGATCTATAGTCACAGTCAAAGTCTAAGTATAGTTCTCTGTAAACTATTTTCGGAATATTATTTCTGATCTGAACTCTGACCTCCGACCCTAAGGGTATTCAGAGTTCTGAGGTTTTTAAAAATAAAAAAAGGGCTACCTTTACGGTAGCCCTAGTATTACGCTATTTTACTTCAAGCGTAATAAACCCCGTTTTTAGGTCATACTTTATATCGGCGGGGGTTAATACCGTAGGCTTAATACCTAAAATATAACTTACCGTTTTACCGCTATATAACTTATGGCGCTCAGCGTTATGGGGCGCCCTAGCTAGCTTACCCGTAGCGGTATAAATAGCGTTACCGTTTAAACCGCCTAGGTTAACCTTAGGCGCGTTAGTTTTTACTTTTTTAGTTTTAGTATTAATAATAATACCCCTTTATTTAATTACGGTTTAGTTAGTTAGTAATATTAAATTAGTACCGTTTAACTTATTTAATATACCTAGTATTTTAACCCTAAACGTATATAAAAGTAAAGTAAAAACTAAAAAATAACCCTATTATTTAAAGGGTTTTTTAACCCCCGTACCCCCCTTACGGACACCGCTAAAGCCGAAAGGCTTTAGTGTCGGTTTTAAAGATACATTCCAGTATAGTTTTACTTTTCGACAATAGTGAACTACACTATGGGGAGAGACAGTGGTACAAAAAATATTTTGCAAAAATTTTTTAACATATGAGGTCACTACCTGAGCCATGGCAGAAATGAAAACTTCAAAGAGAATGCCATTATCATTACTGAACTATGGTTATCTTCCCGAAGACTATGAAGTAAAAGCAGAACCAGTCGTGTCCCCTGGACAAGTGGCATGGTTCGGTACTCAAATGGTTCCTGGTTCATCGGCACCAGACTTAGCAGGCAGAATGCCTGGACCACCGTCCTATGACCAACCAGCATCAGAGTTCATGTCTGGCGAACCAATGCCCAGTTACGCAGAAAACATAGAACAAGGTAATTACTTCGACGCCACAATGCAAGCAATCGGTGGCGCAGGAGATGCAATAAGTTATGCCGCACCGATCTTTGGACCATTCTCCGTTCTCCCGTATGGACTAGGAAGAGGAATGAAAGGACTCGGCACAGCGGGACAGATGCTAAAAGCAACTGCCAATATGCCAAAAGTAGATAACACGTTGGTATTCACAGGCGATAGAAAAACGAAAAACATTGTAGAAGAAGAAGATGCAGCAACTGCATCAAGTCGAACTAACAATAGAAACATAGAAACAGTTTCGGAACGAGGAGTTATCTCTCTTTTAAATGATCAAGACTACCTTAAAAAGAAAGGCATAAAATACGACGACCCTACCCAAAAATATGATGTGTTAGATGTAGTGAATCGATCACTCGATAGAATACCTAAAAATAATAGTGGTCAAAGAAACCACCTACAAAGACAGTTCGACGAATATTTACCTGACGAGTTTGTCAATGGACCTCCGCGAACCCTCGATGAAATAATGCAAGAGTTAGCTAGAAACAAACCGACAGTAAAAGAACACGTAAACATACAAGATCTTAAACCCGACCCAGAAAAACCACTTGCGTATCAATTCTCAAGTCAAGCACCAGCCACACCTATAGTACCTGCCGAACTTGACGAATACACAACTGTTAGCGACGTCTACGCACAAATACAACCTAAATCTTATGGCACAACAAGTTTTTCTATACACGGTGGTAAGTATGGGGATCAAAAACTTTTCACAAGTGCTCATGAAAGTTTCGGTGGATATAATCCTAGAGTTATTCCTGGTGAGGACATCGAGGTTAAGTTCAACAGCAGAAATAGATTATTTCATAATCGTTTCGCAGTGTATGATATGCCAGACGGAAAAGTAGACTATGTCGCTGTAGAAAGTCAATCAGATCCATATCAGTTAACCACAAAAAGCGACATGTATAGATCAAGAGGAGGTAAGGGTTCTGTTCAACAACAATTACTGGACGAAGGATTTACAGATCTAACATATACAAATACAATGACAAAAGAAGAAATTCCTATGTCACAGCATCCATTAAACCCTAAAAGACTTGAAGAAGAATGGTTACCAGACCTAGACAGTATGTATATACGAGGCACCCGTGTAGATTATAAAGGCGGTGTAGACGGTCATCCTTATGAAGACGGATTTTTCGGCGCGAGAGCGAAAGGGTTTAGAAACACTTTTTCAATGGACGGTAGCCTAGTAGAGCACGGATATGAACACCCAATGCAGAATGTGATACAAGAATACTTTGACGATATTGTGGGAGAACATGTACCGTTTGAAGAATGGAGCGAAGTAAATAAAGTACAAGAATCTATTCAAGAAGACTGGCTAGATATTGTAGATGATTGGAGAGATCAGTACTATTCAGACGGAATAGATCCCGCAGAATTAAACTTTGATGAAGCTGGCTTAACAGGCTTTTTAGAGCGGTCTTTTGAATCTTTAAAACCATTGATGAGTAAACTGAAAATAGCGGAAGCACCTGTACCTATGATAGATGATTGGTATCACATATCAACAAAATCTCATATTCAAAATGCTATAGCAGAAGGCGCAGACAGAATCAAATTCCCTATAAACGATAGAGCTTTAACCGAACAAATGATGGGGGCAGGTGTTCTACCGCCTCAAATGAGAAATTTTGACCGACCTATGCAACTTAGAAATGATACAATTTTTACAAAAGATTCAGCAGTAGAATTAGGTAAAAAACACAAAAAATTCAACAAACAAGCACTCAACACTATTGAACAAGAGTACGGAATTAACCTTAACCGTAAAACAGTAAAAGACAGGTTTGATCAAGAGTTTATAGAAATAGAAATTACTCCAGAAATTAAAGAAGCATTTCAAACTCTACTACTCTCACGAGGCGGTCTCGTAAGACAACCACTTATGAATTTAAAGTATGACAGATGATTTTATAGAAAACGCAGAAGAGATTCCTCTCGACGTTTTAAAAGAACACTTAGAACTTACTGAGCGGTTAAAACAACTCAAAGACGTAGAGAAAGCTCAGACAGGGTTTCTTCCTTTCGTCAAAAGTCAATGGCCATCGTTTATACAAGGTCAGCACCATAAAACCATGGCAGATGCTTTTGATCGTATCGCAGACGGTAAGATAAAAAGATTAATTATAAACATGCCACCACGACACACGAAGAGTGAGTTTGCGAGCCACATGTTTCCTGCGTATCTTGTAGGTCGTAACCCTTCTCTCAAAATACTACAAGCCACACACACTGCCGACCTTGCGGTAAAGTTTGGTCGTAAGATTCGTGACTTAATGTTAACAGAAGATTTTCAAGCTGTGTTTGACAATGTGCTTATAAACCCAGACTCAAAAGCAGCAGGTAAATGGGAAACGCAAGATAAACGCAATACAAAACTTAGGGGTGAGTACTATGCTGCTGGTGTGGGTGGTGCACTAGCTGGTCGTGGTGCGGATCTATTTATTATTGACGACCCACACTCAGAGCAAGACGCCATGAACCCCAAGTCCATGGACGATACTTATGAGTGGTACACTTCTGGACCACGTCAACGACTACAACCTGGAGGCGCGATCGTAATCGTGATGACAAGGTGGAACGTCAATGATCTTACAGGTAGATTACTCAAAGATGCGGCACGAGACCCTAAAGCAGATCAGTGGGAAGTTATAGAACTGCCAGCTATAATGCCGAGTGGTAAGCCACTCTGGCCAGAGTACTGGCGAATAGAAGAACTCGAAAGTGTCAAAGCATCCTTGCGCGGTGGACCAAAATGGCACGCGCAATATATGCAGAATCCGACCTCTGAAGAGGGCGCACTTATTAAACGAGAATGGTGGCAAGAATGGACAAGAGATAAACCACCACCGTGCGATTATCTCATACAGAGTTATGATACAGCATTTTTAAAAAGTCAAATGGCTGACTATTCAGCTATCACAACTTGGGGAGTATTTTACCCAGAAGGTAGATTTGGGGATGAGATATATGACGGCACAGCACCACACATTATTTTATTAGATGTGCTAAAAGGTAGGTACAACTTCCCTGAATTAAAAGGTGTCGCATTAAAACAATACGAAGAATGGAGCCCTGACGTAGTGATAATAGAAGGCAAAGCATCAGGAGTACCACTCACACAAGAACTACGGAACATAGGTATTCCTGTACAAAATTTTACGCCATCTCGAGGAAATGACAAAGTCGCAAGGGTAAATGCGTCAGCACCGTTATTTGAGTCTGGCATGGTATGGTATCCTGATACAAACTGGGCACATGATGTGATAGAGGAGTGTGCTGCCTTTCCAGCAGGGGATCACGACGATTTAGTCGATTCAACAACACAGGCTCTACTACGTTTTAGACAAGGTGGTTTTGTTAAATTGCCGAGTGATTACGAGGAAGAGGTTTTATATCGCAAGAAAATGAGTTACTATTGATCAATAAATAAAGGTTTCTATTATGGCGATTGAAGTACAAAGATATCCAAACAAAGGTGTAGATCCTCTAGAAGAGCAACCACCAGAGGCACTGACAATAGAACTTCCTGAAGAAATGAATATTCAGGGAGAAACAGCAGCAGAGTTTGATATTTCTCCAGACGGACAAGCTGTACCAGTACAGATGACAGAAGAAATAGTTGCAACAGAGCATAATATAAATTTGGCAGACGTTTTAGAAGAAACTGAATTATCTAGAATAAGTTCTGAGCTCATATCTTCATACGATGAAGATAAATCTTCTAGGGAAGAATGGCTAAAAACATTTTCTGATGGTTTAGACTTACTCGGAATCAAAGCAGAAGAAAGAGACACACCTTTTCCTGGAGCCAGTGGGGTAACTCACCCTATTTTAAGTGAAGCAGCAACACAATTTCAAGCACAAGCGTACAAAGAACTGCTTCCACCAGGAGGTCCAGTCAAAACTCGGGTAGTTGGAGCCGAAAATCAAGAAACTATGGACCAATGTAAGCGCGTAAAAGAGTTTATGAACTACCAAATCACGGAAATCATGCAAGAATACGACCCAGATATGGATAGTTTACTATTTTACCTCCCTTTAGCAGGATCTGCGTTCAAAAAAGTGTATTTCGACTCACTTTTAAACCGTGCTACAGCCAGTTTCGTCAAAGCAGAGGATTTAGTCGTTAGTTATGACACTACAAACCTAGAAACTAGCCCTAGAATCACTCATGTCCTCAATATGACAGGAAATGACGTCCGAAAAATGCAATTAAGCGGTGTTTATCGTGATATTTCAATAGGAAGCCCTGGAGAAATAGAATATGATGACGCAAAAGAGAAAATGGACGAATTACAAGGGTTAAGTAAGCCTACAAGTGATTATAACGAGTATACACTACTAGAAGTACACGTAAATCTAGAATTAGAAGGCATAGATGAGTACGATTATGCTGTACCTTACATAGTTACTATATTAGAGGATTCTGGTGAAATACTCGCTATAAGACGTAATTGGGACGTAAATGACGAATTATTTAGCAAAAAAGAGTACTTTGTACACTATAAATTCCTTCCAGGACTCGGTTTTTACGGTTTTGGGTTAATTCACATGATAGGTGGGCTAACTAAGTCCGCGACTTCATTACTAAGACAACTTATTGACGCAGGTACGTTATCTAACTTACCAGCTGGGTTTAAAGCACGCGGTATGAGAGTACAGGGCGAAGACGAACCTTTACGTCCTGGAGAATTTAGAGATGTTGATGTTCCAGGAGGAGTTATCAGAGATGCGATGATGCCTCTGCCCTATAAAGAACCAAGCGCAGTATTAAGTCAATTACTTGGATTACTTATAGATTCAGGTAGAAGATTTGCTAGTATCGCAGATATGCAAGTAGGTGACATAGGCAGTCAGCAACTTCCAGTAGGAACTACAGTAGCTATGTTAGAACGTGGCACTAAAGTTATGTCGGCTATACATAAACGATGCCACTATGCACAGAAAAAAGAATTTAGATTATTAGCTAAAGTATTTGCTAGGTCATTACCACCAGTTTACCCATATGCTGTAGAAGGCGCAGATCAAGCAATTAAACAAACAGACTTTGACAACAGAGTAGATGTAATTCCTGTGAGCGACCCTAATATATTTAGTATGGCACAGCGTGTTATGCTTGCTCAACAAGAACTTCAAATGGCGCAATCAGCACCAGAAATACATAATCTACGTGAAGCGTATAAAAGAATGTACGAAGCACTAGAGATTAAAAATATAGACCTATTATTACCTGAAATGCAAGAAGTGCCTCCAAGAGACCCTATAAGTGAGCAACAAGCAGCATTGATGGGGCAACCTATAAAAGCATTTGAGTTTCAAAACCATGAAGCATATATTGCTGCGCACTCATCATTTTTACAGAATCCAATGACTCAACAGAATCAAGTAGCAGCAACAGCGATACAGTCAAACATACAAGAACATCAAGCTATGCTTTATAAGATTCAGATAGAACAAGCAATGGGACAGAAACTACCAGAGATGCAAGATGGTCAAATGCCTCCAGAAGTTATGAATGAGATAGCATTAGCAGCAGCAACCGCTACGCAACAAGTTACTGGTCAAGCGCAAGCTATGGCTCAAGCAATGCAACAAGCACAAGTTGATCCAGTGGTAGAGGTCAAGAAAGAAGAAATTGCACAAAAAGCTCAATCAGACGCTTTACGAAGCGAGGTAGATTTAGCTAGAATAGAATCACAAGAAGCAATAGCTGAAATGAAAGTTGCACAAGATAGAGAAGAAGCAATGATGCGAGCGCAAAATGATGCGAATAAAACCTACGGTCAAATATTGAAAGATGTAAGATCGGCAGATACGAAAACTAAAGGGGAGTAACATGTATCGCAAAACTATGAATTACGGTGGTGAAGCAACAAAAAAGAAAAAGAAAAAGAATATGGCTGGCGGTGGCGAGTATAAAATGGCTGGCGGTGGCGAATATCGTGAAGGAATGAAAGAAGGCGGTCGTCCTGGTCTTTGGGCAAACATCCACGCAAAACGTGCAAGAATAAAAGCAGGTAGTGGAGAAAGAATGCGGGATAAAGGTGACAAAGGCGCACCAACTGCTGCCAATATGAGAGCAGCACAGAAAGGAACTAAGAAAAGGAAAACTAAAAATGCCTAAAAGTAAATATTCAGCTAAACAGAAAAAATTAGCAGCAGTTGCAGAACCTAGAGACAGTATAACTGGTGCGGATTTTAAAGCAATGAAGAAGGGGCAATCCTTCAATGTGGGCGGTGCTGTAGCTTCTGGTATGCATAGAGGATGCGGTGCTGTAATGGATAATAAAAGAAAAAGAACTAAATACTCATAGGGGTGATTATGAAAGATACAACTAAATATAAAACAGTTAGTGTACCAGGACCAGATCGAATAAATCTTGCTAAACCTGTAACTTCTGGGACAGCTTTATACAAAGATGTTTTTGGTAAAGGTCAAAGTACGGTGCAAGGTGGCGGTGCTGCAACTAAAGGTTTAAAATACAATACGAGCTCAAGCGGTAAAAGATAGTGAGTGCTCCAGAAGCATTTGTTTATAATGCTACATTAGATAGAATTATTGATGGAGACACATTTGATTGTGTTATAGATTTAGGGTTTGATGTGAGATTACATAAACAAAGAGTACGTTTAGCAGGAATTGATACACCCGAATCGAGAATCAACACAAAGAGATACCCAGAACGAGCTCAAGAAAAAGTTATGGGCAAAGCAGCAAAAGAAAGGTTAAAAGAACTTTGTACTGGTTCCTTCAAAGTTAAATCGTTAGGCAAAGGCAAGTATGGCAGAATATTAGGAGTTCCATACACAGAAGACGGTGAGGATATTTGCGCTAAATTAATAGAAGAAGGGCACGCTGTAGAGTATTGGGGTGGATCTAAAACTAAAGTATGGGGGCAAAATGGCTGAGTATCAAGGTAAAACAGTAAAATTAAACACACCGAGAGCACTCCGTAAAGGAGAAACTGGGCACGGTAAAAAACGTAAAGTCGTTTTTGTAAAAGACCCAAGTACAGGCAGAGTTAAAAAAATTACATTTGGTGATGCTAACTTAGGCATGCACAAAGGTGACAAAAAACGCAAAAAATCATATTGCGCACGTAGTGCTGGAATGGGAAGCGATAGAACTAAAGCTAACTATTGGGCACGTAGAGATTGGGGTTGTTAATGGATCCTATATATCTAATGGAAAAATTTTTAAAAGAACTCCGTCTAAGACAAGCAGACTTAACTGAAGTCTTAAAAACAGGAGGTGTTCAAGATTGGGAAGGATATCAAAAAGTTCTCGGTGAGTTGACAGGTCTAAGCTCAGCCGAGAGAATATTATTAGACCTGCAAAAAAGTAATGAGGAAAATAATGTCAGTAAAGGAAGTTTTGGGAAACGATCCCGCAGGTAGTTCTATACCAGACCACGTAGATAATTCAAGTCGGTTTAAAAATAAAGAAACTATAATATCTCCTGAATCAGTGGAAGAGGATGAAAGTTTGCTAGAACAACTTCCTTCCCCAACTGGTTATAGAATATTAATTTTACCGTTTAGTCAAAAAGCTATGACTAAAGGCGGTATAGCTTTAGCAGAATCCTATGTTGAAAAAGAAAGATTGTCGACTAATGTAGGTTATGTAGTCAGTGTTGGTCCAGACGCATATAAAGATAAAAATAAGTTCCCGAACGGTGCTTGGTGTCAAGAAAAGGATTGGGTTATTTTTGGCAGATACGCAGGCGCAAGAATTAAAATAGAGGGTGGCGACTTACGTTTATTAAACGACGATGAAATATTAGCCGTAATAGATAACCCAGAAGACGTAAAAACTCCCGTGTAACCACGCAAATAAGAGGATAGTATCATGGCAGAACCCATGCAAGAAGAAAACGAAGAGGTAGAGATAGAACTAGAAGCACCAGAGGCAGCAGAAAATGAACAACCAGAAGTTGAGTCTGTTGAGGAAGAAGTTGTTGATAAAGAAAGCAGTGATAAAAAAGAAGATAAACCAGAAGAAGAAATAGCAGATTACAGTGAATCAGTCAAGAAAAGAATCAATAAATTAACTTATAAGATACGAGAAGCCGAAAGAAGAGAGAAAGCAGCGATTGAGTATGCACAAAATGTGCAGGAAAAATTAAATAATACTCAAGCAACCCTTTCACAAAAAGATAAAAACCTATATGATGAATATAGTGCAAGAGTCCAGAGTCAGTTGAGCTCAGCAGAATCAGCGTATAAAAAAGCGCATGATATCGGTGATACAGATGCTATGCTTGAGTCTCAAAAAGAAGTTGCGAAACTTGCAGTAGAGTTAGAAAGTTTAAAAAGAGTTAAACCAGAGGAGAAGAAAGAAGTAAAGGTTGAGCAAGCAACACAAACAGAAACTGCTCCACCTGTACAACCTCCAACCCCAGACCCACAAGCACAGGAATGGGCTAAGAAGAATAAGTGGTTTGGCTCTGATTTAGCTATGACTACAAGTGCTTTTGCTTTTCATAAAGAACTTGTAGAGAAAGAAGGATTTGATCCTGCTTCTGATGAATATTATAAGCAGATCGATGATAGAATGGCAGATGCTTTTCCGCATAAATTGGGAAAAACTACACCAAAAAACGTTCAAGAGAATGTTGCGAACTCAAGCCGAGGGGCGAGAGGGAAAACAGGAAAAGGACGCACAGTCAAGTTGACACCTAGTCAGGTAGCAATAGCTAAAAGACTAAATGTTCCGCTTGAAGAATATGCAAAACACGTTAAATCGTGAAGGAGTTAAAATGGTAGATAAAAATAGTAATACCGTAACAGATCGATCTCCTCGATCTGCAGACAGTCGAGAGAAAAAGTCTCGTACCAAGACATGGCAACCACCGTCTTTATTAGACGCACCAACACCTCCAGATGGATATGTTTACAGGTGGTTACGAGAAGCAATGGTCGGAGTAGACGACAAAGCGAATATGTCAAAACGTATTCGTGAAGGTTGGGAACCTGTGAGAGCAGAAGACCACCCTGAGTTTGAAGCACCAACTGTTGATGATGGTAAACACGCTGGCGTAATCGGAGTAGGAGGATTGATACTTGCAAAGATGCCTCAAGAACTCGTTGATCAAAGACGAGAATACTATGATCGACAAGCTGCTGACCAAATGCAGGCTGTTGATAACAATCTTATGCGAGAAAGTGACAGCAGAATGCCTATTAGTGACCCTAATAGAAGATCTCAAGTCACATTTGGTAAAGGAAATGATTCTTAGGAATCATTATTTATTAATATGACAATAAAAGGTAAAATACAATGGCGAATGTAAATAGCCCCAACGGTTTTACTCCTGCTTATCATATGTCTGGTGGTACTATAAGACCTTCAGAATTCGCAATCGCAAGTGCGACTAACGCATCTATCTTTAGTGGTGATGTTGTTAATCTATCTAGTGGTTACGTTATTCAAGGGACAGCGACTGGTGCTCCTCTAGGTGTATTCGCAGGTGTAGAATATACAGCTACTGACGGTTCTATCGTTTTTTCGAAAATGTGGACAGCCGACACAGCTACTCTCGGATCTGCTGATGCGAAAGCGTATGTTTATGCCGACCCTGATATTGTGTACGAGGCGCAGGGATCTGCAACTCCAACACAAGCAACAATCGGTACTACAAACACTATCACAACAACAGCAGGTGATTCTTCAACAGGTCGATCAAAAGAAGCAGTGACAGCTACTACTTCTAGTGGGATCGCGACAGTAGTGGGGTTTGTAGATAGACCCGACAACTCAATCGGTCAATACGCTAGAATGTATGTAATATTCCCAGCTTCTGTATTCGGCAATAACTAAAAGGTAATTTAAAATGGCGATTAATAGAGCGCAATTAGTAAAAGAACTCGAGCCAGGACTAAATGCACTTTTTGGTCTCGAGTACAACCGTTACGAGAATGAGCACTCTGAAATTTTTGATACTGAAAATTCAGACAGAGCATTTGAAGAGGAAGTGATGTTATCAGGTTTCGCACAAGCTCCAGTTAAAGGAGAAGGTGCTATGGTAACTTATGATACAGCGCAAGAAACCTTCACATCTCGTTACACCCACGAAACAGTAGCCCTCGCATTTGCGTTGACAGAAGAAGCAATCGAAGATAATCTCTACGATACACTTTCTTCAAGATACACAAGAGCTTTGGCTAGATCGATGGCAACCACAAAACAAGTTAAAGCAGCAAACGTGCTTAACAATGGCTTCTCTACTTCCTTCCCAGGAGGAGATAGTAAGCCTCTTATGACAACTGATCACCCAACTTTGACAGCTGGTGACCAGTCTAATGAGCCAAGCACAGCAGCAGATCTTAACGAAACTTCGTTAGAAAATGCTTTAATTGATATTTCTTCGTTTAAAGACGAAAGAGGTATTAAAGTTAACGTGCAAGCTAGAAAACTGATCATACCACCACAACTACAGTTTGTGGCAGATAGGATCTTAAACTCTCCAGGAAGAGTATCTACTTCTGATAACGACATCAACGCTATGAAAAACATGGGGATGTTGCCAGAAGGTTATGTAGTAAACCACTACTTAACTGATACTGATGCATTTTTCATTAAGACAGATGCACCTAACGGCTTGAAACATTTTGAAAGAGCAGCCATGACTACAGGTATGGAAGGCGATTTTGAAACAGGTAACGTTCGTTACAAAGCTCGTGAGAGATATTCCTTCGGGTTTAGTGATTGGCGTGGAATCTACGGATCTCCAGGCGCATAAGCTAAAAACAATCTGGAATGTTGAAAGGGGTCTTCGGATCCCTTTCTTTTTTATGTTTAATAATATATGATTAAATTACTAGGATAACTTTTACTCACCGACTGACCTAGCAGACAAGCCAAGACGGTGAATTATTATTCTCATAGGAGGGAATAAAATGGCAAAATCAACATTTTCAGGTCCAGTTAGGTCACTCGCTGGATTCATAGCAGCAGGTAATGCTAACGTAGTTAGTCTTACTGCTGATACAACTCTAACTGTTGCAGCACACGCAGGTAAAGTTCTTTTAACTAACGACGCAGACGGTAAATTTACCCTACCTACTATTGTTGCTACTGCTCCAGGACGTGATGACGATCCGAGTCAAACTAACAATTTAGGTGCTGTTTTTACATTTGTAGTAGTTACTGCAGCAACAGACATGGATATTTTAACCGACGGCACAGATAAATTTGTTGGTGGTACTTACACTGGTGTAACTGATGCGACAGGTAAAACTTTTATTTCTGGTGCAAGTAACGATGTTATCACCATGAATGGATCAACTAAAGGTGGACTAGCTGGTAGTATTGTGAGATGTACTGCAATAGCTTCTGCTAAATATGCGGTAGAAGGATTAATACTTGGTTCAGGAACTCTAGTAACTCCATTCGCTGACGCTTAATCGGAGGTGACATATGGCAGATGCAGTAACTTCAACAACTATCGTAGATGATGATAGAAAAGCTGTTATACAGTTAACTAACACATCTGATGGAACAGGCGAAGCAGCAGTAACTAAAATAGACGTAAGTGCTTTAGCTGCAAGAAGTACAGATGGTGCAGCATGTACAGGTTGTAAAGTAGAAAAAATTAATTACTCAACATTCGGTATGAGCGTAAAACTTTTGTGGAACGCTGATACAAACACGATTTGTTGGGATTTAAATTCTGATTATAGTGACGATGTAGATTTTTCATATATGGGTGGTTTACAGAACACTGCTGCTTCTAGTGGAAAAACAGGAGACATCAAACTAACAACCACAGGTCATGCGAGCGCAGATTCTTATGTTATTGTTTTAACAGTAATTAAAGAATTTTAATGGCGACTTCGGGTACTAAAACTTTTCAGTTAACGATTGCGGACACAATAGAGGAAGCATACGAGTTAGCTGGTTTAGAACTTAGAACAGGTTATGATGCAGAGACTGCTCGGCGATCATTAAATATTATGTTCGCCGATTGGTCTAACAGGGGTGTAAACCTCTGGACGATAGATCAAATTACAACAAGTTTAACGTCAGGAACTAATAGTTATACTTTAAACGCATACGACATAGACATAGTTTCCGCTATCATACGACAAGTAGACAATAGCACTACAACAGATCTGCAAATTACACGTATAGGAAGAACAGAATATTTAAACATACCCGACAAGGATTCTACTGGAAGACCAACTCAATACTTTTTAGATAGGCAAACCACGCCAGTAGTGAAACTATACCCAACACCAGATTCTGTAGCAACATACTCATTTGTAGCAAACACTATACAACGCATAGACGATGTATCTGCTTCCGCTCAAGATCCAGAAGTACCTTCAAGGTTTATGCCTTGCATGGCTAGTGGTTTAGCATATTATATAGCAATGAAAAGAAACCCAGAAAGAGTGCCTTTACTGAAACAACAGTATGAACAAGATTTTAAACTTGCAGCAGATGAGGATAGAAGTAGAGTTTCTCTACATCTGGTTCCCCGTAGGAGTTATTTATAATGGGGTATGCAGTTGGTAAATATTCTCAAGCTCAGTGCGATAGGTGCGGTTTCGTATACAAATACCTACAATTGAAAAAAGAGTGGAATGGTTTGAAAGTTTGCAGTACTTGTTTTGAACCTAAACACCCACAGTTAGAACCTATTATAACACCTACAGACCCAGAAGCTCTTATACAACCTAGAGGAACTGAGTCTGCTCCCACAACAGGTTATGGGGTAGTAAAAACAGAAAACACTAAAAACAGTTTAGGAGTTACTGCTCCTTCTATGTTTGTATCTCATAACGACACGATAGGATCAAGTCTTTTTACAGATAGTTTAGTTGGAGAAGTTGGAGAAGTAACAGTTACAACAGGATAATATTATGAGTTGGACATACGCTACACTAAAAACAGCAATACAAGATTATGCTGAGTCTACAGAATCTTCTTTTGTTACACATTTACCAGATTTTATTAAAACAGCAGAAGAGCGAATTTTAAAAGCTGTACAGTTAGATGATTTTATCAAAAACGTAACAGGAACAGCAACTGCTAGTTCTGCTTATTTAGGCGCACCTAGTGATTTTTTATCTTCTTTCAGTTTAGCGGTTATAGACAGTTCTTCTAACTACAACTATTTAAAATTGAAACATCCAAGTTTTATTCGGGATTTTACACCTGCATCCGCTACCACAGGGACACCAAAGTATTATGCAGAGTTTGATGATGATACTTTCATATTGGCACCAACACCATCTACTAATTTTACTTTTGAGTTACACTATTTTTATAGACCCTCATCCCTTACTTCGGCAGGTGATTCTGGCACAACTTGGCTATCTACCAATGCTCCTAATGCAATGTTGTATGGTAGTTTAGCAGAAGCCATGATGTATTTAAAAAATTATGAGACATCACCGATCTATGAAACCAGATTTCAAGAGGCACTCGCCTTAATGAAAAATCTTGGGGAAGGTAAATCTACCCGAGATCAATATAGATATGACCAAGTAAGGAGAACACCACAGGCATGAAAATACAGACATTGGACGGGGCGAATGTCGCCATCGTCGCTATGGGCGAGAGTCAGTTAGACTATCACCTATCTGTTTCACACGGACAAGAATACGACGAAGTCTGGGCGATAAACGCTATGGCAGGTATAGCTAGACAAGTTGATAGAACATTTATGTTAGATCCAGCAAGCAGATTCCTCGATAGTGATGATTCAGGCAGTCAAACACATCTAATGCGTAAAGTTTTAAAATCTCATCCTGGACCAATATACACTTGTGAACTAGATAAAAGATGTGATAATTTAGTAGAGTTTCCCTTACTTGATGTTGTAAAAGAAACAGGATCTAATTATTTAAACAACACAGTTTGTTTTGCTATTGCTTTTGCTTTATATAATAAAGTAGGTAGGTTAAATATGTTTGGAGTAGATTTTACCTATAAAGGTAATCTGCACTTTGCAGAAGCAGGAAGAGCTTGCGTAGAGTTTTGGTTATCTAAATGTATAACTGCAGGAATGGTGGTCAGTGTAGCACCTCGTTCTGGTTTACTAGATACAGATGTACCGTTAAAAGATAAAATATATGGATATCATAGACTAGATAACCCACCATTAGTGATGATTGACCCAAAAACTAAGGAGTTCTATGAAGTTAGTTATAATAACTACATAGAGACTAAAGAAAAAGAATTACGAAATGGAGATCTTGTTCCTGTATTGAACACACCACCAGAGGCAAAAAGATATTGATATGATAGAAATAGACACAGTAAGTACTTTAGGAAGTATAACAGTAGACACTGAACAAAATAGAGGACATCCCCCTGAATACTGGGCACAGAGGGCAACAGAAAGAATATGTGGAATATCCGAAGATGCTGCACCACACATTAAACAACAAGCTGAGGCATTTAGAGTAGCTATTTACAACACAATACTTTATTATATTAAACAGGGCATTAATAGTGAAAGATGCACTATGAAAAATGTTTTAATAAAACAAGGACACGAAAATTTAGCTAAAATACTTACGGAGTTAAAATAAAATGGCTATAACATCAACATTAACTACGAGTTTTAAAAAAGAACTACTAGAAGCAAAACATAATTTTTTAGCTTCTGGAGGCAACTCTTTTAAACTAGCTCTATACACAAGTTCTGCTACAATGGGTGCAGCAACAACTGCGTACACTACCACTAACCAAGTTACTGGTACTAATTACACAGCTGGTGGTGCAGCTCTGACTAATATCAACCCATCGAGCGGTGGAACAACAGGTTTCACTGATTTTGCAGATTTAACATTTGGTACAGCTACTGTTACCGCCAGAGGATGCTTAATTTATAATGATACAAATTCTGATGTATCTGTAGCAACTATTGATTTCGGTGGAGATAAAACTTCTACAGCAGGAGACTTTACAATAGTCTTCCCTGCGGCAGCAGCAAGTACAGCGATTATAAGAATAGCGTAGTTTAAAAAATGGCAGCGATCACGGGTTGGGGTCGAGGCACATGGGGCTCGGATACTTGGGGTGAACCCAATCCTGTCACCCTTTCAGGTCTTGCAGCTACCTCTGCATTAGGTACTGTAACTCTTAAATGCGATAACAATATAGCTGTTTCAGGTCTTGCAGCCACAGCAGGTGCGCCAACAGCAGGCGTAAATGCACAAGCTATAGCTGTTATAACAGGTGCTGTTGGAACAGTTGGTTCTGTCACTGTAGATGTAGACGGAGAAGCAAATGTTTCTGTGACTGGAGTCACAGCTACTAGTGCTGTAGGTGCTTTCACATTCATAGGTAAAGCTAATTTAACACTTGCTGGTCAAAGTGCTACTGGCGCAGTCGGTTCTCCAGTTCCAAAAGCTGCATCAAATACAACTCTCACAGGTTTATCGAGCACAAGCACAGTAGGAAGTGTAAGTACAGATGCTGAATCTAATACTACAATTGCTGGTCAAAGTGCTACTGGCGCAGTGGGATCACCAACAATAACATTCGGAATAAATGTTAACATAGACAGTGTATCAGCATCAGGTAGTTTAGGTACTTTAACTGTTTCTAGTAAAGCAAATGTTTCTTTAACAGGAGTAGAAGCAACAGCAGGAGTTCCTTCGGTGAATGTTTGGGGGTTAATAGATGATAGTCAAGATCCAAGCTGGACAGGAGTAAATGATAGTCAAACACCTAGTTGGTCTTCTGTTAATGATACTCAAAACCCTAATTGGGAAGAAGTAGCTTAACAATTGTCTAAAATAGTAGTATAATCTTAAGAGGTTAATCGAGGAAATATTATGGCAAGTACATATGTAAATGATTTAAGACTCAACGAAATGGCG
>CERO01010963.1_pt1 | contig 23041 bp, 18 predicted proteins | sample 530851 | NCBI WGS metagenome assembly CERO01 (sample SAMEA2621033, study PRJEB7988) | marine metagenome | biome: marine biome (ENVO:00000447); feature: surface water layer (ENVO:00002042); material: "saline water (ENVO:00002010), including plankton (ENVO:xxxxxxxx)" | depth 5 m
TCTTTTCTCCAACACGGTAGCCCCACCGGTCGTAGCCGGCGCAATCAAGGCACTGGAGCTGGTGGAATCCGAACCGGGCCTGCGCCGCCAGCTGATCGAGAATACTGCCCGCTTTCGGGAGGGGCTCGAAACATTGGGCTTTGAGCTGTTGCCGGGGGAGCACCCCATCGTGCCCGTTATGCTGCACGATGCAGCAAGGGCAGCGAAGTTTGCCGATACCATGCTGGCCCGCGGCGTGTACGTGGTCGCCTTCTCCTTCCCGGTAGTACCGAAAGGCAAGGCGCGCATTCGCACACAGATGTCGGCAGCACTGAGTGCGGACGATATTGAGCACGCACTGAGTGCTTTTGCCGCCGCACACGCTGAACTGGCATCCTGACGCAGGCGCACGGAGCAGGCCTCGCCGCAGCATTCCGCGTTCGCGGGCCATCATGGCACCGGCGGTGACCGCCGCTGCGTTTCAATGAGCGCAGCGCCTGGATTCCGTGCGGAGAAGGCAAGGTTCATGGGCGATTGCTTGCCAATAGCCCCTCCTGTCTGCCTATACTTGTTACGCCCCTCTCGCGTTTTGAGTATTTTATGCTGCATTCAACCATCGAGTCTGTCACCGATCGTATCCATGAACGGAGCCGCGATAGCCGCAAGCGCTACCTGGACAAGGTAGACACCGCGAGCCAGCAAGAAGTGAGCCGCAAGCGGCTGTCCTGCGGCAATATCGCCCACGCCATGGCAGCCTGCAATGACGAAGGCAAGTCTCTGCTGGCCTCCGACCGCGCCGCCAACCTGGGTATTGTCTCCGCTTACAACGAGATGCTGTCTGCGCACCAACCCTACGTTGATTTTCCGGACATCATCAAACGGGCCGCACGTGACGCCAACGCGGTTGCCCAGTTCGCGGGCGGGGTCCCCGCCATGTGCGACGGTGTAACCCAGGGTCGCGACGGCATGGAGCTGTCGTTGTTCAGCCGTGATGTGATCGCCATGGCAACCGGCGTGGCACTCTCCCACGATATGTTCGACGGCGTACTGTGCCTGGGGGTGTGCGACAAAATTGTACCCGGTCTGCTGATTGGCGCACTCTCTTTTGGCCACCTCCCCACCGTATTCATTCCTGCCGGACCCATGCCCTCGGGCTTGCCCAACAAAGAAAAAATCCGGGTGCGCCAGCTGTATGCTGAAGGCAAGGTTGGCCGCGATGCGCTGCTCAAGGCCGAAAGCGAGTCCTATCACAGCCCCGGCACATGCACATTCTACGGCACCGCCAACAGCAACCAGATGTTGATGGAAATCATAGGGCTACACCTGCCTGGAAGCTCCTTCATCAACCCTGGCACCGAGATGCGCGACGCGCTAACGGCGGCGGCAGTAAAACAGCTCGCCAAAATCACTAAACAGGGGGACGCGTTCACACCGCTGGCGGATATCGTCAATGAGCGCAGTCTGGTCAATGCCATCGTGGGGCTGTTGGCAACCGGCGGCTCCACCAACCACGCCATTCACCTCATTGCGATCGCGCGAGCTGCCGGCATCTTGATCAACTGGCAAGACATGTCGGAGCTCTCGTCAGTAGTGCCCCTGCTCTGTCGCATCTACCCGAACGGCGAGGCGGATGTTAACCATTTTCAAGCCGCCGGTGGCATGCCATTACTCGTGCGCGAGTTGTTAAGCGGCGGGCTCCTCCATGATGACGTCAAGACGATTCTCGGCCAGGGGGGGTTAACAGCCTATTGCAGCGAACCCTTCTTCAACCCTGGCGGCCGCGATGAACCGCTTGAGTGGAAACCAGCTGCTACCGCGTCGGCGGACCCGCAGGTGCTTGCCAGTATAAAAACTCCTTTCAGCCCGGAGGGTGGACTCAAGTTGCTGACCGGAAATCTGGGGCGTTCCATCATCAAGGTGTCTGCGGTAGCCAAATCACACCAGAAATTGCGCGCACCTGCCGTGGTTCTCTCGCACCAGAACGAACTGAAAGAAAAATTTGAAGCCGGTGAACTCGAGCGGGACTTTGTCGCTGTGGTCCGCTTTCAGGGCCCCAGAGCCAACGGCATGCCGGAGCTGCATAAACTCGTGCCATATCTGGGTATATTGCAGGACAGGGGCTTCAAGGTTGCCCTCGTAACCGATGGCAGAATGTCTGGCGCTTCGGGCAAGATTCCCGCCGCGATACATTTATCCCCGGAAGCACTGGACCAGGGTCCGATCGCAAAACTCCGGGACGGCGACACCATTGAGCTGGATGCCGAGGCTGGGACGCTGAATGTACACGCAGCGGAATTCGATTCCCGCCCGGCGATACCGGGCGACGGGCAGCCCACCCAGGGAATGGGGCGAGAAATGTTTCAGGTGTTTCGCAACCAGGTTAGCGCCGCGGAAGACGGTGCTAGTGTGTTTCAGCAGTAGAAGACGACCGTACCGTTATGACAGACCCGTTCGATATCGTGATTTTTGGCGGCTCAGGCGACCTGGCCCTGCGCAAACTGATACCCGCGCTGTACAAAGCGTTTACCGCAGAAGAGCTGGCGGAGGGCACGCGCATATTCACCACCACGCGGAGTGAGGAAGCGACCGCCAGGTATCTGGAAACGGCCCAGGATAGTCTGCAGGAGTTTCTGGTTGCCGAAGAATTCGACGACACGAAATGGGCGACGTTCAAGGCGCTTCTGTTCCCCGTTACGCTGGACATTGCAAACCGCGACGCAGGGTGGAAGGAACTCAAAAGTGCGCTGAATACTCTCCCGGACGCTACACGCATCTTCTACCTTGCCACACCACCCGCCGTATTTGGATCTTGCTGCAAACACCTGAGCGAAGAAGGCTTGATTTCAGAATACAGCCGCCTGGTGGTGGAAAAACCTCTGGGCTACGACGCAACATCAGCCGAGGCCATCAACAACGAAATCGCCACGTATTTTGAAGAAAAATCCATTTACCGTATCGACCACTACCTGGGAAAGGAAACCGTACAGAACCTGTTGGCGCTGCGCTTTACCAATTTGATTTTCGAGCAGTTGTGGGATGCAAAGTCTATCGACCATGTGCAAATCACCATTGCCGAGACGGTGGGCCTGGAAGGCAGAGCGGGCTTCTACAACGAGGCCGGGGCACTGCGGGACATGGTGCAGAACCATCTGCTGCAGCTTTTGAGTCTGGTGGCGATGGAGTCACCACACACCATGAATGCTGAAAACATTCAAATGGAGAAGATCAAGGTACTGGAAGCCCTGCGCCCTATCACCGGCGCCGACGTGATGAAAAACACGGTGCGCGGTCAATATGTGGCGGGCGGCCATCAGGGCAAGCTGGTGCCCGGCTACCTTGAGGAGCTGGGATCAACCAATAGCGCAACCGAAACCTTCGTTGCCTTGCGCGTTCATATCGACAATTGGCGCTGGGCGCGGGTACCTTTCTATTTACGTACCGGCAAACGCATGAAGTCCCGCTTTGCGGAAATCATGATTCAGTTCAAAGAGGTTCCGCACCGCGTCTTCAACGCTGGCGCCGGGAAAATGGACCCCAATCGCCTGGTGATTCGCCTGCAGCCTGAAGAATCCATTCAGCTGAGTCTCATGTCGAAAAATTTGGACACGTTGGACATGCAGTTGCAACCCACCGCCCTCAACCTCAACTTTTCCGACACCTACAAACATTTGCGCAGTAGCGCCTATAAGCGGCTGATCCTGGACGCTGCCGCCGACAACTCCAGCCTGTTCATCAGCCGCAAGGAAGTCTCTACCGCATGGGCCTGGATTGACCCCATCATTGAAGCCTGGCAAGCCTCCTCCAGCTCACCGGAGTTGTACCGCGCAGGCTCCTGGGGCCCCGACGAAGCCGATGCACTGCTCGCAGAGGACTGCCGCGCCTGGTACAACGCAGGTGATATCGAAGAAGTCTGCGCGGATGATTGAGGAGTTCTTTTTCGCGCAGAGAGCAGAGTTGTTCGAGGCGCTCACGAAACACTGCGCCAACGTCTTGCGGCGTGGCGTCGAAACACATGACCACGCAACGGTTTTCGTTTCGGGAGGCAGCACCCCCTTGCCCCTGTATCGCCAGCTCTCGCGTCAGGAACTGTCGTGGAAGAAGGTCGATATCGCCCTGGTTGATGAGCGCTGGGTAAACCCCGGTCAGCCCGGAAGCAATGAGACGGCTATCGTCGACAATTTACTGCAGAACCGGGCGTCCGAGGCCGCGTTCTTCGGCATGAAAACCGCGGCCGGCACTGCCACAGAAGGCGAAGTGCAGTGCGAAACGAGATACAGGCGCATCCATTGCCCCTTCGACCTCTGTATTCTGGGGCTGGGGGCCGACGGCCATACCGCATCGCTTTTTCCCCATGCAGGGAACCTGGCGTATGCGCTTGACGAGAACAACGCCCGGCTATGCACGCATATCCAAGCCAGGGAGAGTGCGGTGACGGGCAAGTTCACTGAACGCATGACGCTCACACTGAACGCGATTCGCGCCTGCAACACCATTATCCTGCTGATTACCGGCGAGGAGAAACTCGAGGTGTACCGAACCGCACTCCATTCCCAGGACACTCTCGGCCTGCCGGTGAGCGCCTTGCTACACAGCGCTGGCAGCAAAGTATCCGTCTATTGGGCGCCCTAGAGACCCCGTGCCACCCATCGCGAGCGAACACAATGACAACACAATTGGACACTGTACTGACCACAAGCCCGGTCATCCCCGTTATCGTCATCGAGCGCGCAGATGATGCCGTGCCCCTGGCTGAGGCGCTGGTGCGCGGTGGACTGAATGTGCTGGAAATCACCTTGCGCAGCGAGCACGGCCTGACAGCCATTGCGGCCATCAAGAAACACGTCCCCGGGGCGATCGTCGGTGCGGGCACTGTTCTCTCTGCGGGCGATTTCCAGGCATCTGTCGATGCCGGTGCCGAATTTATTGTTAGCCCCGGGACAACAGCCGCACTGCTCAAGGCGGCAACTGCAAGCGGCACCCCGTTGCTTCCCGGTGTGGCAACGCCGAGCGAGGCCATGAAAGTTCTGGAACATGGCCTTCACTGCATGAAGTTCTTCCCGGCTGAAGCCGCTGGCGGCACCCGGATGCTGAAAGCCATCGCCGGGCCCATGCCGCAGATAAAATTCTGCCCTACAGGCGGCATAAACCTGACGAATGTAGAAGACTACCTGGCGCTCGAAAACGTCTTGTGTGTCGGTGGAACCTGGATGCTGGACAGCGCCGCAATTCGGTCAGGGGATTGGGCTCAAATAGAGGCAGGCGCCCGTGCCGCGGCCGGGCTTTCAACCAGGCGCTGAAGCTGCGGGAGCCAACGACGTGTCCACTGCGTAGCGCGGGATCGCCCACTCCCGGGCCTTTCAGCCGCCATCATTTTCCTTGCCATCCACCGTCGCCAGAATGGCCTGGGCCTCGTCACACCAGGCCAGAAAGTGTTCTCCCTGACGGATGCCTGCCAACAGGGCGAGAAACACACCCTTGCGCCTTACCGGCAGGGCCGTGGGGTCTGCATAGTGGCGTCGGCGGATCTTTTCATACAGATAGAGGCGCTGCATCATTTGCTCTCGACGATGGTCAATCTCCATCGCGAGATGCGCGGCGTTACTTTCGGCAAGATTATACAACTTGACGAACAGGTCATCCTTGCCCTCCTGCACGCGCGAGTTGCCCATCACCCACTCGGCCATGGCGCTGCGCCCCGCCTCGGTGAGCGAGTAGACGATCTTGTCGGGCTTGCCCGCCTGGGCGACTGTTTCACGCTGCAGCCAACCCCGGTCAGCCAGCTTGTGCAGTTCCTGATAGATCTGTTGATGGCTGGCCCGCCAGAACAGCCCCAGGGAGATATCGAACGCCTTGGCCAGTTCATAGCCCGACATGTCGTCTTCCAACAGGGCGGTCATGATCGCGTGAGAGAGTGCCATGGCTGCTGCTGAGTACCTCGTATCGCGTGTGGCGTGGGCTTGGCAGCTTAAACCCGGAACGCTTTGCTTGCAAAAGGTTGCATATCGGTTGAATATGCAATAAGTTGCATAAAACTGCAACCCGGAATGGAGTTTTATCCCATGGCACTACCCGCTGTTCTGCAAGACAAACTGCGTCTGCCCGCCGTCGCCGCCCCCATGTTCATCGTCTCCAACCCGGACCTGGTGATTGCCCAGTGCAAGGCCGGTATCGTCGGCTCATTCCCGGCGCTGAATGCGCGCCCGGCGGAGCAGCTCGACGTCTGGCTGGAGAAAATCACCCGTGAACTGGCGGCGTGGAACGCAGAGCACCCGGACACACCAGCGGCACCGTTTGCCGTGAACCAGATTGTGCACGGCTCCAACGACCGGCTGCAGCACGACCTGGAAATGTGCGTGAAGTACAAGGTGCCCATTGTCATTACCTCTCTCGGTGCGAAGGAAATGGTAAACGAGGCTGTGCACAGTTATGGCGGGATCGTGCTGCACGATGTGATCAACAACCGTTTTGCCCGCAAAGCCATCGAGAAGGGGGCAGACGGCCTGATCGCCGTGGCCTCCGGCGCCGGTGGCCACGCTGGCCCCCTGTCACCCATGGCCTTGATCCAGGAAATTCGCGAGTGGTTCGACGGCCCGCTGCTGCTTTCCGGCTCAATCGCCACCGGCGATGCCATCCTCGCCGCACAGGCCATGGGGGCGGATCTGGGCTATATCGGCTCAGCGTTCATCGCCACCAAAGAAGCCAATGCCGAGCAGGCCTACAAGCAGGCCATTGTCGACCACGGCGCCGGCGACATTGTCTACAGCAACCTGTTCACGGGAATCCACGGCAATTACCTGCGCCCCTCCATCGAGGCTGCCGGGCTGGACCCTGACAATCTGCCCGAAAGTGACCCGTCGGCGATGAACTTCGGCTCCGGCGGCAACAGCGACGCCAAGGCGTGGAAAGATATCTGGGGCTGCGGCCAGGGCATTGGCGCCGTGAAGGAAATTCTCTCCGCGGGTGAGCTGGTAGCGCGCCTGCAGCGCGAATACGCCGCGGCGCGCGCCCGCCTGCTGGGGAGCTAGGCCGCTGCCTCAGCGGCGGCCGGGAAGCCCGGCGAGCTCGCTGAACTTGACCACGCGGGCATGTACCGGCGGGTGCTCACTGGCACCTATCCAGCGCCAGCACAGGGTGCCCGTGTGGTGGCCCGCGGTTTCCACCCAGTTCGCCTGCGGCGGCTTCTCGTGCGCCACCACAATCACCACCCCGCCGTCCTCTTCATAGGCGGCGGTGTGTTTATTGAAGTGAATCTGGTGGTAACGGAAGTCGAGTGATTCCATCCACCAGTTCTGCAGCACGAAGTTCCACGTCTGACAGGCCGGCACCACGGGCGCCTCGATCAACAGCGCCTCATCCGGTGCCAGCTCCCAGGCACTGTGAAAATAGTAAATATTGGGGTCGCCGCCAATGGCCTGGCAAAACGCCTGGTCCGCTGGAGCCACCTGGTTCAGTGTCGGCAGGAAGCTCGCCGCCCAACCTTCAAACAGGCCGGTGGTGCTGCGCATGAACTGCACCGCGCCCTGCAAGGCGCGGTCGAGCTTTTCCGGCGACAGCGGTTCGGGCCGCTCGTGCGCCGCGCCGATACGCTCTATGCGAATTTCCGCGCGCGTCTCGCCACGGCGATCCTGGAACGTCTGACGCACGTTCAGCGAGTTGGTCTCGGGCCCCATGGGCAGCCAGTTACCCGGCTGCTGGCGCTGGCTGACGATGATCTCCAACGTACCGTCGGGGTTGATATCCATGTCCCGCGAGTCAAGCCAGCCATCGGTTTTCATGCCACCGCCACTGCTGTAGCGATTGATCACGGTGCCAAAGCCCAGGTAATTCACCGTGCCTCGCTTCCCCGTTATCCGGTAGTCATACTGCGGGTCTATGGTCGCCGTCTGGTAGTGGTTATCCGGGTTGTCAGCACCGAGCTTGATGGTTTCATGTGCCGGGCAGCGCAATTCGGGAAAGCGCGGGTCACCCGCTTCGAGGAAGCTTTCCAGCCCGGCGCGCAACATACGCGATAAATAGCGGTAACCCTCGGCACGGGTAAACGCATCCTGCGGAGCGTTCTCGGCGTCCACGAGACTACCCGCCTCTTTCAGTGCATCGCAGAACTCACTCCAGGTACTGCCATCCATCACGCGTTGTTCTGCGTTCGCCGGTTCACTCATACCGTTGCCTCTTCATCCAGTGTCAGGTCGTAACGTTGCATGTAGTCCTCAAACAGTGCCGCCACCTCGTCACGAGTGATGGCGTAGTCCTCAAGCCGATAGCGGTGCAGCCCGTGTTTGCCGCGCGGATGGTTGTCCAGCCAGGCCTGCATACGCTGCCGCGCCTCCGCTTGCAGCGGCATGTCACGCAGGGCATACAGCTGTTCCAGTACACGCCAGGGATTGGCGACAAACTCGTCGTGATACACATCGAGGAACTGGCCAGGGTGTGTTGCTTCCAGTGCAGCGCGATCTGCTTCGAATGTGCGTGTATAGGCGGTGAGCATTGTCATCCAGTCACGGCCGATTTCCGCGCGATCAATGCTGTCGCTGCTGCTGCGCCGCAGCACCTCGCTGAAGCTGCAGCCTGAACCGACAAACGCCAGTGGTGCACGGTGGGTCTGGACGATAATGGCATCAGGGTAAACCCGCAGTATCTCCCGCAGACCGAGCTGATGAAATGGCGCTTTGAGGACCCACTGCCCGGGATGCCGCGACTGCAGCAGCTGTAACTGCCGGCGGTGATAGTCGTAGCTGTCAGAACGACACAGATTCGCATACAGCCAGTTGGCGTAACTCGGCACGTGAAACAGCGCGGAGTACTCTACCGACATGAAATTGCGGTTGAGCAGCATGTAGCACTCGTCCGGCTCTTCGGCGTCAATCAGGTGAGTTTGGCGAAAGCCGGGAAGAAACGTCTCGGTCAGGGCCACACCCTCGGCGCGCGCCGCAATACGCGGGTCGCTGGTGTAGGACGCCGTCTCCGGCGGGGGCACAGGCTGCTGCGCCTCCCACAGCCGCAGGGTGCGATTGCGAGGATCCTGGTTCAGCAGGTGATGCAGAGCCGTCGTGCCGGTGCGCGGTAGGCCCAGAATGAACACCGGGCGCTGTACCTGTTGCTCGCCAACCTCCGGGTGAGAGGTGAGGTAATTTTCTATCTCCAGGCGCCGCGAGAGCCCGTCAAGGATGGTCATTTCGGCCCGCATGTGACCGAACTCGTTCAGCCGCGCCTCGGTGTGCAGCGCCTCGAGCAAACGCTCCAGTGCCTCGTAAAAGGCCGGGTCGCCAAAATCCTCCAACCCGGTATCCACCATAGCCTGTTGGCGCAATGCTTCCAGTTCCAGCACAGGGACTTCCTTTTCATCGTCTTTATTATTATGGCGTTCCCGCCGCGCTACACTCTACAAAGCTGCGCGCAGGCAAGCACCCCCGAAAGCGAGACTGCCGGTTGCTGGTATAACAAACGAGACCAGTGACCCGCCCACCGGCTCTGGCTCAGATGGGGGAGCCCGGAGGAGGCACGTGTGGCTGCAATCCCTGCAGGGCACCCGGCGTGTCCAGCAGCTGCTGTATCTGCAGTCGCCCGAAACGGTAGTGCGCGCGCCAGGCAGGTGAGACCACTTGTGCCTGCTGCTCCAGCCAGCCATGCAGTGCCAGCAGTGCGTCCAGGCTTTCCGCGCGCACCTGGGGCTGCACCTCTGCAGTGCGTGCCAAACGCAGCAGCCGCGCCAGCGCTTCCATATTGACAACCCGCTGCAGTGCGCCGGTATTGCCCTGCGCGGGCTCCGCATACCAGCTGCGCTTGAGCACGGCATCCAGCAGCTCGGGGAAGCCGGGCTGGGCTGCGGAGCGGGCCTGGTTATTGTTCATGCGCACCGCGCGGGTGGGGTTCAGCAACATATCCAGAGTCAGGCCCGCGGCGGTGGCCGCTGCCGCATGAGGGTCGAACACGTAGCCGGTGTCGCGGGGGAACAGCTCGCGGCCGCCGCCATACCCCGGTGGGCGCGGCGGTATCAGTGCCAACAGGTCCGCAGGCATGGCCAGCACATCCGGTGCCAGCGTTGCCAGCAACGCCTCCAGTGCGGCGCGCTGCTCGGCGGGCAGCACCGCGGCCACGGGCACCTGCCCATCGCCACGCAATGCATAGCTAAACACCTGGCCGCCAATGAGTGTGGCCGCCGCCTGCAGCTGATAGCGATGCAAAAGGTACATGGGAACCAGCACATCCTCCAGCTGGGCCAGGGGGCGTCCCAGCCGTATGCTGCGCTCGGAAAAGCGTGCCAGCACGTTAGCCCGCAGGTCCATCAGACGGTTCAACTCTTGCACCGGATCGCTACCGTTGTCCCACAGGCTCCCCAGCGGGTGTGCAGGGCCGGCACTGACGGCAAAGGCATCACCACGGGAATGCACATCGGCCACATAGTGCAGGCCCGCCGCGTAGGTATCACGAACGATCTGCTCACGCGCCGCGGCGGCATCCACCCCATCCGGGAAATGCTGGTAGCCAAGCAGAATGGCTCGCTTGTCCCACTCACCGAGGCCGGTGGTGTAGGCCTGGGAAAGGTCAGGCTCGCCCGCAGCGTCCAATATGACGTAAGGGTGGGGGTAATCCATCACCGATGCCCGCCCGTCCGCACTCGCCGCAAAGTTGTGCTCCAGGCCCAGGGTATGGCCCAATTCATGCGCCGCGAGCTGACGAATACGTGCCAGGGCAAAGTCCAGCATGGCCTCCGGCACACTGCCGTCTTCCGCATAGGGCGCCAGTAACCCTTCGGCCAGCAGGTAATCCTGCCGCACGCGCAGCGAACCCAGGGTCACATGGCCCTTGATGATTTCCTGGGTGCGCGGGTCGCGCACGCTGGCACCGTAGGACCATCCGCGCGTGGAGCGATGTACCCATTGAATCACGTTATAGCGCACATCCATCGGGTCGGCGTCCTCGGGCAGGAGACGGACCTGGAAGGCGTTGTCATAACCCGCCGCCTCAAAGGCTTCATTCCACCAGGCGGCGCCTTCCATCAGCGCACTGCGAACCGGCTCGGGGGCTCCCCGGTCCAGGTAGTAGACAATTGGCTCCACAGCCTCACTGCGTTCCGCTTGCGGATCTTTCTTCTGCAGTCGATGGCGCCAGGCATAGGGCTGGCGAACCGGCTCACCAATGGGCGCCGCATAGTCGACCCGTTGCCGATCGTAATCCGGGTCGATAAAGCCCGCGCGCGGATCGTAGGGCAAGGGCTCGTAGCCGGGCTCGGGAAGGCGAACGAAGGAGTGATGCTGGTGCACGCTCAGTGACCGTGGATCGGGTGTGACGGTGGCCAGCTGCTGGCCGGCAGGTTCGCCTGCCAGGGTGACCAGCGCATCCACCTCGGTGTTATCAGGAAAAGCGCGGGTACGGGGCAGGTAGATGGCAGAGCGATCCGGGTCAGCGCGGTAATCACCCTCCTCGCGGTCCTTCAGCCGTCTAGCGACACCGTGCACATCGCTGACAAAGTAGTCCGTGCCATCCACCAGCACGCGATCGCCGCTGCGGGCCACCACAGAGAAACTGGCCAGCGCGGAACGGGCAAAGGCCTCTTCCACGGCGCGGCGCTCGTCTGCGTTGCTGCTGCGCGCCGTGTACACCGGGTTATCGGCCATCAGCAGTACCTTGTCACCCACCCGGCTGAACCGCGCCAGACGGGTGTCGCCGAGCTGCCCCCGATCGAGGCCCAGATCGTTGGAACCGACACCGCTGGACAGGCTGCTGACATAAATGAAGGGCTGCTCGAAGGCGGTAATTTCCAGGTACAGACGTCCGCCTGTGTCGTCCCAGTAAAGGTTCTGGAAGCCCTGCAGGTACTGCATTCCCGCCGTATGGGCCTCGACTTCCGGAAGGCCAGACCTGCCCCCCTCTTGTGCAGAATCACTGCAGGCCGCCAGCACAAGTACCGCACATGCCCAGAAAAGGCATTTCAACATATCCCCTCCTGTGGCGTGGACAGGCAAGCGGCTACAGTCCGCGCCGCGTGCGCACGGCAGCCGCCAGTTCTTCAAGTAGCGTTTCCGTGTGCTCCCAGTCGATACACGGGTCGGTAATACTCTGGCCATAAACCAACGCTTCGCCGGCGACCACATCCTGGCGCCCGGCGATCAGGTTGCTCTCGATCATCAAGCCAAAGATGGCGCTGTTGCCCCGCGCCACCTGGGCGCCGATATCACGAATCACATCCACCTGCCGTGCGGGTATCTTGCGACTGTTGGCGTGGCTGGCATCGACCATGATGCGTGCGGGCAAGCCCGCCTTGCGGAGCATGGCGGCCGCATCGTCCACCGAGAACATATCGTAGTTGGGATGCTTGCCACCGCGCAGAATGATGTGGCAGTCCTCGTTGCCCGCGGTCTGGAAAATCGCGGAATGGCCCTGTTTCGTGACCGACAGGAAATGGTGCGGCTGGGACGCCGACTTGATGGCGTCTATCGCCACCTGTATGTCGCCATCGGTCGCGTTCTTGAAGCCCACTGGGCAGGACAGCCCCGAGGCCAGTTCGCGGTGCGTCTGGCTCTCGGTGGTGCGTGCCCCGATCGCGCCCCAGGCCACCAGGTCCGCCACATACTGCGGACTGATCAGGTCCAAGTACTCGGTACCGGTAGGTAGCCCCATGGCGGCGAGGTCTGCCAGTAGTTGACGCGCGAGGTGCAGGCCCTTGTTGATCTGGAACGTGTTGTTCAGATCCGGGTCGTTAATCAGCCCTTTCCAGCCCACTGTGGTGCGCGGTTTCTCGAAATACACCCGCATGACCACCTGCAGGTCGGCCTGCAGCGACTGGGCCACGCGCTGCAAACGTTGTGCATAATCCCGGGCCGCGTCGGGGTCGTGAATGGAACAGGGGCCGACGACCACCAGCAGGCGGTCATCCTTTTCAGCAAGAATATCGTGAATGCTGCCGCGTGCCGCACTCACGGTCTGCGCCGCAGTCTCGTCCAAGGCGATATCACTGATCAGTTGCTGCGGCGCTACCAGTTCATTGGTGCGCCGAATGCGCAAGTCGTCTGTATTGGTGGTCATGGGATCCCGATGTGTTCTGTAAAGCCATCTACTATACCACCGGGCACTTGCCGCTTGCAGCTGGCGTCAACACGGCAAATATTGACCCGGCCAAATAATCAGCAACCTGCTGCTCCATCGCGAACGATGCACAGGCCACAATCAAGCCTCGCCATACCCCTGATCGCTATCAGTGGCGCAGCACGGCACGCCGCGGATTCCAGCCTGTGTACGTCTGCAGCTTGAGCACATCGGCTATCGCCTCCCAGGACACGACCTTGTAGTTCTGGTTTTCAGGCGGCATCAGGTTGCGCCCATCCTGCGCCACGAACAAGCCGTAGGGAAACCGGTCACCGAGGGGGGTGCTGATCACGTCGAGGCCGTCAGTTTCCGAAGCGCCGTCGAGGTCGAGTGCCGCATTGGCAACGACCGAAAATGATCCGAGGTAGGCGTTATCACCATTGCGTTCGAACACGGCATAGCTGTCATTGCCTTGGCTGGACAGCAGAAGGTAACCTGACCCATGGCTGCCATAATACAGGCCAACCCCTTCGAGTTCATCGAGATGAAAACTGTCGTTGCCCGCATTGGGCACCAGCAGCAATGCCCTTCCCGAGTCATCCCGATACACTGCCAGCCCACCGACCTCCCCTGCAATCGTCCCGAACTTCAAGACGGCAGGCGTGCTCACGTCCAATCCGACCAGCAGATCATCACCCGCACCCGCGAGGGCCTGCACTATCGACAGGGACTTGAGCTCCCCCGACGTTTGAACCTGCGCGAGCCGCCGCTGAGAACAGGCAACGGCAAAGGCCAAGACCGCCATTGAGAAACCCAGTGTATATAACGATTTCCTGATCGTATCCTCTCAGGTCGAACTGGGCTCAATACAGATACTGCACACCGACGACTGTTGTGCGGCCAAATTCGTCGTACTGCAGGGGCCGTGTCTTACTGCCTGCATAGTAATACGCCGGCTCATCGTTCAGATTGATGACTTCGGCATACATCATCCAGTTATCACCGAAGCGATACTTGGCCGTAAAGTCCCACTGGTTGTGTGCATCGGTGTAGCGATCCAGGCCCTCTTCGACAATTTCATCGAGGTAACGATCGCGGTAGGACATGGCCAGTCGCAGGTCGAGCCCGTATTTCTCATAGCCCAGCACAAAGCCGGCAATATTGTCGGACTGCTTCGGCAGCGGTATATCCCGCTCCGCGAAACTCGCATCACTGTCGACGTAGGTGTAGTTAAAGCTCACCAAGAAGCCATCAAAGGGGGTGGGGAGGAACCCGAACTGTTGCTGATAATTTAACTCCAGCCCCCAAACCTCTGCATCGTCACCGTTCTGGGCGACCTCTACCTCATCAAATGTGCGCCCGCCGAACTCAAAATCCTCGAACACCTGGGTAAAGATAAAGTCCTCAATCGACTTGTAGAACAATCCGGCAGACAACACACTGATCTCAGAGGGATAGTATTCCAGAGACAGATCGTAATTCCAGGCACTATACGGTTCGAGGTCGGGGTTACCCACGCTAGCTTCGTTGTCTTCGACCGCGACTCGCGACGCCACGGCCTCGAACAGCGGACGCACGACAGAACGGGACACGGCAGCCCGGGCAACGACACTATCGGTCATCTCGTAGCGGACATTCACGCTGGGTAGTACGTCCGTGTAGCTGTTGGTGCTATTCAGTGCCGTTACCGTAACGAGGTCGTCATCCAGCACCGTGCCATTGAGCTCCGCACCCTCCTCGTAAAGTTCGACGAGGTTTCCGCGCGAACTGAAATCCGTGTACTCAAGGCGCACACCTGCGACGACGACTGCCCGGCCACTGTCATAGCGAATCAGACCGTAGCCGGCGTAGATATCCTCTTCCACGGTCCAGTCATCAGAAACCGAACCGAGAAGGGAATCAATCGGATCGAACGCTATGCCCTCGCCTGACCGCAGTATGTCGCGCACACCACCGAGCGCAGGAAACGGCTCCAGGCGATTGGGAAAACCATAATCTGCGGCCGCATTCGGGTTGAGCACGTCAGCCACCGTGAACACATCGTCGCCACCGTAGACTTCCGCGTCCGGGTTACTGACTTTTTCCCGCAGCCGCGCCTTCCCGCCAAACTGTAAGGCCACACGATCGAAGTGCCGTGTTGCATCCAGCTGCAACGACCATTGCGTGTCGTCAATCAAAATTTGCTCGAAGACGATTTCATCCAGCTCGTAGCGGGAGGGATCGCGCAACAGGTCGAAGTGATCGGACGCCACCAACAGGCGTGAGGAGTTGCTGCTGTCCAGCGTCATTACCGGACTACCATCGGCAATACCGTCAGCCCCGGTTTCAAATTCGGCGACCCAGGTTGACTCCACCGAACTCTTCTCTCGCTCCTCGCCATAGGAGAAGCCAAAATTACTGCTCAATGACCAGCGCTCCCAGACACTGTCAGAACCGACTGAAATGGACAGGTTCTCCGCTGTCTGCACACGGTCCTTGGTACCCATTGCTATTTCGGCAAAGCCGAAATCAGCCACACCCGATACCACACTCTCGTCGGCGAGCGGCGTCAGGTCACCGTAGGTCTGGTTGTAACGGGCTTCAGTATCTTCAAACTCGCTGTACAGAGAACGCATGAACACCGTGGTTGTAGCACTGAGGTCGTAGTCCAGGTTCAGTACCGCGCCGATACGCTGCCGATCAACCAGATAGTAGCGAGGTTCAAAGGTCTCGGGGTAATCCGCACCATTGTCGGCCTGCTCCCAATCGTCAGCCTCAAAATTGTCGGCTGCCAGCTTGCGATCTTGAAAACTGAGTGCCGCCGCAATACCCAGGCGACGCTCGCCCGGCAATTCGAAGATATTGCTGAACGCCACCGAGGCCTTGGGGCTCCAATCTTCCCGCAGTTCGTTATAACCACCCTCGAACCGCGTTTTGAGAAACACCTCCTTGCGGCTGAAGGCGCTGAGCGTCTTGACATTTACCGAGCCGCCAATGGCATCACCATCCATATCGGGGGTCAGAGACTTCTGGACTTCCAGTCCATCCAATACGTCGGTAGGAATAACGTCGAGCTGCAGCGCGCGGCGGTCTTCCGCTGACGATGCACGAACGCCGTTGATGGATGTTGCGTTAAGGTCCGGGTCCATACCGCGAATCACAACGTAACGCCCCTCCCCTTGATCGTTTTCGACAGTGACGCCGGAAAGCCTGCGCAGCGACTCGGCAACATTCTGATCAGGAAACTGGCCCATCGTGTCGGAGTCCAGTATTGACTTGACGGTATCTGCTGCACGCTGCTGATTGATTGCACCGGCCATGGCTGCAGATTGCCCATGCACCAGCACTTCTTCCAGCTGCAGCCACTCCGCCGTTTCGCCAGCACCCAGGGCGATCTCACCCAACTCCAGGCCGTTCGCCGTCACGGTCACCGGCATACGCGCCTCCGGTGCACCCACATAGGAAATCACCAGCGTGTAGGATCCGGGCGGTATATTGGTCAGGCGAAAGCGGCCGCGCTCATCAGTGCGAGTGGAAATGTCCAGCTCTTGCAGGCGCACAATGGCGCCTTCGAACACGGTGCTGCGTGCACTGTCAACGAGCTCCCCGGTCAGCTGCTGGGCCCAAACACCGGGTACGGCTGCCGCCGTGCCCAGGGCAAGTGCTACTGCGACGCCCAGCCTGCGCAAGGCGCACCGCTTACCACCAACTGCATTGACTGGGGAACTGCCTTCACGGTATTGCATGCCTTGTTACTCCGGTCATCCTATTTGACCCGGCACATTAGGTGGTATACATGACAGACAGGCGTCATGATCATGACGGTTTCATGAACCCTCGGGGTTGACTGCAATCGAACTGTCACATCGGGCAAGTAGCCTGTCGCGTCACGATTTTTCGTCTTTTGCTTCAATGTGTTACTTACAGGGCTCCCTGCATGCCATCAATAACGCGTGCCTGCTCCGGTTTATTTCTGCTGTGTTACTTCACCCTCAGCGTGCAGGCGCACCCGAAGTTCAGCATGCCGGGGTACTTCTATCGTGTATCTCCCCCCGCCAGCAAAGGCCAAGTGGAATTGTTCGTAATCGATACCGAAATGCTGCTGGCCGGCACGACCGTCTACAAGGACAAACTGGCCGCGGACGGTAGTGGTCGCGAAGCAAGTGACGACGAACGCGAAGTATTCCCGGCTTATATCGCTCCCCGAAACGCAGCGGAGCGCAACATGGTCGGCTGGCTGGAAAACGCACTCGCCTAGTCAACAGCGCGGTGGAGAATCGTTCTGGGCCACCACGCACTGTGGTCCGGCGGAGGGAGCAAGTTCGAGAAAGCACGGGCGCTGCGCAAACTCATTCTGCCCGCACTCTGCCGCCATGCTGACGCGTATTTTTCCGGCGACGACCATATGCTGGAAATGTATACAGACAACTGCGCGCAGGTAGAAGGTGCACTCTCTGAACCGCTACCCACACTGGTGTCAGGTGCGGGCGCCACGGGCAGCGCCCGACGGGCCGTCCGTGAGCTCGCCCTGCGGGCGCTACTCAACCCAGGTAGCACCGATCAGGTCGACGGGGTAATCAACGTCGCTGAGTATGCCCGGGTCCGCAACCGCCAGCAGCGTTCGCCGTTCACCTGCCTCGCGCACGAGCGCCCGCGCACCCGTATCGCCCCGCAGGTTTGCAAGCCGGTCAAACCAATCGGAGCCGAATCCTACCGGGTGACCGCTGCGCGCCTGCCAGGTGGGCACCACGATGATCTCGCGTGCCACTGCGGCCGCCACCTCACGATAGGTCGACGGTTGAATGGCAGGCATATCCGCCAGTGCCACCAGAACCCCCTGCCATGCCGGCAGCTGCGCAACGCCTTCCGCCAGCGTGCTACCCATGCCGCAGCGCGCGCGCTCGCAGGCGATCATTTCCTCCGGCTGCAAGCCTGACTGCTGTGCCAATTGCGCTTCACCGGGACGCAGGCAGACCCGCAGCGGCAGGCCCGTGTCACGAATCACAGCGATGGAAGTAGCCAGTACCGTCTGCCCGGACCGGGTATGCGCGCGGCGCTTGTCACTGCCAAACCGTCGCCCCTCACCGGCGGCGAGCAACAGCACGCCTACGGTCACGCGGGCGGACGCCCGCGGCGCAGGCTCACCAACTGCGCCATGATCGATACCGCAATTTCCAGCGGGGTCTTGCTGCCGATATCCAGACCCACCGGCGCATGCAAAGCGGCCAACTGCGTATCGCTCAGGCCGAGCTGCCGCAGCCGTTCCAAGCGTTTCTCGGTGGTTTTCAGGGAGCCCAGCGCGCCGACGTACCAGGCCTCGGTTGTCAACGCCTCCATCAGCGCCATGTCGTCGATGCGGGGATCGTGGGTAAGTGTAATCACAATGCTGTGGCGATCACTGGCATGACTGCGCACGGCGTCATCCGGCATGCCGTCCAGCAGGGGCACGGCGGGCCCCGGCCACTGCGCACGCACGCTTTCGCGGGGGTCCACCACCAGGACATCGTAGTCCATCGCCAGTGCCAACTCCGCCAGTGACTGGCTGAGTTGACCCGCGCCCACCAGCAGCATGCGCATTTGCGGGCCGAAGGTCTGCACCAGTTCGGCTTCCAACAGCTGCAACTGGCCGTGATTCGCAACCGGTGACCATTGCGTGATACCGGTGGGAATCGACACCCGGCGCTGCAGGCAGCGCCGCTCTGCCAGCGCCGTTAGCGCTGCCTCCAGCCACGCCTCGTCCCGGTTGGGTTGCAGCCGCTGCACCAGTACTTGCAAGCGGCCGCCGCAGGGTAAACCGAGGCGTTCATTCTGCTCCGCGGTCACGCCATAAGGCACAAGCTCGGCACCCGCCACCGGCAGTACGGCGGAGCGCAACCGCTGCATCAGGTCTTCCTCGATACAGCCACCAGAGAGCGAGCCCACCTGCTCACCCTGCGCATTGCACACCAGCAATGAACCCGGAGGTCGTGGTGAAGAACCCTGCGCGGCGGCGACCGTACACAACCAGACGGCGGTCTCCCGCCGCTGCAGCCAGGCAAGCGCCGCCTCGAGGACGGCCTGATTGGCACTCTGCACGGCTACGCCTCGCTGTCTGCGGCTGGCTGGGCCGCCCAGTGAGCATCCAGCAGCCTGCCAATAGTATTGGGCACCACCAGGTGCGCCGCGTACCAGGTGTGCAGGCAGCGAATACGCCCTGAGTCGGCGATTCCGCCAATGCCGCGCTGTCGTAACACGTCGGCAAAGCCCAACTGTTCCAGCGCCTGACGCTCGTCCGTCGCCAGGTGTTCATCACGCAGTTTGACATGGGCAGCGTGGTCTTCGGCCATGCACTTCTGCAAGGCCGGGTCATCATCCACCTGACGCTGGAACCGCGCGATCAGCCCACTCGCCTCCTCCCGGTCAATCCGGTAGTTCAATACGGGGTCGACCAGCCAGAACATGGTAGGGAACGGTGTGCGCTCGACCAGCGAAGCGACGCGAATCACCCGCGGGTGACCGGCCTCATCCGCTACCGCGATCTCTCGCAGGCCGCGGGGCTCGCGGCCGAGGCGTTCTGCCACCTGCGCTCTCTGTGTTGCCGAAACTGTCATGACTGCCCTCATCGCACCGCTAGCGGTGCATTCTACGCCAAGCGCGACGACAGAACGACGCCTGCAGCACCCGGACACAATCTGGACAATTGACAGCCCGCCCTCGGGGCTCTACAGTGCGCGGCGTACCAGGTGCCTGCCGCTGGTGTCGCTTGACACGGCTGGGCAGGTTAAATGGGAAGTGAGGTAAGGCACAGCGCCGATCCCTCCGCTGCCCCCGCAACGGTAAACAGAGTCCTCTGTGAGCCCGATACCTGCCTGTTACGAGCAACGATGGAGCGGAGGGCTTCATTGAAGGTTGCATGATGCCTCCCCGCATTGCGTTCCCTGATCCCCTCCCTCAATCGCCACAAAACTTCTGGCATTGAGGCACGTCATGACACCACAGAAATTGAGCGGCGCAATCGCGCTGCTGTTCACCCTGCCCGCGTACACCCATGCGGCACCGCCGTCCCAACTCGAGGAAATTGTCGTCAGCTCTTCCCGCGTCGCCATGCCGATGCGTGAGGTCGCCACGTCAATCTCGGTGGTAGACGCTGCGGATATTCAGCGACTGGGCTTCGCCAACCTGCAGGATATTCTGCGCACGGTGCCCGCCGTCGCGGTCAGCAATAATGGCGGGGCCGGCAAAGCGTCTTCCCTGCGTATTCGCGGGGAAGAAAGTTTCCGCACCAAGGTCCTGATCGACGGCATTGATGTCTCTGACACCACGACGCCACAAACGGGCCCTCGCATGGAACACCTGCTCAGCAGCGGCATCCAGCGTGTTGAAATCCTGCGTGGCCCCCAGGGGCTGATGTACGGTGCCGATGCTGGCGGCATCATCAGTATCAGCACGCAGGCTCCACGCAGCGGGTTGGGCGGCGAACTGAGCGCGGAGGCGGGTCGCTACGGCACAACGCAGTACAGTGCGCACCTGGGCGCCGGGAATGAACTGGTCGACGCGAATCTGTCCATTGCGGACTACAGCACGGACGGCTTTAACGCACGCATTTCCGACACCAACCCCGCTGACGATGATGGCTACAACAATACCACGGTACACGCGCGCGCCGGGTGGAATATCAGTGAGCAGCTGCGCCTGGAACTCGTGGCCCGGGACGTCGAGGGTGACAACCAATACGACAACTGTTTTACCAACGATACCTTCGCGCCCAGCAACCTCTGTGCCGACGCCTACGAACAACAGGCGCTACGTGGTGCCGTGAGCTTCAACGGCGAGCAAACCCGGCACGAGCTTGCCTACAACCACAGCGAGACCGAGCGCCAGTTTTTCACCGAGGGCCTGCCTGGTTTCGGCACGGAAGGTGACCTCACGCGCGTGACCTATCTCGGCAGCTATGCGCCCGCCAGCGACCTGCAGCTGGTCTACGGCATCGACTACGAGGAACAGTCACTGGATGACGGCAGCTTTGATCCCGAGCGCGACCAGACCGGCTATTACCTCGAGTATCAAGGCAGCGTGGCGGACCAGCTGTTCTTCACGGCGGGCGCCCGCTACGACGACAACGCCGACTTCGGCAGCCACGATTCCTACCGGGTCAGTGCCGCCTACCTGCTGCCGGCAAGCAATGCCGGTGAGGTCAAATTCAAGTCTGCCTGGAGCACCGGCTTCCGTGCGCCCAGCCTGTACGAAATTGCCTACAACGGCAGCTTCTTTGCCAGCCCCCCGGCTTCGGGCACGACCCTGCAGGAAGAACGCAGCGAGGGCTACGAAGTAGGCGTGGGCTGGTACGGCAATACAGGCCTGATGCTGGAGGCGGTGTACTTCAGTCAGGACGTCGAAAATGAAATATTCTTCGATCCGGTTGCCTTCTCAGGCTACCTGCAAGGCTCAGGCACCACCGAATCCAATGGCCTGGAGCTGATCGCCGAGGTGCCCCTGCCGTTACAGTTCAGCCTGCAGGGGAACTATACCTACAACGACACGGAAACCGCGGCGGGCGGGCGACGTATCTACCGCCCCCGCCACCTCGCCAACCTCGGGCTGCAGTGGCGTACGCTCTCCGAACAGGCCACACTTGGCCTGCACTGGCGCACGTCCCGCGATGCCCGGGAACGCGATGGTTCGGCACTGGACGACTATCAGGTGCTGGACGTCAACGCGAGCTACCGCTTCACGCCCAAGCTGGAGCTGTACGGCCGTGTTGAAAACCTGCTGGATGAAGACTACCAGGAAATTACCGACTACCGCAGCAGCGAACGGGCGGCGTATGCCGGCGTGCGCTACAGCTTCTAGGAGCAGAGCCGTGAGCGAAGAACGCAAGAATGAGCGCCACAAAAAGGCGATGGAAAAACAGAAAGCCAGCGTTGATGCCAGCATCAACGCCGCCAGCACAGAGCGCGGGGTCAGTATCCTGCTCACCGGGAATGGCAAGGGCAAATCCAGTTCTGCTTTCGGCATGGTCATGCGCGCTCTCGGCTACGGTTACAAGGTCGGTGTGGTGCAATTCATCAAGGGTGAACAGCTATCCGGGGAGGAAATCTACCTGCGGGAACAGTGCCCGCAGGTAGATTTCTACCAGATGGGCACCGGTTTCACCTGGGACACCCAGGATCGCAGCGCGGACATCGCCGCCGCGCAGCGCACCTGGGAACAGGCCTCTGCCATGCTCCAGAACCCGGACTACCATCTGGTTGTGCTGGACGAACTCACCTACATGCTGGCGTTTGATTACCTGCCCGAAAGCGAGGTGCTCGCCGCGCTTGCGGGGCGGCCGTTGGAACAAAGCGTGGTGGTCACCGGCCGCGGCGGCGGCAAGGCATTGCAGGAGATCATGGACACGGTCTCCGAAGTGAAGGAAATCAAGCACGCCTATAACGCCGGCATCAAGGCCCGGCTCGGCGTTGATTACTAACGTCATTCACCGCCGACGGCGGGCGCAGCGCTTGCTGTGGCTGCTGGCCACCATGCTGCCGCTCGCCATGCTTCTCGCGCTGGGTAGCGGCGCGGTCAAGATCGCTCCCGGTGACACGCTGGCCGCATTACTGGGCGTTGACCGCGGCCAGGCCAGCCTTATTGTGCAGCAGATACGTCTGCCGCGGGTGCTGTTGGCCGGCATCATCGGTGCCACGCTGGCCATGAGCGGTGCCGCCATGCAGGGCCTGTTCCGCAATCCCCTCGCGGACCCCTCCCTGATTGGCGTAACAGCTGGCGCGTCGCTGGGCGCTTCACTGCTGATTGTGGCCGGGGGCAGCAGCCTGACAGGATTTATGGGCCTGAGCCTGGTCTCGCTGGCGGCCTTCGTCAGCGGTGTGCTGGCCGTACTGCTGGTCTACCGCTTGGCCAGCTCTGACAACGGTACCTCAGTCGCCACCATGTTACTGGCGGGTATCGCGATCACCGCACTTGCGGGTGCGGCCGGCAGCCTGCTGGAGTTTTTTACAGACAACGAGCGCCTGCGCCAGATCAGCCTGTGGAAAATGGGGGGCCTCGATGGCGCTACCCTGCCGCACCTGTGGCTCGCCAC
>CERO01037596.1_pt1 | contig 21505 bp, 24 predicted proteins | sample 530851 | NCBI WGS metagenome assembly CERO01 (sample SAMEA2621033, study PRJEB7988) | marine metagenome | biome: marine biome (ENVO:00000447); feature: surface water layer (ENVO:00002042); material: "saline water (ENVO:00002010), including plankton (ENVO:xxxxxxxx)" | depth 5 m
TCTACTCCATTAGCAGCAGAAATATTACCAGCGATCGGTACAATGGCTCTTACTAAAAATGTTCCAGCTTCAATATTAGCAGAAGCAGGCGGTCATTACGCATGGAGAAAATATAATTTAGAATCTCAAAAAGAAAAAGGATACATACCTGATAACTACCCCGTAGATGCTCAAGCTATGAAAGATGCGGGTTGGGTTGCACTTTTTAGCGGTAGTGCTGCTGGTGCTTATTCGTTATATAAAACTATAAATCAAATAGGTGGCTTATCTTCAACTTTAGATCAATCTGCGTTTATGAACTCTTGGGATCAACTTAATGCGGAAGGATTAATTGACCCTAAAACAATGACTAGTCCTCAAGTTCTTATGGCGGGGGGTGTAGATACTCAAGGCATACCGTTAGAGCAGTATTTAAAAAATAGAAGTGCCGAGCCTGGGAAATGGGGAAAACTTTTATCTGAAAAATACAGAGATCAAGAACAACAACTAGCTGTTATAGTAGATAATTTAATTAATGATTTCGGTATATCTAGGGAACAAGCAGACGCAATGGCTGGTCAGTATATAAAGAAAGAAGCAGGTGAAGATATACAGGCAGTTGTACAAACAGATATAAGTCAGCTTAAAGGATCTTTTGAAGAAGAGATTACTAACCTTACATCTCAGGCAGATAACATACTAACAGATCTAACAGCTGGTAAAGTCACTCCTCAAGAAGCAGGTTTAGCTATTCGCAATACAGCAGTAACAGCTAAAGCATTAAATAGATCTAAATTCGATGAAGCATTTGAAGACGCTTATAAAATGGCAGGTTTCAAAGGGAATGCTAAACCTTTTGATTACTCTTCTTTAGTTCCTCTTTTAGACAGAGCATTGAAAAAAGAAAGTGAACGAGCACTTCCTGACACAAAACTTATAGGTACTCTTAATTTAATAAAAGGTCAAATAGATAGTGCTCGTAATGCTAAGTTTTCATTTGATGCTTTTACAAAAGATTTAAGAGGTATACAAGGCGAGATAAACAAACTAGCTAATATGGGCGGTGAGTACGGAGAGTTAGTAACTCTACGAGACGAACTTGTAGAAATACGCAAAAACGCATTACAGAATAAAAACCCAAAAGCACTTGAAAGATATCAAGAAGGTGAAGAACTTTTTAAACGGAATAGAGCAGAGTTTGATAATGATATTATCAAACGAATAACTAATACGCAAGAAGCCAGTAAAGATTTGTTTAAAATGGGGGATAAAGAAGCCTATAATAATTTAGTAACAGTTCTGCGTAATAATGTAGACACAAGTTATTTAAGTAAACTTATAGACGATCCTGAAAATACAGGTGCTTTTTACGGTATACGAGACGGTCTTCGTGGTGATTTTTATTCTAAAATAGTGGATGATACTAATCCAGATGGTTTATTAAGACCGAAAGGCGGTAATCAATATAACAAATGGATGGGAGAGAATGAGACTTTACTCAAAAGGTTTTTTAACGAAGATGAGTTATCTGAGTTTACAAGTCCAGGAGATTTTATAAATAATTTCAATAACAGAATAAAAGAACAACAAGATTTAATAGATGCTGTCGGAAATAATAACACTTTAAAATCGATCGTAAAATCAGATACTCCAGAAACAATATTTGATAGCACATGGAACAGAACCAATGCTACACCGACTATGGAACTTAAAGAAGTTCTTGACCGACAAGGTGCTAATGAACTTATCGACACTTACAAAAGTTATATCGCTAGAGACCTTTTAAACAATGTTCAAAAACCTTCAAAGTTTATTTTAGGTGATAAAGCAATCAACGGTAATTCGCTTATAAAATATGCGAATGATTATAGCGATCAGTTAACTGAGTGGTATGGTCGACCATTTGTGAATGGGTTATTAAAAATCGGTAACAGATTAAGAGTATTTGACGACGCTAATATAGCTGAGTTAGGTGTAGATGAAGGTAGTTTATTTAAAATACTAAACCAAGGTGCTCGTACTTATGTAGGTTTATTCACTACTGCAGGTCGATTATTAACATCTGTGAAACTTGCTAAAGCTAGTATAGAGCGAGCAAGATATATGAATCTATTAGTAAATCCAGATAAATTAGCAGAAGCTATCTCGAGAGCTAAAACATTTGATCATCCAGCAACAAATCTTTTAGTACGAACTTTAGGTAGAGAAGGTCAAGAAAATATTTTTGAAGGCGACACTGTTTATTCTGACGAAACACCACGGGCACCAGTCACAACAGAAGGGCTTATGATGCTTGGTCCAGGTGCTCAACAAGACGAAGAAACAGTCGAGGCTTTATATAATCGTGGTGGGCACGTAATAAAAACTTTAACCGTTCCTCTAAAATATGGATTTAGTAAGTAATATGGGAATACTAGCAGACATAAAATCAAATATAGAAACTAGAAGAGATATGCCATCTGTCGGTGGCGGTATCATGGATAATTTTAAAAACACTAGTCGCTTTACCACAGAAGATTTAGTCAATTCAAGTCAAAATAATCTAATGCCTATACCAGATCAACTTGGTTTGAATGCTATGCAGAGAAACACATATGGTAATTTTCTAGCAAACAGAGTCCCTGAACCAGAGCCTGTTGACCCTACTACAGATCCACTTACAGAATCTATAACAGGTAAAGAAACAATGTACGGTGTCCCTGGAGCAGCAAGTGCAGCAGTCAACATGGGCGGTAGTCTTAGTGGCGGTGGGTTAGGTGGTTTCGTTGCACCTGTGAGTGCTCGTGATATGTTTGTAACTGACCAAGCTCAATCGTATGAAAAAAGTTTTGAGATAGATCCTGAACAAGATCAAGTACCGTCAGGAACATCTCTAGCACCTATGCCTACAAAATTCAGCGATGTTGGTCCAGGAACACAGTTTTCTAACAAAGGTGAGATGATACAACAAGGTCCAAATGTGACCTCTGGTAAGTATGCTTCTTCAAAAGGTCCAAAAGGTGGTCGAAATTATTTAAAAGCATTAGGTGAGTCTCACGCTGCATTGAAGGCACAGATGGAAGCGAGCAGAAGAAACGATTTAGCAAGTGCTATGCAAACTTTGTATGGTGCTGCTGGTTCTAGTTTCGAGTCTGGTCGTAACGAGTACACTGAGTCTGGTGATTACGCTAGAGACAAAGCAATCAGAGATGCTGAGTTTGATGCGATGCGTGCAGGTAATGCACCTCCTACTCGTGAAGAAACTGCTAGAAGATTAGCAGAACTACAGGCTTCAATAGGTTTCGGTGGAGCTATGGCACCTGCTAATGATCCAATGAGTACAAGAGTTGAGCCAAACCCAGTGCCTACTAATTTTGAGTTAGTGTCTGGGTATAATGTGCCAGCTCCAATCCAAGGTATCCCATCACTGTCAACAGTGAACGAAACAACAATGTCCCCCGTAGAAAGAAATCGTAGAGCTAGGTTAGGTCGTGGTCGTATGATGATGAACTATGGCGGTATAGCTACTTTCGGTCTATAATAACCAATCTTTCCATTGTTCTTCGCCCAGTACTGTCTGTGCTATATTCTGTTTTTGACGTAGTGCTTTCACTATCTTCTCGTCTACTGTACGTTCACAGACTATATCTATATAAGTAACTTTATTCGTTTGACCTATACGGTGCGCTCTGTCCTCTGACTGTAACCTTTTTTCTAGGTCGTAGTTATTAGAGTAATACACTACTGTACTTGCAGCAGTCAGTGTGATGCCGTAGCCACCTGTTTGTGTATTACCTACAAAAAACCTAAGAGGATGTTCTTTATCTTGAAAATTATTAATAACATCTTCTCTATCTTCTTGACTGACGTCACCGTAATAAGTGCCCACGGACTCTGCACCGTAGAGTTTTGTAAGTTCTTTCTCTATCTTTTGTATGTCGTGTCTGTAGTTTGCCCAGATAATTACTTTGCCGTCTGTTTCTTCTATCACGCTTAATAACTCAGGCATCCTATATGATGGTAGTTCTGTGAGAGCACCGTTATCTAGTTTTATAAAACCACAGGATATTTGATGCAGTCGTATAACCTGAGTAATCAAATGTGTTATAGTAACCTTACTACCTGCTAGTAAAGATTGGGCTTTCTTTTGTAGATCTTTATATATTCTTTTTTGCTCATCTGTCATTTGTATGACACGTTTCAAATAAACTTTATCTGGTAGATCTAAACAATCTTTTTTGAGTACCCTGTAACTAAATGCGTTCAGTAACTCATTCAATTCATTTAAGTTTTTATACCCTGTGACTAGTTTAAATGACCTACCGCCTGCGGAACTGTCGACTAGGTTAGCGTATCTAGTTCTAAATGCGTAATAACTATTGAACCCTAGTAATGCTGGGTCTAGAAAGTAGCATTGACTATATAAATCTAATGGGCTTTTAGTTACAGGACTGCCTGTTAATATTCTTTTATAATGTGCGTATTTACCTATGCGTACAGCGTTCACAGTCCTCTTAGCTTTATGATTTTTAATCGTTGTACTTTCGTCTATAACAAACATAGTCTTACGTTTAAATAAAAAATTAGTAGCGAACTGAGTACCTTTCTTCGTGCTCAATGCCTCAGTGTTCATAACTAATATACTCAGTTTATTAGGATCTTCATACAGAGAATTTAATAATTCTTTGTTTTTCTTAGAACCTGAGTTTGACCATTTAACTAAAACAGTTTCTACTTCATCTTCTGGTAGGTGTGCTGGTATTTCTTTACTGTACCATGTGTCGTAAACACCTTTAGAGGCTATGATTAAAACACCGTTTATTAAATTTTGTTTATACAGATAGACAAAATTATCTATGACTACTTTAGATTTACCACAACCCATCTCCATAAACAATGCAAAGTTTTCTTTGTCGTAAGATATGTTTAAAGCATCTAATTGATGGTCATAAGGTTTAGTTTTGAAATAAAATTGATTCAAGAGTAGTCCTTTATATATAGGGTTATAGCATATATATTAAATAAACCATTAACTAGCATCATGTTTTAGTATTACTTATTAATAGGTAATAGGTAGGTAATAGTTGTTCCAATAACCTATCTTAGACCTTACACAGAGAGCGATACGAAAAGTTGGTTATTGGCATATTAGTTTATTTTAATTATTTTAGCATAAGTGCTTTATAAATTTTTATTTCTATATAATACTAATAGCGTTAGTTAGTAGTAAAGGTGGTTGACGGTGCTACCTAAAGTCCGTGTTACTCAAGCGAGCAGCATAAAAACATACCCTTAATAGCTTGCGGACACATCGTCAATATTATTAACTATTAAATAAGGTAAATTAACTATGAGACCTAAAGAAAACATTGCCGATAAATTCGAAGAAGATACTAAACAGCAAACAGATATCAAAGAAAAAGATTTAAGTAACATAAGCGAACTAGGTAGAGAACTAGAAGCTATGCAAACTATTATAGAAGCAGAAGAAAAAAGACTTAAAGAATTAAAAGAAGAGTATCGTAAATTAAGTGAAGATACACTACCTAATAAACTCAGAGAGATAGGCATAAGCGAGTTTAAATTAGAAGACGGTACACAAATGTCTATACAGCAATATTACTCCGCTAAAATAACTCCCGAGAATCGTGAAATATGTTTTAACTGGTTAGAACATAATGGACTCGGTGACGTTATTAAGAATACAGTTTCAGCTAACTTCGGTAGAGGTGAAGACGAAGTGGCACAAGAACTTATGGCAACGCTAGAGAAAGAAGGACATTCACTTACTCAAAGAAAGTGGGTGGAACCTATGACTCTAAAAGCACTTGTCCGTGAGCAGGTGGAACAAGGGAACGACCTACCCTTGGAAACCTTTAATGTTTATATAGGTCAAAAAATCAAGGTAAAGAAATAATGACTGATAACAAAGAAGAAAATGACAAGAAAGAAGTAACTAAGAAAACTTCAACAGACGTAGCTATCTCTTCTGCATTCGAAGAGGATGCAGGCGGTGGTTTAGAAAATATGACAGCGGATGATTTTACTATCCCTCGTTTAAAAATTCTACAAGCATTGAGTCCTGAGGTTAACAAACGAGATGGTAAATACCTAGATGGTGCAGCAGCAGGTGATATCACCAACACTGTGACTAAAGAGTTATACACAGAGGACAGTGTATGTACAGTAATACCTGTAGCGTATAAACGTATGTATCTGGAGTGGCAACCTCGTGAGAGCGGTGGTGGTTTAGTTAACCAACACACAGATGCAAGTATCTTAGCTGAAACTAAGAAAGATGCTAATTACGCAGACGTATTGCCTAATGGTAACTACATACAGACTTCTGCTACTCACTACTGCTTAGTAGTAGGTGCGGGTGATTCCTTTCAGCAAGTGATGATTCCTATGGCAGGAACACAGTTAAAGAAATCACGTACGTGGAACTCTGTTATGTCTAGTATCAAAACTAAATCTAGTAAAGGTAATGTTTTTACTCCCCCTTCCTACAGCCAGAAATACAAACTTTCTACAGTCCAAGAGTCTAATGACCGTGGTAATTGGTTTGGTTGGAATATTGAGTTGATAGGCGCGTTGACAGAAACAGAGATGCATCTCTATGAATCTGCTAAGTATTTTGCTAATACAGTAACTGCAGATGCCCCTGCAACAGCAAGCGAAGACGTACCGTTTTAACTTAATTATCGATGCTCCTTTACTTTCCTTTTTAGGTAAAGGAAAGTAGAGGGCTCGGTTTTAATCCAAAAAACAAAGGAGATTTTGTTGGATACTGCAGAAAAACTACACGAAATATTTTACGGCTCTGCTAGGGCGCATGGTAGTTTTATTGTAGGTACTAGTTCCTTTGGTCAGAAAACACAAGGTACTGCTAAAACTATAAAGACTATGGGGTCTAGTGTCAAGCACTGGCAGGATCATTTAAAAGGTGTTCGTGGACTAGGCGTAGTACCCATAGATGAGGAGAATTATGTTAGGTGGGGAGCTGTCGATATAGATACATACTCCTTAGATATCAAAAAGTTAGTATTAAAAATAGAAGAATTTAAACTACCGCTAGTTGTCTGTAGAAGCAAAAGCGGTGGTGCTCATGTATATTGTTTCCTAAAAGATAAAGCACCTGCTGGAGACATGCAGGATAAACTTAGAGAAATTTCTGCTGGTTTAGGTTACGGTGGTGTCGAGATATTTCCTAAACAACGAGAAGTATTAGTGGATAGAGGGGATATAGGCTCTTGGTTAAATATGCCATATTTTGAAGGCGATGAATCATTAAGGTATGGTTACGATACTAAGGGCGAAGCTTTGACAGTGGTTGATTTTATAAAATTTGTAGAAGAAAGATCACTTACTTATGAAGAACTAACAGGTCTAGAGGTTCCTACTCTCGACGATATAAAAGATGGTCCACCTTGTCTACAAGTATTACTTAAACAAGGGTTTCCACAAGGCACTAGAAATAATGGTTTATTTAATGTCGGGGTATATCTTAAAAAGTCTACACCTGAAACATGGCAAACAGACATAGAAGAATACAACCGTAAGTATGTCCAACCACCATTACCTGCCCAAGAAGTTATGACTTTGATAGGTACGCTCAAGAAAAAAGAATACAATTATAAGTGTAGTGATGAACCTATTAGATCTTACTGTAACGTGGCTAAATGTCGTGGGTGTAAGTTCGGTATAGGTGGTAGTAATGCTACACCTACCTTTTCTAGTCTATCTAAATTAGACACTAAACCACCGTTATGGTTTTTATCTATAGATGATAAAAGATTAGAACTTACTACAGAACAATTACAGAATCAAATTAAGTTTCAGAGAGCGTGTATGGAAATACTTAATATGATGCCTCCTAAAATGCAAGAAAGAGCATGGCAAACTTTGATACAAACTTTAATGGACGGTGGTATGGAAATTATAGAGGTCAGTGATGACGTCACCATTGAAGGTCAGTTTATGGAATTACTTGAATCTTTCTGCACAGATATGGCTCAAGCTAATACTCGAGACGAGATACTATTGGGTAAACCGTACACAGAAGAGGGTAAAACCTACTTTAGAATCAAAGACTTAAAAGAGTATTTAGTGAAGCACAGGTTTACAGATATGGAAACTAACCGCATCGCCTCTAAGTTAAGGGATTTAAAAGCAGAACATAAGTTTTGGAATATAAAAGGTAGAGGAACTAATGTCTGGTATATTAATGAGTTTGAGTATAGGACTGAGGATACTTCTTTAGAAACTAAGAACTTTACAGAAGGCGGTTTATAATGTGGAACATTGTCCTTGGTCCACCTGGAACTGGTAAAACCACATACCTATTAAATAAAGTAGAAGAGTATCTAGACTCTGGTGTGAGACCAGATAAGCTAGGTTATATAGCGTTTACTAAGAAAGCAGCAAATGAAGCATTAGTGAGAGCAGTAGGTAGGTTTGGTTATGACCCTGAAGAGTTAACATATTTTAGAACACTACACTCACTTTGTTATGGTTGGTTAGGTATGACTAGAACTGATGTAATGGCTAGAAATAATTTAAGAGATTTTAGTAGAAGCATCGGAGAAAGAATTAACTCTGCTTGGGACGGAGAAAATATCATGTCTCTTAACAGCAAGGGTGATAGAATGCTTTTCTTAGAAAACATGGCACGTAATCAATGTATGGGGCACAAAGAAATATGGAACAACTCTGGCTCTAATATATCTTGGATGCATTTTGAGTGGTTTATTAAAAACTATTCTAAATATAAAGAGTCATATTTTTTAATAGACTACACAGATATGTTAGAAATGTTTGTATCTTCAAAAGGTAAGCCAGAACTAGACGTATTGATAATAGATGAAGCACAGGATTTATCTACACTACAGTGGCGATGTGTAGAGAAACTAGCTAAAGGTGTGGAACACGTATTTATAGCAGGAGATGACGACCAAGCTATATATAAATGGGCAGGTGCTGATGTAGAATATTTCATAAATTTACAAGGTAATCATACATATCTTAAACAGTCCTACAGAGTACCTAGAAAGATACACGATGTGGCATTAAAAGTTGTCAGTAGGATAGGTAGTAGAAAAGAAAAAGTTTGGGAACCTAAAGTAGAGGAGGGTAATGTTTATCACCACAACAGTTTTGAGCATGTTGATTTATCTAAGGGTGAGTGGTTATTCTTAGCGAGAAATAACTACCTATTAAACAATGTAGAAAACTATCTCAAATTGAACGGTAAAGTTTTTCAGAAAAATAATAAACCCTCTGTTTCAGAGACTCTAGTGAATGCAATAAAAGACTGGGAACAATTAAGGAAGGGTAATAAGATCAGCGCGGAAAGGATACGTAAGGTTTTTAAATATATAAAGTCTGGTAAGGGTATTAAAAAAGGTTTTAAGACGCTTAAAACGGTAAATGCTAACGCTCTACTAAGTATGGATAACTTAAAAGCCGACTACGGTTTACTAGTAGACAATATATGGCATGAAACCTTTGATCTCATAGGTAATACGCAAAGAGAATATCTAATATCCTGTTTACGTCAAGGAGAAAATCTTGTATCTTCTAAAATCAAACTGAACACGATACATGCTGCTAAAGGCGGTGAATGTGAGAACGTAGTGCTTCTCACGGACTTAGCTACGCGGACATGGGAAGAACTGTACACTAACCCAGATAATGAGTGCCGAGCATTTTATGTTGGAGTTACTCGCACTAAAAATAACTTACACATCATACGAGGAAAAACAAGAAAAGAGTTTCTTTTCGTTTAAAATTATTACGAGGATGCTATACTTTCCCTTTACTAGTAAAGTAAAATATAAACATGAATATATTTAAACTAGACAATACTATACAAGGCTGTGCTCAAATGCACTGCGATAAACACGTATCTAAAATGATACTTGAGTCTGCTCAAATGTTATGTACAGCTATGTGGTCTAATGATGAAGAAGCACCTTACAAACCTGTACATGCTAAACACCCTTGTACCTTATGGGCTGGAGCTAGTCTTGATAACTGGCTGTGGTTAAAAGACTTAACTATATACTTAAACGAGGAGTTTTGCTGGCGATACGATAGAACTGTCAATCATAAATCAGCAGACGTTGTACTTTCTTTACCTAACCCGAATATAAAAAGTAAAGGATTACAACAGCACCCTCAGTGTATGCCTGATGAGTACAAAGTTGAAAATGACGCAATAAAAGCGTATCGTAATTATTATATAGGAGAAAAGCATTTCGCTAAGTGGACTAAACGAGGAGTACCAGAATGGTATATGTAAATACAAAGTGGGATAACGTAGAAAATTTTTTCGGTTATATAAACGAAAGACATTTTATATATTTAAAACGACAGGACAATGAAAAACCGCCTTGGACTGAGGACAAGATAATACAGACCTATAGTTTCTGTAATGTTTATAGGGAATTAGATAAGGTTACTATATGGATAAGGGAGAACTGGAAAGAACCATATAAAGACCACCCCCATATACCTTTCGCTATGTCTGTGGCACGTCAGATAAACCACCCACCAACTTTAAAAGCGATAGGTTTTCCTGAGTCATGGGATCCTACACGTGTAAAAGCTATAATGCAGGATAGAATGGATAATAAAAAGAAAGTGTACACTGGTGCGTATATGTTAACTGGCACTTTAGGAGGAACTAAGGTAGAACAAACTATAGATAAAATACTCACACCTTTATTCAATAACCCACCGAAACTTTACGAAGACAGTTTAGAAAAAACTTGGAAAGAATATCTACCGTATGCTGGATTCAGTGGTTTTATGGCTTATGAGGTTGTAACTGATTTGAGATTTACAAAGCATTTAGAAAATGCTAAAGATATCATGACATGGGCTAATGCTGGTCCAGGAGCGAAACGTGGACTCAATAGAATACATAATAGAAAATTAGAGCAAACTATAAAGAAAGACCAGTTGACCGCAGAGATGAAAGAACTGTTAGATGTCTCTGATGATTACCTAGACTTAGCGTTACCGCGTTTAGAAATGAGAGAAATAGAGCATTGCTTGTGTGAGTTTGATAAGTATGAGAGAGTACGTTTAGGTGAAGGCAGACCGAGGTCAAAATATAAGTATGGATAATTTAGATAATTTATTTGAGGTAGTGCGTGGCGGTACAATAAAAAGGTATCACACGCTAGAAACCATTGGTGAACAGTCCGTAGGTGCTCACTCTTGGGGTGTGGCTATAATACTACAGTATCTAGAACCTAATATAAGTAAGATAGCTATATTAAAGGCACTTACCCATGATGTAGCTGAACTATATACAGGAGATATTCCCGCACCTGTTAAATGGGATAACCCTGATTTAATCAAATCATTAAAATCAATAGAGCTTGCTTACGAGAAGAAACTAGACATAGATTACAGCACTGTTTTAGGAAAAAAGGAAGCACTTTTATTTAAACAAGCCGACATGTTTGAACTGTTATTTTTCTGTATGCGTCAAAGAAAAATGGGTAACACTAATATGAACATGGTATTTAGCAACGGTGTTGAATACTTAGCAAATCAAAAGTTAAATAAACGCGGTTCAAATCTACTCGGTAAACTTATAGAGGAGTATGGAGGCATATGAAAAAGCAGAAAAAATTTCAAGAAATGCTAGACATAGTTGAACAAGATGTAGACGAGCTTGTAGAAGCAGAGAAAAGTTATGGCAATAGTTGGCGTAAGCGTGGCGGTATCGGTGCGTTTATGATGCTGGCTCGTAAATGGGATAGGATAGAGAATCAAGTTAGATGCCATAACTTTGATATATTCTCTGCGATAAGAAATGATACAAGACCAGAAGGTATCATGGACGACATACACGATTTAAGAAGATATTTAATATTAGTAGAGCAGTACGCAACTAGGAGCGATGATGAAGATATACATACCGACGAGGGGTAGACCCGATAACCAAGAAACACTCAAGTGGTTTCCAGAAAGCATGATTAAAGATGGAACAGTAGTGTTAGCCATAGATGAAGACGAGCAGGATAAATACACTAAATACCCAGATGTAGAAAAGTTGATAGTCCCTTCATTCATTAAAGGTATTAGTTATAAAAGAAAATACATAATAGAACAAAGTTACGATCCACGTGTAGTTATGCTAGACGATGATTTACGGTTTTATGTCCGTAAGAGCGCGGACGATTGGCATTTAAGATATGCAGAGCCAGAAGAATATCCTGCTTTATTTGGGTTACTTGATGAATGGATGGATAAAGGTTACGCTCATGTAGGGATAAGTGCTAGAGAAGGTAATAATCGAGTAGAAGAGTTAGCCGTAGAGAATACTAGATATATGAGAGTATTGGGGTATAATCTAGAAGCTTTCCCTAAAGATATTGAGTGGGGTAGAACTCGGGTGATGGAAGATTTTGATATATCTTTACAACTGCTTAGGAGAGGTAAATCCTGTAAGGTAAGTTATTTCTATGCTCAGGGTCAAAAGTCTTCTAATGCTGACGGTGGCTGTAGTGAGTGGAGAACTATCGACGTACATAACGCAGGTGCTGATAGGCTACATGAACTCCACCCTAATTGTGTTAGGGTGGTAGAAAAACAAACTAAAACTGCGTGGAATGGTTTACCTCGTAGGGATGTAATAGTAGGATGGAAAAAAGCATACAAGGAAGGTGTAGAATATGCAAACAATAACAGTTAGAAATGTACATGAAGCACTGCCCAGAGGTCTAGATTATCTAGATCAAAGCGGAGTATTATTAGACAGTAGGAACGGTATGATGTATGAAGCACCGTGTCCCGTCACCACTGTTTATAAAAAACCTGATGAACGAGTAGTTTTCTGGGCGCATCGTAACGCTAACCCTTATTTTCATTTTATAGAAGGGTTATGGATGTTGAAAGGCGGTAAAGATTTAGAAACTGTAGAGTGGTATGCTAAAAGCATGAGAAACTACAGTGACGATGGTAATATTTTGTGGGGAGCCTATGGTTGGAGGTGGCGTAGTTTTTTCCAGCAAGACCAGTTAAAAGTAATTATTGGGATGCTTAGGAAAAACCCAGACGATAGGAGAGCGGTCTTACAAATGTGGAGTATAAAAGATTTAGCTCGTCAAGGTAAAGATGTGCCTTGTAATACTTGTATATATTTTAAGATACGAGATGGTTTACTAAACATGACTGTATCTAACAGGTCTAATGATGTAATATGGGGTGCGTATGGTGCTAACGCAGTACACATGTCCATGCTTCAAGAATATATGGCACGTAGGATTGGTGTAGGGATAGGTGTGTATAATCAAGTGAGCGACAGCTATCACGCATATAAAGATATTTTCGATGATCTTTTACAGAAGTTTGCTGAAGATGATATACTAGACTACTATGTTCAATCATTACCGCAAAGCGTATCAAGCATGAATCCCTACAGAACTGGGCAGGTAGAACCTTACCCCATGATATCTCAGTACTGTACAGAAACATGGGATTATGAGTTAGGGTTATTTTTCCGCAGAAAGCCACTAGAAAAGTCAAGTCTTAAACATAAAGATAAGTTTAGAAAAGCAGATCCTTTCTGGGCAGAAGTAGCCATACCTATACAAGACTCTTGGGAATACTGGAAGGAAGGTAACATAAGTTCTGCCATAGATAAACTAGAGGATTGTAAAGCTACTGACTGGAAAAAAGCATGCGTGGAGTGGCTAGAGAGGAAAGTATGATACCACAATGGTCGTATAGTAGGTTAGGCTGTTATGAAAGATGCCCTAAGCAAGCAGAATTTAAGTTTATAAAGAAGATAAAAGAACCTCAACATCCTGCAATGGAAAGAGGTAAAAATATACATCAATTATGTGAAGATTACATAAGAGGAAATATAGAAGAAATACCTAAAGAGTTATCAGAGTTTGAAGACGCATTTGATATGCTTAAAGATTTATATCTACACGGTCATGTTATATGTGAAAGTGACTGGGCAATAACTACTGAGTGGTCAAAAACAGGGTGGTTTGCTGAAGACACTTGGGGTAGAGCTAAAGTAGATGCGTTTGTATATGAAGAAGGTTTAAGTAAAGAGGCAAGAGTGATAGATTTTAAAACTGGTAGGTATCAGGGTAATCAAGAAGCACATAGAGAACAGTGTGAATTTTATGGATCTGTGGCTTTGAACAGATACCCCGAGCTAGAAAGTATAATCACAGAGATGTGGTATTTAGATCATGGTAAGATAGATAGATATGTTTACACACCTGCGAGTATAAAATTTAAGCAAGAAAGGATACATAACCGAGCTATGGCTATGACTACTGCAACAGAGTTCCCTGCTAAACCTTCTAAATTTGGTTGTAAATGGTGTTATTTCGGACAACAAAACATGTGTAGAGAGGCAATTAGTTAATGCAGAATCCACTGTTTCCACCTGACGTAGACTGGTCACCGCCTACCTCGTTCCCTGATTTAAGAGGGCAAAAGACCATAGCGATTGATTTAGAAACTAAAGATCCATGGCTCATGTCCCATGGTCCAGGTTGGGCATTTAAGGATAGAGGTTTTATTATAGGTATTGCGATAGCTACCGAGGGATATAAAGCATACTTTCCTGTGGCTCATGAAGTAGGTGGTAATTTAGATAAAACAGTGGTTTATAGATGGTTGAAAAAACAACTAGAAGCACCTAATGAAAAAGTATTTCATAACGCTCAGTACGACGTAGGTTGGTTAATGAGAGAAGGATTTACTATCAATGGTAAAATACACGATACTATGATGGCAGCTCCATTGCTCAATGAGAATCAGTATGGGTATTCTTTAAACAAGGTAGGTAAAGAATATTTAGGTGAAGAAAAAGATGAGTCCATGTTGATAGAGGCTGCACAGGTGTACGGTATAAACCCGAAAGCAGAAATGTATAGGCTACCGCCAGAGTATGTAGGAAACTACGCTGAGCAGGACGCAGATTTAACCTACAGGCTATGGAATAAGCTAAAGGTAAGTATGGCTGGAGAAAATATTCAACCTATATACGAACTAGAGAGTTCTTTATTACCTGTGTTGGTAGATATGCGTATGAGGGGAGTCAGGATAGATGTAGATAAATCTCAACAGGTCAAGAAAAAATTAAGACAAGCAGAAAATAAAATAGTCTCTGAAATAAAAAGGTGGTATGGACTAAAACCAGATTTATGGGCAGCACAATCACTATCACAAGTGTTCGATAGGGCAGGTCTTGAGTATCCTAAAACACCTAAGACCAATGCACCTAGTTTTCAAGCTAAGTGGCTTGAAGAACATACACACAAACTACCACTAGCGATAGCTAAAGCAAGAAAATTAAACAAAGCACGTACCACATTTATAGACAAGATGATACTAGAACATTTAGTAGACGGTAGGATACACGGAGAACTTCACCCTCTCAGGTCTGATGATGGCGGTACTGTTACTGGTAGATTTAGTTGCTCTAAACCTAACCTTCAACAAGTGCCTGCTAGAGATCCTGAGATTGGTCCACTTATACGAGGTTTATTTATACCAGAAGAGGATTGTCACTGGGGGTGTTTTGATTACTCTCAACAAGAACCTAGACTAACGGTGCATTACTCAGTATTAACGCATCAAGAAGGAGCAGAGGAGGCAGCAGCAGATTACTCGGGTGATGCTGACTTTCATCAGATAGTAGCTGATATGGCTAATATAACTCGTAAAGAGGCTAAGATTATTAACTTAGGATTAAGTTATGGTATGGGTAAAGAAAAGCTAACCCATCAGCTAGGTATAAGCCCAGAAGAAGCAGAAGTATTATTTGACCAGTATCATAAGCGAGTGCCTTTTGTCCGTGGATTACGGGACTCTGCAGCTCGTCAGGGGTCAAATAGGGGGTATGTCAACACTATACTTGGTCGTAAGTGTCGATTTAACCTTTATGAACCAGTAGACAGAAGAGCTCTACCACAACCTTATGAAAAGGCAGTTGAGGAGTACGGAACTCAGTTAAGACGTGCGTACACATATAAAGCTATGAATCGTCTTATACAAGGTTCAGCAGCAGATATGACAAAACAAGCAATGCTGGATCTACACAACGAAGGTATTTTAGCGCATACACAAGTACATGATGAGTTAAATATATCTGTGAAAGATAAACCTGAGTGTGAAAAAGTAATGGAAATAATGCGAGACTGTGTTAAGTTAAAAGTACCAAACAAAGTTGATGGAGAGATAGGTAAAAACTGGGCAGATGTAACAGACTACAGGAAATATTTCAATGATGAAAAAAGCTAAGTTGCGTAAAATGTATTTCGACATATACATGAAATATACAAACAACGACACTAGTTTAGAAGACATAGGTTTAAATTACAACATTTCAAAACAGAGAGTATGGCAAATAATCAGGTTCTGTAAACTTGGTAATGGTGATTATTACACAGGGCTGAAAGACTATAATGAAAGAATCAAAAAGATAAAACATTACTATCCTTCAGCTTCCGCAAAAGAAATAAATCAATTAATGAGACAGTGGTTAAGAATAAATAATATAAGGTTAATTAAAAATGGGTAAAATAAATTCAAGGAATAAAGGCGCATCATTTGAGAGAGAAATAGCCAGTAAAATCAATGAGTTTTTAGAAGAAAACAGTAATAACTTTCCTAAATTTAAAGACGTACCCAAAGTCAAAAGAAATCTAGACCAATACCAAGAAAAAGGTTTAGGTGATTTAGAGCTACCAAACCACATTATTGAATGTAAACGATATGCCTCTGGTAACTGGTACAAACAAGACTGGTGGGAACAGACAGTAACATCACGAGCAGGCAACATACCTGTTCTGATATGGAAATATAATCGACAACCTATACGAGTTTGCCTACCTTTGAATGTACTGAGTAAACAGTGGCAGTACAGAGAAAACACAGACAGGACTGCTGTAGTAGAGTTTGATACATGGTTGTGGACTCTTGTTTATAATCTTTAAGAACATGCTTTTATCATAGTTAGCGTATATATATTATATATGTAAGTTTGGTAATTAAGCCAAACAGTAACTAAAGGAGAGCGATATGGCTCATGCAGTAGAAACAATGGCTTACGCTGGGGAAGTTCCTTGGCACGGTCTAGGTGTGCAGGTTGATCCTAACCTATCACCGCAAGAGATGCTAGTTGCTGCTGAACTTGATTGGACAGTTAGTAAACGCCATCTATTTACGCACGAACAGCCTGATTTAGATTCGTCTAGTGACGTAATCGCTGTCCCCAATTATTACGTTATTACTCGTGATAGCGATAATAAAACCTTTGGACCATGTGGTAAACGATTCATACCTACCCAGAACGCTGAGGCTTTTGAGTTTTTCAAAAAGTTTACAGATGCTGGACATATGAAGATGGAAACTGCAGGTTCATTAAAAGGTGGGGAACAGGTTTGGGGTTTAGCTAATGTCAGTAAAGACTTTACACTACCAGGAGATGACCGTGTACTAGGTTATTTATTAGTAAGCGTATCTCATAAATGGGGTAAGTCTAATGAGATTAAGTTTACACCGATTCGTGTAGTTTGCAACAACACTCTAACCATGGCTTTGTCTGGTGATAGGCAGAACTCGTTTAGAGTACCTCACGTTAAGGCTCTAGACACTGAACTTTTCGTCGCTGCCGAAGAAGCCTTAGGATTGGCTGGCGATCGTATGAAAGACTTTCAGGAGAGTGCAGAGTTTCTTAGTCGTAAGAAGTTTAACAAAGATACGGTTGTTACTTACATCGCCGACGTATTTCAACCTGAGTTATTAAAAGCGCAGGAAGAGATAGAAAATATGACTGAGGTAAGAGCGATAGCTACTCGTCAGTCAATGGTTGATGACTTTAAACGTATCCCCTCGCTAGTCCATCAAGCTATTGATGAACAGCCAGGAGCTAAACTCAAGTCGTCTAAAGGTACTTGGTGGGGAGCTATGAATGCTGTTACTTTCGTAGTTGACCATAAGTGGGGACATGACAGAGATGCGTCGTTACATAACGCATGGTTCGGGAACCGTGCTTCTCTCAAGCAGAAAGCTATGAATAAAGCCATAGAATACGCTGAGGCAGCATAGTACCGCATCCATACCTATCTTTTGCCCAGTCGGGATAGAACGGATTAAAAAGCGCAGGCTGGGTTATTTTTTAGCATTATGCTTTTACATCATTTACTCTACTTATATACTTTAAGTTAACTATTAATAAGGGTAAAATAAAACAAATGCAATATAAGCCAAATAAAATAAATAAGCCGTTTTGTGAAGGTTGTGGAGTCATCATGGAGGGTCGTAAAAGAAAGTATTGCACACCTAAATGTAGGCAAGATACTATGCATGAAATAAATAGAGTGGGCTTCGGTTATACGGGTACATGTCATAGCGAAGCTGGCTCAGTACACGAAGCTGGTATAGAGTCAGTTTCTATACCTCACCATATATTAGAGCAGGCAAAATTTTACGATGATTGTACCAACCCAATGGGTCATGTAGTAGTAGAAGACCCAGAAGATATAAATAAAGCTATGATGATTTTACATAGAGCGACTATGCCGAAGAAAAAACCAAGACTAAATACAAAATGTGTGTGGTGTAATACAACACTAACCAACAGTTGGAAAGGTCGAAGCAAGAAATATTGTGACAAAACTTGTCAGGTACACTATATTACCCAACAAAACAAAAAAGAAAGAGAATTTAACAAAAGACTAAAGAGGTATTAAAATGGATGAATTAGATGAATTAGATGAATATTTACCAGGAACAAGACGAAGTGATTACATCTCCCTTAAAATGAAAGATCCTAATAAATTGATGTATTGGGGAGATATAGAGATGGCTAATTTGTTAGCAAAGAAACGTGATTATAACAGGCAACTAGATACAGAAGCAATAAAAACTCTAGTAGAAGATATGATAGCGAAATCTGGCTACAAAGTACAACTAGATACTATGCGATTTCCCGCAACTGCTCTTATGGTACATAGCCATAAAAACGGTGAAGAATGCATGCCACACATGAGGATATCTATAAACATGGGTGAAGCAAGAGTTATGTTAGACTGTGACATGGATTTGTGGGAATCTTTTACTAAATTTGACTTAGAGGATATAGAAAATGTATGAAATAACAGATGAAGTACCTATACCAGACCGTACTACACCTAGAAATAATAAGTACGATCTACATAAAATGGGAATAGGCGACAGCTTTTCATTGCCCTATGACGGAGAAGCGGTGCAGAGGGTGAGAGTTGCAGTTTCTAACTACGGTACTAGGAACGATAAAAAATTCACCACTCGTAAACTTGTAGAAGATAGCGGTGAACCTGTGTTTAGGGTTTGGAGAGTAGCGTGAATGATAAAAAACTCACACCTAAACAAGAAAAGTTTGCTCAGAACGTAGCGAAAGGTATGAAGAAAAAAGACGCTGCGAAAAAAGCAGGGTATAGTGATAAGAATGCAAGTAGAGCAGGAACTGTATTGGCAAGCAACAAAAATCCTGTAGTCAAGAAACGCATACAAGAGTTACAGACCAAAGCAGCAGATAAAGCGGTGGTAGATTTGACTACCCATTTAACTGATCTCAAAGATATTCGTGACGGTGCTATGCGTAATGGAGCGTGGTCTGCTGCCGTAACAGCCGAGGTCAATAGAGGTAAAGCAGCAGGATTGTATGTGAATCGTAGTGAGATAGTCGTAAACAAAGTAGAGACTATGAACAAAGATCAAATACTTGCAAGAATGAAAGAAATATACCATGAAACAGGCGGTATATTACCTACAGGAACACTTATAGAGGGCGACTATGAAGAAAAAACTGATTAAGCATAGTCCTTTATTTTCATATAGTTATAAGTTTTAATATAGTTAAGGTTAGTAATAACCTAGGATTGAGGAGTGCTCGGTGGCTAGAGATCTCGAAGGTAAACAGAACCCAGCAGCCAGTTTACAGAGCTCCTTTCTCCGCTTTGGGGCATACGGGGTTAACGCAGTCCCATAAAATAATGGTACTTACAGAATCGTTGAACTGATCATTCGTATGAGGGTAAGCTAAGTTAGTCATTAAACAAAGATCGAAGATGACAAGCCATTTTTAACTAAGAGAATATAAATGACTAAGAAAACTAAAACTAAGAACCAGAAACCAACCAAAAAATCAAATAAATTAGGTGTCAAGAGAGTTGTTCATTCCTATAAGGTGGGTAAATCTGGTCGTTTAGAAGACGTACTCATTACGGAAGATACCTAATTCTAATTTTAATGTAGGTTATTATATACCTACTTATAAAATAAAAGGAATTATAATGTCTGATAAATACGACTGTGCTAATACAGTCACTTTTCGATCGACCCCTAAAACCCTTGGAAATATCATGACACATTTGACGGGTGAGCAGGGTGTTTTCGATTTCAATAAACTTATACCTATACCAACTGAACTTCTAGATATCAAACTATTCGCTATAGGTGATAAAGATTATTACTACTCTAGTAAAAAGTATATGGGTACAACACTCCTAGGACCACCAACTGTAGAGTGGCTTGAGGATAACTGTTTAGACCCTTTTACACTACGTCGTCTAAAAACTACGCATGGCTTTTTATCGCGTAACGACTGGTGCGTTAAAAACTGGGGCATAGTAGATAACTCAGCTAATGCTTCTTATACCTATAATGAGGCAGTCGTCGAGCCCACTACACGCACTGAGTTAACCTACACGTTCGATACTGTGTGGTCTGAGCCTCAACCTATCTATAATGCTTTGTGTGAGTATGTATCTAATCATGATTCTAATGATAATATTGAGTTTCAGTGGTACTTTGACGACAGTGTACAAGACTATAAGGGGTATATGAGTTTACAGCTTGATCAGTAATTAGGTATATTGATTTAGGAATATGTATATACTTCTAGTTTATGTTTAAGTATATTATAAATAGGCGGTAAATTTATATGAAAAAACCAGTTACAGACACAGTATTAGTTACAAAATATGATGACTCTGACTGGTACGAAGCAGAAGTAAATAGTCTGTTGAGCGTACAGTTTACTGCCTCTTTAACTAACGATGTGGTCGGTATAAGATTTTTCTTTTACAGAGACTACAACATAACTTGGAGAGATCCAGAGGAGATAAACATGGGTGCAATGAAACAAGCAGCACTAAAAGCTACAAGTAAACCAACTAAGTTGAAAGTATCGAAGACTAACCTTAAAAAAGCAGTAGACAAATCTAAAGATAAGGTGGCTGTGAAAGGTCTTGATTTAGATTCAATAATTATCAAGACTGCTAAACAAGCTAGGTCTAAGGAGAATCGCGAACGCCACGAGGAGTTAAGTGGTATGACAGTAAAGGAAGCTCTCGCCACTCGTAGAGTAGAGGGTAAGGATTTACGATACGACCTTGAAAAAGGTTTCATGCAGTACAAGTAGTTAGTATATTGGAAGGAGCATTTTCGATTCTCCTGTTTAGTTTCTTCCAATTAGAGAGAGGTACATACTGAGGTATTTGAAAGGACAAAG
>CERO01004722.1_pt1 | contig 21501 bp, 5 predicted proteins | sample 530851 | NCBI WGS metagenome assembly CERO01 (sample SAMEA2621033, study PRJEB7988) | marine metagenome | biome: marine biome (ENVO:00000447); feature: surface water layer (ENVO:00002042); material: "saline water (ENVO:00002010), including plankton (ENVO:xxxxxxxx)" | depth 5 m
ATGTCGAAAGACTTGGTAGCCGCAGAGAATGCACCTGCTACTGTAACATCACCACCGGAAGCAATGGTCATCCTAGCAGAACCCGCAGTAGTGAAAGTCTGAGTATCCGTTGTGAAACTAATCATATTGTTTGTGTCACCACTATGAATAATGTGGTCTGCTACGGTGATACTACCTGCTACATCTAACAGAGTTACAGGGCTTGTAGTGCCTATTCCAAACTTCCCTGCCGACTCATCGAAATAGAATCCTGTTGCGGTGTTTGTCCCGTATATGTGGAAGTCCCTTGTTTTGGTGTCAAGGTTGTTAATGCCGCTAAATGCACCAAACTTCATCCATGTAGTATCAGAAGAATCCATGTCTCCTAGTCCTAACCAAGCACCACTTGAAGCGGCCTGTAGCGTAGCGGCATAATTGTCAGTCGTATCCCATGCTCTAATTAGGGGGTCAGTAGCGGTCTTGATAACTAACTCTTGGTCAGCATCATCTAGGTAAATTCCTGACTCGACCATACCGTTGATTAATTGATTATTCACATCAACTCTCAGTTTCTTTCTGATTGTAGGAGACAAATCGTGAGAGTCGCTTTGTCCGTCATTCGTTGGGGTTGTTTCTCCGGCATTGGTGTCCTTGAACTCAAAGACGCAATTGGTGAACATGGATATTAGGTTGCAGGTTCTTATCTCCCAATTTTCATCCCTTCTCATATACAAACTTGCAAAGGGCATACTCAAACTTGTGCCGGAGTTATAGACCATCTTGAAGATAGAGTCTCCATCAGGCGAAGCAATACCACCTCCGTCTGTGCTTTGGGCAAGACCATCTATGACGAATTCCTTTGTCCACCAACCTGAGTCGCCTTGAATCCCATACTCACCACGCACATACATATCGAAGTTTATTCTTTGAATACCCCTTCCGACAACTTGGAATCTCGCGGCGAAGTTCTTGTATTGGTTTGAGTTTGTTGCGCTCATCGTGTTGTTAGGAGTCCATCGGAATACCTCATACCAATCATTACCCTCCGTACTTCCAGTATCACCAAGATGGAACGAGTTAGCACCATAGCCGCCTTCTGCTACTCCCGGTCCATTTAGAACACCATAGACGTTTACATCCTTGTTGTCTTGTACCCTCATAGCCAATTGCTGGCTTGCATTCACATCGAAGTCTATTGCTGCCGCCGTTGAGCGTGAGACTATGTTATTGGTTGTTGAAGTAGCAGTTCCATCTGCATTACCGTAAATCGTTATCGGATTATGGTTTCCGCCCTTTATCGTAGGCGCACCTGTTGTGGAAAATTGAAGAATTGATGGATAGACTGTAACGGCGGCATCCTCTATCTTTACCCTACTACCACCATTAGTTTTCAGAGTAATTGGTGAAGAACTACCCGCAGTAGTTATGTCTAATCCACTACCAGTTGTAATGAGTCTAGCATCGAAGTCATCATTAGTTCCATCGTGATTGCTCATGTCTATGTATGCGCCATTATCACCATGAAGTTCCATTCTAGCAAATCCGCCAACGTCAATCTTCAACATACCACTTGGGTCATATGTCAATGTAGATTCTACAGAAATCTCATCTGCATCTTTGTATGTCAATACACCGTTAGCAGTTGAACCATCATAGGAAAGTCCATCTCCAGTTGCAGATGAAACTGTATTTAATTGAGTTTGTATGTTAGAAGTTACACCATCTAGATAATCAAACTCAGTAGCAGTCACACCTGTTGCGTGTAAAGTATCAAGATAGTTTAACTCAGTAACACTACCAGTATATCCATCTAATACATTCAGTTCAGCAGGTGTAGAAGTAATAGCAGTTGTAGTTGCGGCGGCTAATACTGGAATATATCCACCTTGATTGATTAGATACTGAGTATGGTCAGAAGTCGGGTCTACAATAGATAATGTGGTTTCATGGGAATCAGCAGTTGCTCCTTCAAACACTATCGCATTAGCCGCTTCCATCGTTACTGTATTTACGGTAGTAGTTGTTCCTGATACAGATAAGTCTCCTGTTATTGCTACGCCAGCAGAAGTAGTTTCAAACTTCTTAGAATTGTCATAATACAATTCTACATTGCCATCCTTGTTTACCTCAATACCCTTGTCACTACCCATATTGAACTGTATGGTTGCACCATCAGCATTCTTGAATATCATCGAGGAATCTGTAGCCGCATCATGAGTTATGCGTGTATGTGAACCATCAAAGTCTACATCTAAAGCCCCACCTAGAGTAATTTTACCATCGGAAATGGCTACATTTCTATTTGCACCTGTGACAGTTAAATCTCCTGTTCTTGCTAAGGACATTATGTCTGTTCCAGCCGCGTTTCTAAAGAGGAAGGAATCCGTATCTCCATTGTCTCGTAGAACGAATCTTAGGTTTCTGTTGTTTGGGCCGATAATATCAGCATATATATCTGAACCTGCATGGTTCATTGTAAGAGAGCCAGTAAATGAAGCAGTTGAATCTCCTATTAATGCCGCTTCAACTGTTGTAGAACCATTTGCATTCATAGTCAAAGCATGATTCTTTGCTGCCTGTCCAGTATAGAATTTAGTTGCACCATAGGCATCATGCTCAAGGTAGAAATTACTATCTGTTCCTCTTTGACTTTCAAGATGAAGAGAGGCAACCGAAGCGTCATCTGTATCGTCAGTATTTGTGACCTTCAAGGAAACGCTATCCCCTGCCGCCGCACCACTTACATGAAGAAGTTCATCAGCAGTAGTTGCACCTATTACGACTTTACCATCAGAAGCGATTCTCATTCTCTCAGTAGCCGCAGAATCACTTGCTGCACCTCTTGTGGAGAATGACAAAGAACCAAGATAACTCCCTGCTGAATCCTCTCTTGCAGTTATTCTAGTGGATGGGTATGTGCCTGAACCCCAATGAGATATACCAAGATGTGTGATACCAGCAGTTGAACCACTATTACCAGCAGTATTTCCTACCCATAAAACATCCTTATCATTAGTAGCACCAAGAGCAACTAAAGCATCGCCATCATAAAGTAAGTTTGCTTCTCCTTGGAATGTGTCTGTACCTGCGGCGGTAAGAACACGGTTATTTGCACCACCACTCATAAAGTCAGATACGTCTACTGCAATAGTAGCAGTTGACCCTTCCGCCGCAGTATGAGTAACATCTATTCCCGTCCCGGCAGAAACATCAGTCATGTAGTTTCCAGTAGTGTCAGTTCCTAGTGCTACGCTATTAGCGGCAATTGTCAAAGCCCCACCTGCCGCAATTGTTGCATCTCCACTTACATGAGCGAAAACACCATCAGCAACGTTAGCCATAGATACTCTTTTCTCGGTTCCATTATCAGAAACCATAAATTCATCTTGAGTCGTATGAGGTGCTGCATCCAATTCATTGAGAGCATCAATATTGACTCCTATTGTTAGTGAAGCATTCGTAGATGTATTGTCTCCTGTTAGGTCTATTGCTGGTCCCGCAACAATTCCCAATGGGTCATTAGCACTATCTGCGACAATATCAGTTGCCCCACTTACAACATTGCCACCAGTTGCGGCAGTTAGATTAATTTGCTTGAAGAACTTTAAGACACCAGCCGAACCATTATCTGTTGCAAATTGCGATAGTTCTGATAGAGTCATCTTTACCCAAGTTCCTGAACCTCCTCCACCATCAGCATCCCATACCATAACAATATCACCTGTGTTGGCAGTTAGTGTTGAACCACCTCCATCGTCAGTCATGTTGGTTAATGATGTTGGACTTGCTACTGAGAAGGTAGTTCCAGCAAGAGCAATCCCTAGACCAGCAGAATAAGTTGTATCAGCAGATGCAATGGTAATAGAACCAGCACCATTTGTAATTGTAGTATTAGCCCCAGCAGTTAATGTAGCGTCCTTCCAACCATTGACACTATCATAAATCAATAACTCTCCATCAGATAAAGAACCTAAATCTGTATCGTGAAGATTGGTCATTGAAATATTGATATTAGCAGAACCATCGAATGCTACACCCGCTATATTCTTAGTAGCGGCAAGTTTTGTAGCAGTAGCAGCATTACCTGTTAATGGCCCTGTAAATCCAGTAGCAGTTAACATACCAGTTCCAGAGTTATATGTTATTCCCGCATCTGTCTTAGCCGCTAGACTACCTGTTGCACTATCGAACAACGCAACATATGATGAAGTATCTGTGGAATCTACAACTGTTACGGTCGAAGCAAGTGTGGAAGTATCAGCATTGCCTGTAACGTTTCCAGTTAATGCACCGATAAATGTCCCGGCCTTTAGAGTGGCATAGTTACTGCCCCACTTCATTTCCATTTGATTGTCACTTGCTTGCCATTGGAAAGTTATGTCGTCACCAGTTCCTCCTTCTAATGTAATACCTGTAGCGTCAATTATTTCACTAGTTGAGTTTCCAGAACCCAATACTATGTTCTTATCTTCTACTGTAAGAGTAGCGACATCTAATGTGGTTGTTGCTCCATTTACAACAAGGTCACCTGTGACTGTTAAATCACCACCAGTTGTAATAGCAACTCCATTTCCGATTGTGGTAGCAGTATCTATCTGTGGTAGTCTTGCTTCTAGATTACTAACGGTTACGTCAACATCTGTGTTAGTTACCTTAGCATCATTGAGTGCAGTCCTAGTTTCTAGTTTCTGCATTGCGGCTAGGATAGTATCTGTTGCCGCTATTGCTCCACCAGTTCCAGTTCCAAGGTTTGTAAGTGCCTTACCAGTTATCGCAGTAGCCGCAGTTGCGTTATTTAATGCAGTAGTCGTAGTGAAGTTTGAATCATTTGTGTATGCTGACAATAGAGGATTAACGGTGAATGTCAGGTCATATGGGTCAGCATCCGTACCGTTGTCAACATCTGTCCAGTTTATTGTAAGAAGACTTGAAGCAGGTACAAACTTAATTTCCTTAGAATCAGCAATTGTAAGTTCTGTTCCATCTCCGTCTTCTAGTTGGAATGTAGTAGAGCCTGTAGCCGCACCACCTACGCTATCCACATATGCCTTGATTGATTTTGCAGAGGCTAGTGAGTCATCATTAGCACTTACACCATCAGCGAAGTTTGTCTCAAACGCCGCTACATCTGAAAGCCCTGTAACTGATAGAGAAGTTAGATATGTGTTGGTGTCTACTGAATAACTACCTGCACTAGTCCTCTTCAAGAAACCATTAGATGTGAAGTCACCATCCATCAATGCTCCTGCCGCCGCGACATTAGTAGCATCAGTAACATCAGCACTTGCTTCAATAGCATCTAACTTAGTTATCTGAGTCGAAGTCACTAGACCAGTTTGCGAAGAAGTAGCATTCGGAATAGCAGATGTGTATTCCACGTTTGGCTTATTGAGAATCTTAGCGTCACCACTAGAAGCACTCCAATCAGATTGTACGTTTACTTCCGCACCTGCCGCTATGCCACTCAGTTTGGTTCTCTCTGCGCCACTAATTATTACTCCACTACCTGCATCGGTGATTCCATCTATCTTAGCAATGGTAACCGCATCGTCTACAATTTTAGCAGTAGTAACCGCATCATCTATTATTTTAGCAGTAATTACCGAATCTGTTGCTAGTTTTCCTGAAGTGACTGCATTACTGTTTATCTTACCAGTTGTTACACCGAGGTTAGCAATCATTCCAGTAGCAATAGTCTGCGAATCTCCGGTTGTAACTACTGTGCCTGTAATGTCAGGAAGAGAAATTACTCGGTCAGCAGTCGGGTCTATAATGCGAAGAGTAGTTTCGTGGTCATCACCAGTTGCTCCTTCAAAGACGAGAGCATCTTGAACGTTAATTTCTGTTTGATTAATGGTAGTTAGAGTCCCATCTACGAAGAAGTTACCCCGGACCCTAACAGTAGTATCATTGCCAGCATCCCCAAGATAAAGAGTGTCGCTCTCATTAAGAAGTCCAAGAGCAGCCACCACATTTGCTTTATCGGTAACATCTGCTTGGGCTTCTATCGCCGCCAGTTTATCAAATTGGTCGTCAGTCATTAGACCGTGAGCATCAGTTGTAGCGTCAGGTAATGTTGCGGTTATGGTGTTGCCATCCCTAGTATTCAAAGTTAGAAGACCTTGATTGAAAGAAGAACTAAGGATGTTCTTAGGCCAAGCATTGCTTGAGAAAGTTAAGGTATCAGAACCTTCATTGACACCTATACTAATTCCTAATGAGCCACTAAAGTTTACATCAGAAAAGTTAGTGTTTTGGTCAATAATTTTCAAAAGATGTGTGTTAGTGTCATCTGTACCTTCTACTTCCATTGTGTATTCTAGTTGCACACTTGCCTTTGAATCGACATAATCCTTAATGGACTTAGCAGAAGCCAAAGTATCGTGTGAAGCACTAACACTATTTAGAGCCGTATCTAGAGAACCAATTCCTGTTAAGTCCGATACTGAAACCGAAGACAACTTACTGTTTAGTTGAGTTTGTATGGATGATGTTACTCCATCTAGGTATCCTATCTCAGTTGCACTTACCCCACTAACCCCATCTAAGATGTTTATCTCAGCCGCAGAAGCAGTAATGCTTAGGTCAGATAGGCTCTCAACCTTTGCCGCTAAATTAGAAACTAGGTTAGTTATCTTGCTTTGTGCAATTGCTCCTTGCAATTGTGAGTTAGAAACACCAGCAGACTTAATCATCACATTACCGGAACTGATGGTAAAATCATCTGTATCGAATTTGGCAATTCCCTTATTGCTTGTAGTAGCATCTTCACCTGCTATAGTGAGTGTTCCAGCAGAATCATCGTAGGTTGTAGTTATTCCTTCTCCATCTGTAATTAGAGCATTGACTCTATCATCTACTCTTTCATCTGTATAGTAGAGGTTTGTGTTTTCTGATAAATCTCCTGATGTTAGTGTTAGTGACCCACCAAGATTTACTGCACTTCCATTGATAGTAACTGCTGAATTAGCAAGTTTAGCGTTAGCAATACTTCCAGCAAGTTGTGCATTAGTCACAGAAATATTAGAAACATTGCTACTCCAGTCAGCACCAGCAGTAGCACTAGCGGCAATTCCATCAAGTTTGGTTTTGAGTGTTGAGGTAAATACTTTGTTAGTAGAGCCATCTGCAATCTTATCTGCGCTAATGGCGGCACTATTCGATACATCTGCATTTACTAACTTGGTAGCAACTGCGCGGTAAGTCGAAGATATGTCCGGTATATCAGATGCAATTATCTTGCTGAATAGATTTGCTGGATTTATTCTTCTCAATCCATTAGTAGCATCATCATACATAATGAAATCTGCACTTCTATCCATTCCATTTTCAATAGTTAGTCCATCAATATCTACCTTGATAGTAGCACCTGTTCTATCTAGGCCATCACTTATTGTCAGACTAGGTTCTTTGCCTGAAAGGGCAGAAGTCAATCCACTAATTTTACTTTGAGCAATTGCCGCACTACCATTGATATGTGCATTGACTATTTCTCCATCGTTTATTTTGGCAGAAGTAATTGCATCATCTGCAATCTTAGCAGTAGTTACTGCATTGTTAGCAATAGTAGTCGCACCATCGGCACTTGATGTTACATCTCCTGAGTGATTAGGATGAACATACTTGTTGGCATCGGTAGCCCCGGTAAATCCTAGATGCCCAAGAGTCATCGTTCTTTTTGTCATTGCAGTAATATGACCAGTAGCATTAGTCTGTATCTCAGATACAACCTCAGCATTGGAAGTGTCTAAGTTAGTTGTAGCATAATTCGGATGCGTATATTTTCCTGCATCTGCTTCTGCTTGTGTAATGATGTTATGATAATTTGCACCATCATTAGTGAATTCCCATCTATCAGTTCCCTCGTTCCATCTTAGTAATACGTTAGTTGAATTCCCTCGTTCTACTTCTAACCCTGCATTTTCACTTGGAGTGTTTGCTGAGTTACTATTCAGCATTATGATATTATCTTGTAAAGATACAGTCTCGGTATTAATTGTAGTAGTAGAGCCACTTATGGTTAAATTCCCACCTACAACTAAATGACCTGCAAATGAAGCAGTATCATCACTTTGAGTTCCGATAGAGAAGTCTCCGCCAAAATCTGAATTTAACCGGGACTTTAGATTGGCTATGCTAACATCTGTATCTGTATTGGTATCAGTTTCATGTTGGTCAATCATGCTCTTGATATCAGCAGGTGTGAATCTTTTGATAGTAGTAGAATTGCCAGCAGTTCTTTCTGCTGAAGATACTTGGGCTACTCTAGCATTGTATGCAGTTTCTATCTCTGCATCTGTTTGGTCAGCAGTAGCACCACTTTCAGGGTCAGAAGACCAACTGTATAGCGTATTGATATCTGACTTGGTTTGGTCAGCAGTTGCATTTGCTTCAATCCCATCTAATTTGGTAATCTGTGTCTGCGTGGCTAATCCTGTCTGACTAGAAGTAGCATTAGGTATTGCAGACTGATATTGTATGTCTGATGTAAGAGCAATGGTTCCTGTTGAAGAAGGTAGAGTTAGAGTGGCTCCTCCCTTTGTAATTGTCCCTGCCGCATTTATCCTAACAGTTTCACTTCCACTATTTAGGATACTTAATCCTCTAGCAGTTTGAGCATAACCAAGAAATTGCACCTTTCTATTTATTGCGTCATTATCACTACCTGCTAGATATTTGACAATGGCTACAGGGATATCCCCTGCGGTCAAAGCAGATACCTTTGCGGTAGAGGAACTTGATGCTCCTGTTCTGATTTTAGTTGTATTTGCTGAATCAACTACAATCACGGCATACCAGTCATTACCTGCTCTTGCCGCCGCAGTTGTGGTTAGGGAGACTGCGCTAATAGAAACTAGAATTCCATCTCTGATAATTTTACCTGCATCAACCCCATATGTCGTATAACTGCCGCCATCTGATTGGTCAATGTCAAAACCGCTTATGACTCTATTATCTGCTAATCCTACGTTTAGCGCATTTATTATGCCACTATGGATATTATCCGTTCCGTCTACTATTCTTGTGTTTGGAGTGGTAGATAGTGTAGATAGGAACCCCGGATTTGAATTAGTCATCATGCCACCTCTATTCTAATAGTCAAAGTTAGTGTGTCAGCATTCGCCACTATCCCTGTGTTTGTGAAGGTGACTCGGCTCAAGAGGGTATCGGAAGTGTCGAAAACACCTAATTCCGAAACTCCATGATTTCCCAATTCAGAACCAAGGAAATCTACAGTCCAAACTAAGTGTGAACCTATTCTTGAGGGAGTAACGCTCTTCTGTGCTACATATGCATCTAAGGCATCTTGTGAAGCCGCCGTAGCATCTCCACCATTACCCACTTTCACAACTGTATATGCCGCCGCAATTTTACTCGCAACATCGTCTTTACCTGTATTTACTATCATTGTCTTAATCCTCCGTATTCATCTTGCTCAAAGAACTTACTGCCGTAACTCTTCTTAGTCACTAGACTATGCTCAAACCCAACTTCTTCTGTGAAGCCAACTAAATCATCAAAACCCATGTTTGAGTTATATGATAATACATTTGATGACCCCACTATCTCATACGAAACACCTACAACATTAATATTCATATCATCGAAAACGAATGTACCACCCGATACTTCTACAGTATTTCTTTTGAACAGGCTAGTGCTAACATCTCCTTGTGACATATTTATTTCAGAAAGTCTTTCGGCAATAGTTTTGTCAAAGGTTCCAACAGTCATTTGCAAAGTACCAGCAAGGACGTTTTCTATTTCAAACACAATGTAATCATTGGCAGGAATATTGTGGTTGGGGAATTTCAGTCTCAGTAAATCTCCGGCTTCAATCAATTCCAATCCTTCTTTTTGTATGTTAATGCTAATCTTTCTCAAATCATCACTATGTAGCATTAGTAGTTCATTCGCCCTAGTTTCTGCTTCGGTCTTTGTTTTGATTGTAGAATCAACTACCCTTACTTCTCTAGTCTCTCCTTTAGTGGGCCTTTCTACTGTGTGAGTTACCCTATCTCCAATCAGAACAATGCGATTTGCTTTATCGAATAATGATGTATTGGTCGATACTGAAAGTAGTTTATCAGATTCAGCATAACTTAGAGAAGCCACACGAAGATGCTTGGTATCTTCTATATCTCTAACTGTCACCTTTCCATTCTTAACATCATAATCCATTCCCTTCTTAACCAATAATGCATTCAATGTAGAATACACGTTGGTATTATCAAACTTAAGGGCCGAAACAAATGTATCATTATCCCAAAATACTATCTCATCATACTGAGAAGGGGTATAGTATCTCTTCGCTAGAGTGATTACTGCGTTAGAAACATTAGTAACCTTTCCAAGTAGATGGCCAGTATGGGTGTAAAGAATATCATCATTAGATATTCCTTGGACATTGCTTTGGCAGGTTACACTTGTGGAGGTGCTACTTGCTACGATGTTTCCGGTGGGTGTAACGAAACTCTTTGTGGCATCATAGTCTAATCCTACTGTGCGAACAATGTTTTCAACTTCTCTTTTGACCTGTGCGCCAATAGTGTATGTTGTTCCGATATGGCATGTAGTCGGCCTCTGTAGTTTGCTTTGTCTGCCTAGTCGCATTTCTATTACTTCTGCACATGAGACTACTCCATTCCCATTTAACGTACCACCGAATTTTAAGGTCAATGATGATTCAGTAGCAACAGTAGGACTAGTGACAAACCCTGCTGAAGGGTCACCTAATACTGGTCGTTTAATAGAAACTGTGACCATCTTAGTAGTAGAGTTTTCACCATCAGTAAAATTCATTTCTAATCTTTCTCCGTGTGTAAATCCAATTATGGTTTGACTAGCAACTCTTCTCTCTAACGAGTTGTCTGTGTCAGCAGTAATAGTAGAATCAATATCTAGAAGAAGATGCATCTGATAAGCAGATTCTTGATAGTGGAAATCAGTATCTCCATCCGATTCGCCGGTTTTGAAATTGACTGCGCGTTTTACTGGTTTCATTACATTGAATTCTATGTAGTCCCTATGCTCATTAAATGTGACTTCATCTATCTTCATCAATCTGTAAAATGGACAACCACTTGCAGAAAGCATTTGCCCGTCTACTACAATGGTGTGTTGTTCAAAGGCAGAAGTTGTTGGGGCTTGAGAAACAGTATGGGAAATAATTTTGACGATGTTTGATGGTATGATTGGGTTTTTGCTATTTCGTAGATTCACATCATTAGCACTATTGAAATTAGCACTTGAGTCTGCTTGTGTTCCCTTTTCAGATACTAGGTAATAGTTAGTTAAATTTGGCAAGAAACTTAGCCAAATGTGTTTAGAGCCTTGGTCTAAATTAAAGACAAGAGTGGTGTGATTTGTGGTTGAAGTATATGATGATGAGTCAACGTTGTTTAAGTCAAATATAGGCTTTAGTAGCATTTGCGCAGAAGCAACCAATCCTTCCTTTTGGGCATTGTTTAACTCTTGATGAGTTTCAGTTTTATTTGTTGATACTGCATAATCTTCCAGTCCTTCTAGCAATTTTGCGTCTGTTCTAGTTCCACCCATTGCAACCCTGACATCACCGGAATAGGGTTGTATCATCGTTGTTCTAGTATGTTGGTCAGTAGTCGCTTCAGTTCCTAAACTGTCGATGTATGTCGAGTAGCCACTATCTAGTGAAAGTGGCGCACTCGTATGGCTATGAGTTGAAGTCATGGTAGTCGGGAGTTTGAATAATTCTGACTCATCGGTTTCTGTCATTCCTAGTTTTAGATTCTTGAAGACACCAAGGCATCCATCATATGGATGACCAAAATCTCCTGAGTAACCACTACTTATTCCTAGACCGTATTTTGGTTTGAGAGAACCTGTTAGATTGGTATCTGCATCCCCTCTAACTAATTCTTGTAGCGCATTGATGACTCTTGACATGTGAAGATAAGAGACATTGTAATCTACATTGTATCCAAGCCATCTGCTAGGAGGGTGATACAGGGAACACGTTCTATCAATATCTGCGTTAGCACTACCTCCACCATACTCCAAATCTCTCTCTTGGGAAATTAATGGGAGAATAACATTTGGAGCATCATATGCATTACCACTCTTTGACAAATTACCAAATTCAAATTTAGTTGTGTGAGTTCGCTCTCTAGTCAACCAAACGTTTGTAAATCGAATATCCTTTGTACCATCCATTCTTTCCGGTTTGTAATTAGCGGTTCTCGTATTGACTCCATCAATGCTATGTGCCGCAGTTCTATAGAGTTTGAATGGAACAGTTCCGTAGAGATGTATCGTACCGCTATCCTCCTTCCCATCTAGTCTCATTAAATCGTCAAATGTATTTACTCCATCAGTTCGATAAACACTATTACCTGAATCAGCACTACCCCACGCCGCACTTTTCTTAGTTGCTATATATCCATTAGAAGCACCTGCACTACCTAATCTGCTCAATGAACTGGAAGGATTGAGTCCTAACATATCCTTGGAGTAAAACATATCTCCATCGGTTTCGGTTACTGTGTTTCCTGTGACATTTACATCACTTGTTCCAGTTAGTGTAATGGTTTCTGTTGAAGTTAAAACTGTAGGGTCATTGAACATTACATAATCAAAATATGGAACTAGTGGAATATCATCCACTTCTTTCAAGTCTTCTAACTTAACGGGGTTAAAATGCCAATCAAAAGTTGCCTCTACTAAACGTATGATTCCATAGCGTCTTGTGCTTCTAGGAGTGTGGCCAAATGCATAGTCAATATCATTGACTTCAAAGTTACTCTCAGTTAGTAGCGTTTGGTCAGTTACGCCAATGTATTCTTGGTGACTTGTAGTGGAAGTCTTAGATGCTTCATTTTCTAGTATTATTCCTAAGTCACGATACTGAACCGAATGTAGAGAACTTCCTTGGTGATTATGTCTTAGTTTTGAGTCAGGAAATAGGTCACCAACGGCCAATAATTCATATCCATCTGTTCTTGGGTCTATTTGTTCAAGTGCATCATATTGAATATCAACTTCTCCATTCCCCCCATCAAGAGCAGTATATGATAGAATCAAATCATCTGCATCGGGACCATAAAAAGTATCTAAGTATGTCCAACCCTTTAGTGTATTACTTCCATTTATTGGTCTGTTATTCGGAGTATCAGTTGGAGAACTGGCAGTAGCCTTGCCGTCCGGTGTTATGGAATATCCTACTGCATATCCTTGTATCTGCTGGGCTTTCCGACCATCATTGTAAATACTGTTAAATGACTTTGAGATGGTTCCTCCTTCAAATTTCTGCAAATCCCAATATCTGAAAGTTTCAGAAGGAGAATGGAAAGCACCTGCTTTTTTCTTACTGTTGTCCAATCTATGAATAAATCCTCCTGTGTTAATATTATTATTTACGAAATAGAAATTGCAATTTCCTCTAGAATCAGATGTATTAGTATTTACTCTACCTAAGACTACAGGGAATCTTGGTGCTACTTTGATAGTCGGTTTACTTTCTTCCTTCTCACTTATACTGATAACATCCATTACTTCTGAATTTAGAAGCATCTTTTTCTTCTCTTCTAATGTTGCTCCATTTTCATTGCTTAACTTGAATAGGTATTCAGAATCTACGCCATCAGTCCCATCGTTTAATTGAGTACCTCTAGAAGATGCAATGTCATAACCTAGAGTTTTAGTTACAGGAAAAGATGGCATCCAAGAATCGTAAACTGTTAGATTAGAAGTCCCAACTATTTTGACATTAGTATAGGTAGGAGAAGAATGACTACCATCAAATGTAATGTTATAGCCAGTATCAAACAACAATCCTTTCTCAACTATACCAGTATATCCAGTTAAGCCATCAGAATGTAAAGGATTACTAGCCATAGCCTTCATACCTGCTATTCTATTCACATAGGTAGAATCACTATCGGTCAGACTATATGGATAATAATACTTCAATGCTTGATTGGAAGAGGATATAGAAGCAGATACATATGCATTATCGAACAAGACAATAGCACTAGCATTTGACCCACCGTCACCTGTTGTATTTCCTGAAGTTGATTTTACTTCTCCCACTAACTTATTGTCTTGATTGAAAATAAGTCCATGTCGCTTAGGTTGTATGTTTAGGGTTCCAGTCCATGTGATTGAGTTAGAAGTCGTAGCAACGGCAACTGCATTTGACCCACCGTTAGCCAACAAATCAGTCATGTCCAAAACAGGAGGCAAGGCAGTAGAGACAATATCATCAGTATGAACTAGAGATTTGTTGATGGAATTTGAAAGCAGTTTTGCGGTTTGGTCACGCCCAACAATTTTGTAAGTGGTCATTCCTCCATTGGATTCACTTGTTACATCTTCAACCTGTCCATCGAAAACAATGTCACTTATGGCATATGCTCCACCAAAGTAATGGAATTTGCTAATATGTCCTGTGCTAGTTTGGTAGAAGATTTGGTTTGGTGCTTGCATCTTCAAAAATTTATTATCCTTCTCTCCATAGTCTACAGTATTCTTTACAGAATTAAATTCACCAATTACTAATCTTGCTCCATTTAATCTAGTATCTTCTTTTTCTATTCTATGTCCATTCATTGTCATTCTATTAGTGCTATACTCATATTCAGTATCTATTTTCAAATTGAGGTTTATTCCCCCATTGCTAAAGTGCATTAAATATAGTGTCTTCTTATCTACTAAAGGAGCAACAGTATTTCCATCCCAAGTATTAGCATCTATTAGTTTCTTATTTTTAATTGTAAACTGTTGATTACCACCTGATGGCGCACTTACTGTATTTATGACATAATAATATCCATCTATTTCAACAATTGAATTTGTAGTTAAGTTGTGCCGTAAATCTGTTTCCTTTGAAATGTCAGTTAACGTGAAAAGATTAGTCGTGGAAGAATCTCTACTTACATTCCCTACTACTGTTATTTTCTTGAAACTGTCATTATAAATAGTGTTACTGAGTAGTAATTTCGTATCTTCTTTAATCTTTAGATGTTGCAAACCACTTGTATCTAATGATGTGACTCTTGCTAATTTACTAATTTTATTTCTAGGATTATTTAGTGTCACTCCTTGAACTTGTGGAATTTTATCATTCTTATATTGTGCCTTTTCAAATGTGATGTATAATTGTGGCCCCGTTAGATTCCCATCATTGTATGCAGTATTAGTTGCTCCTATGTGATTTAGATTATTTCTATAATAGTTAGAAAAAGCATTCTGCCATCTAGAACAATTGAAGGAAGTGCCTGTGTCTTCATCTACATTTTTATTCAAATCAACTAACGTAGCATCTAATCTAGTCTCAGTTAAGTTTGTTATAGTTGCACCAAATTTAGTTTCTGTCGTAAAGACAACATTGCGTATGGACTTTCCAATCTTGTATGTTCTATTTACCGCATCTGCATTTATTGCCACTCTAGCATAGTCTAGACGAAAGGTCGTTGTAGTTGGTTTGGATTCTACATTACCAAGATAGTTATCATTGTGGTCAAAGATAGATTGGCCTAATTCTATTTTGTCATTGTCTGTTGAATGGACAACGGTAAATTCCTTATTCGCTGCACCTGCTGCCCATTGAGCATGTATATCTGCTTCATCTATATTTAGAGTTGCAGTTGCACTCCACCATCTAAGATTGGTTAGGGTATATTTCATGCCATAATCTAATTGACCATCAACATCCAATCTATCCTTGTAGAAGTAGGTAGTTGGCCTAGACAATACATGTTCTGTATCATATTTAGGAGAACTACTTTGGTCGTCACCACGAAGACCATAACTTACTGCTACGACATTTGTATCTGTCTTGGCTGGTCCCTTGAAAATTTCTACCTTGGTGTTCTTAGGAACCGCAGTTGGATAACTAGGGGTAAACTCAAGACCATCACCAAATTGGTCAAACGCTACAATTCTAGTAATTTTGGCAAAGTGCGGTCTAATTGTATCGTTTCCAGCAGTTACAATTTCGGGATTCAATAAGATAAAGTAATCATAATCATCTACATCAAGTCCGACTTCATCAGAAGAAGGATAATCAGATGATGGGTGATAAGTGAATAATCTATTTGTTTCGGAAGAACTAATCTCACTATCATACAGTTTTACTTTTTGAGCCGATGTCTCATTTCTATTTATGCAGTAAGAAGTAAGCGTAGTATTCTTTGGGAGAATTCTATTTCCTATTTTATCTGCCGCATCATTTGCTATTGATGTGTGATGTGCATCTGTTCTTACCTCAAAGAAATTAGCAGATGCTACCCAAGCATTTGAAGACGTAGCGTTTTCTGCTATTATGTCTGTTGATTTCAATAGAGGATTAACAGAAACTTCCTTGTATGCTACTCCTCTCAATGTAGAAGAGTTTCTATCAGAATATGAATTACTAGAACCCGGTAAAGATTTACCAGCAGACATAGGATAAATAGTAGCCATTAGACCTCACCAAATGTATAATAGAATAAAATGTCACTATAGCCGGGAGATAGAGTGTTTATTGTAGCGCATGGCCTGTTTCCTCTATGCATAGAAATTTCAAATACTTCCCCAAAGAATTGTTCGTCATCTCCTGAAGAAGTATTATCTCCTCCTCTTCCAATCCTACAATCTGATTGGTCTAACGTAAATGCACCAATAGTGTGAGTTGATTTTTTAACTAGGTTATTGTTTAGGTATAATGACACGTTGCCATGCTTTTGGTAAATTAGAGATATCTTCATTGGTTGTTCTAGATAGAATGCTTCCTTAGACTGTGAGGTATATATCGTAGATGTGACATCTACTGCTGGGTCATTAACAAGAGTAATGGTAGTTCCTGATACAGTATCAACAGTTCCTATCTCTACATTTGTTGCAGAATAGATTTTGTTGCCCTTGCCGATTTCATCAGTTTCTCCTGAAGAAACAGATATTTCCTTTGTTGAAGTTGAAAACGTGGGGCTGCTAAGGGCAATACCACTTGATAGGCTAACTAATGATATAGTCGCCTGTGCAAGGCTTGGGTTGTTTAGTTTGTATGTAACTACGTTATTGCTACTTGTAGCGATTACAGAACTACCATGACCATTACTGTGGTTTATCGCATTCTTTAGATTCGTTGCGCTTTCAGTAGTATCGGCTCCATTCCTAAAGAAGACATAAGTTCCATCTGAAGAATTGTTTGCCTCAGTTGTAGCCGCTTTGTATTTTCTAATGACTCCTGCATGGTCTTTTAGTTGAATATATGAGTCAGGAGTAGCACCATTAGCAAAATCTGTCTTGGTAATATTGCTTGTATTGGTTAAGGTAATAGTTTTATTTCCGTTACTTCCAGCAGTTCCTTGTGTTAATGTTAAAGTTCCTGATGAGTTACTTGCAGAAATGCTCCCGTTATGCCCATTAGCGTGTTCTATGGCCGTTTCTAGGTTGCTGGCAGTAGCAGTAGCATTTGCACCTACTTGGAAGGCTACGGCCCCTGTAACATCCCCTATTGTCTGTGTCGTTCCGTTGGCAAGAGTATCTCCATTACTCACAGGAACATACTTCTTCGTTACTGCGGTTCCTGCATTGTCAACTAATGTAATGAATGGTGTGCTACTAGCAAGATTTTCTGTGATTCCACCTGTAAAATTTGCAATGGTTACATGGGTATTAGTTATTCCACTTGTTCTAGAATTTGTTTTATTTCCCGCCGCGCCAACAGTTGCTTGAACCATTGTCACCGTTCTATTGGCTGATTGAGATGTTGCAGTTATCTTTCCATTATGGCCACTAGAACCATTGATTGCAGTTTTTAGTGCAACGGCAGTCTGCCCTGCATTTGCTCCTAATTTATACAACACGCAAGCATTTCCACCGCTATCCGTCAATGTATCCCCTGTGGAGTGAGCAGGGTCAGATGTTGCTCGATACTTCTTAGAAGTCCCATCTGTAGAAACTATAGTGAGAAATTCGTTATCTTCCACTACGTCAACACCCGAAGTCATGCTTCCTGTTCCATTACCACTACCAAAACCATCAACACCATATGCTCCACTATTAGCAGTAACGAAATTTCCACCACCCAATGCTATTGCATCATTGTTATGTGTAGTGGGTGTGCTTGCGGCTGAGACTATAGTAACCGTATTACCTGAAGATGTGGGAACGGCAATATCTAATCCAGCAGACCTAGCCGCAGTAAGAGCCGTAACCAAAGAAGCCGCAGCAGTTGTAGTGTTACCTGCTCCAAGCCCAACACCATTGATATCTAGAAACATGTAGGAGTTAACAGGATAATCTGTTCCTTGACCATCTTGTGTACCTGCGAGGGAAGTTCCTGATGTTCTACTGCCGTTTTGTATGAATTGAAAGAACTTGTAAGAAGTACCATCAGATTTTTTGACTTCTAGAAAATCATCTGCCCTTGGTTGTCCACTATCTCCCTGTCCTACATTTATCAATTGAAGAACCTTGACTTGTCCAGTAGCATAAGTTGGGTTTGTATTTCTAGGAATATCATTACCAGTCCCAATAGTAAAGATACAATTTGCCGCTACAGGAGAAACATAGTGAGCAGGAGTTGAGCCACCAATTACAATCTGACCTACAGACCCCACGTTGCTTGGTAGAGAAGTGGAAGTTATTGTAACAGTTCCTTGTGGACTACTTCCACTTGCAGATGCAGATACTCTTTTTCTATTAGTTGTATTTTTGATATAATAGGCAGTTTCATCATAATAATCATGTAAAGTATTAGATGCACTAATTACAGTATCAGTAGCAAATGTATGTGTTGCTCCCAATGAATCCTTTATTTCTGCCACTATCTTATACTCGGCTGGTTGGTTGTAAGAACTGAGGGTTGTATTCTGTAAATACAGTTTTAATTTCTCATTATAAAATATCATCATCTTCTGTGTTAGATAATTTGTTTCTTTCAAGATGCTAACGCTATGATAGTTAGCCTCTCTATTTCCATAATCATCACTAGGATATGGTGGGGTCTTGGTTGAATCTAATACACCATGAACACCTGATGCTATACTCCCATGTCCATTAACATCATATGGAGTTATGATTGCTTCAATTGCAAATGAGCCATCATGTCCTCCATCCTTTGATGAACTAGCCCAAATGCTTCTCTTTCTGCTTTCGCTTGTTGGAATAACATGCTTCTTTAGATTCTCATTATCACCTAATGCTGCTTGTGTGTTCTCATCCAAAACTATCTGTGTAGCAGTCAATGATGCTATAGTTCCTAGTAATGCCCCTGTATCATCAAAGACATCATCATTCACGGAGAACTTAGTAGTGGCATCTACTGTATCAACTGTTAATGTCTTAGTAGACCCGGAACCTACTGCTCCTACTACCAAAACCCCTGTAGATTCAACTGCGCCAGTCGTATGTGCATCAAAATCAATGTTGAGGTATCCCCTGCTCAATATGGGAAATACGAGTTTGTAAGACTCTCCAACATATGCATTTACCATCAATCATCAATCCAAGAAATTGTCTGCCAATACCATTGCTTCTTCAAAATCTAATGTGAACTCAATGGCCGGATAACTATCAGCACTCAAAGTCGTATTGAAACTACGAATAAAACCAGTTATTCCTATGCCGTCTTGGGATGGGTCAAAGTATGTTTCTCCACCACTAACTAAAGCGGTGAATGAATTGTCATATTCCCTGTTCTTCCATGTGAATGGAATTGTAGGGAGTGAGGATTCATCAGCAGTTTCACAATTTACGGAACCACCCGCACCAGTAGTATGATACTCAAATTCGTGATTGACCCTACTTGGTATTTTAATTACAACCTTACTTAGATTTTGGTCATTCTGAAATGTGCTGGCATCTGCATAGGAATGAATTAATTGTGCCATTTCATAAGCAGTCAGTTTTCTAGTCTTTCCAGTTTCTCCACCCTTCTGCTTGGTTATGGTTTGACCTAGAAGAGTTCCTGATAGATTGATGGTCTTCTGTGCCATTCCTATATCGAATGCTAGATTCAATGACTCTCCCCTAACTGCGCCGGAGAATGGTACACCCATATTCATTACAGTCTTTGAAGTGGTGACTTGGACTTCCCTACAGAAGAGAGGAATCCTATTTGCTTGACCAGTTCCTACTTCATCTCTCCTTTGTAGTTCCAAGAATACTTGGAAGTTACTGAAATTTTCTCCTGCCATCAGAATCTACCTGCCACAGAACCCGTTCTGTTCATTCTTAGATTAATCTCTCTTGCAACCTTATTAGCAATATCCTTTATCTCCATATCAGAAGCACCCACTCTACCATTCACATGGACATTAATTGTATTTCCTCCCATTCTTCTGCTCTCTGAATTAGAATGCACTCTAGCACCCATTGGCAATGTGACTATCTCCGGCCCTCCTTCTCCTACGAGGACATTATGACCAACTACTCCTCCACTTGCCATGTTCGATATACCCTTCATGCCTGTGTATAGCAATCCCGGCGCAGTTCCATACTTGAACGCCTTTTTGACTGGACTGGAATATTTACCTAGTTTCCTATCAACATAGTCAGACAGTTGCACTACGAGTTCATTAATTCCTCCTAGTATCATACCTCCTAATCCACCTATTATTGATACTAACATCTGTCCCGCAAACAAAGCACCTCTCAATATTATGGTTATAAGACCGGGAATAATTTTATTCCAAAATGCTCCCAAGACCATCATCAAATCTCCTCTCCAAATTCCCACAAGAACATCAAATACTCCACTCATAACCTTGAAAACTGCTGATAATATCTTACGCATATTATCAAATAAGCCAATTGCCTTTGCAGTTTCATTAAACCATTTCAATCCTTTTCTTATGAATATCATTAGTATTGTGGCAACTAATGCAATGCCCGCTAGATAGAGTATAACCTTTGAAAATAATTTAACTCCAAGTTTTACGAATGCTCTTACTGATTTGAAACTGGGTCGTTTTAGTCTATCTTTTAATTCCATAAGAGATGCTTTTTTCGTAGCCATGAAAGTTGCCAATCTTTCTCTTCTATCTTTCATTCTTTCAGTAAATGTCATTTTGCTATACTTTAACTCTAAAGCCAATTTACCTTCCATTTGGTCTAGGAGTTTATTTGCATTCTTATTCTGCTTTACCAAATCTGCAAGTAGTGCTGCTTCTCCTTCTTCACCAAATGCTCTTTCATAGATAGCACTCTTGTCTTTGAATTCAGCCGTTCTCTTCAGGGCTTCTGGACTAACTTCTTTAGGAACCTTCTTTCTTATTTTGTTATATGTACCAAGGAGTTCATTGTATTCGGCCATTGCTTTGGCCCCTGCCTCCATTGTCTCGTTTAGAATTAGAAAACTGCTTACAATACCACGGACTTTGTTTTGTATCTTCCAGAAACCGCTACCTGAAGTAAATCTGCTCATGACTGTCCAAGATTTACTCTTGTCAGCATTCTCTAGCATTGCTTTAGACATCGTTGTTAATGCCGCAGACAATTCTGAAGCATATCCAATCATGGATTCTACTTCTTTTTGAGCATCTGCCAGTTACATCACCC
>CERO01017216.1_pt1 | contig 19036 bp, 31 predicted proteins | sample 530851 | NCBI WGS metagenome assembly CERO01 (sample SAMEA2621033, study PRJEB7988) | marine metagenome | biome: marine biome (ENVO:00000447); feature: surface water layer (ENVO:00002042); material: "saline water (ENVO:00002010), including plankton (ENVO:xxxxxxxx)" | depth 5 m
GTCAGTAATGTCTTCAATAAGACGGGAGTATTCATAATGCTTGTTAATTGAAACCTGAACTTCGGATTCACTTGCATTTTGAACAGTTACTGCGGTGTTTTCTGCTTTCGCGTGTGCATCACCACGGACAGGCTTGGGTACATGAATAGTATCCCCTTTTTTACCTGACATAGACATTTTCTTAACCAGATTAGCCAGAACTAGGTTCTTCTGATATGCAGCGATAATCTCATCACTCCATATCTCTGGTATAAAAGTTGCTGCGCTGGTGTTGTCTACAAAACCACCAGTGGCAGGATATGTTGAATCAGTCATTGTTAGTACCTCCTAAGTACTATCTGACCCTCTTTTCTTCATACGCCTTTAGAATTTCTTCCGACAAAGACGCATAACGATCAGGGTCGTTTTTCATAAGTCTAATAATGTCTTGTCGTCTGTAAATTTTCTTTGGGGAAGCTTCGGAAGAACCTCTGGCAGAGCCTGTACTAGCACTCTTAACTGCCTGTTTTCTGTCCTGCTTCTCTGCCACAGCAGTCTGAGTAACCGCTTCCTGACGTTCTTTGTACAAAGTAAAAAGTTCATCAGCAGCTTCATGGTTATACTCTTTGTCCGCTGAGACAAACAATTGAGTCCTAATATTGGAAGCTTTAATCCATTCAGCAAACTTTGGATCTTGGAGTATTTGCTCCATGTCCGGATGACGAGTCTTTAATTGGTTTAAAGCCGTTGTCTTCCTGTATTCCTGATTAATGTTTTCAGCTTCTTTAATCTTAGGATGATTCTCTATTGCTTTCTGTACTGCCTTTTCAGGGTCAGTAAAAAAATCTACATCCTCTTCGACTGTTTGAGTCGGTGCTGTTTCCTTTGTGAGTTGTGTCTGTATGTAGTCGTCAACTACCTTGCGTAATTCACCCACTTCAGAACTTTGTCTGCCCAAAAGCTTTTCAGCTTCTTGGTGCATTTGGACAAGTTCCTGTGCAGATTTATTTTTGTACTTTTCAGGAAGGTTTTCAATTTGTTCAGGTTGTGGTTGTTGTGGTTCCTCACTAGCAACTGCCTGATCCAAGTTAAACTCTTCCTGTACAGGTTCTTGAGTAGTTTGTTCAACTGTTTCCTGACGCTCTTGATCTATAATTTTAGCCATTATTAAACTCCGTACTTTATAGTATTGTGGAGGGCTATGAACTCATTTTACGTTCATATTTGATGTGCGATTCTCTATTCTTAACCCAGCGGTCTGCTGCGTCAGGAAAATCCCCACTTATGCCTTCTAACTGGCTCCGTATGGGAGAGATTATTCGCTCTGCTTCCAGCCCACAACTGCACCTAGTAGTGTGGGTGGACCTTGTTACTAGCTCTTCAAAGACATGCCCTTTTTTGCATCTGAAGTCATACAAAACAAACTTATTCATTTGTTTCTTCTGCCAAGGCTTCCTCTTCCTCTGAGGATTTTTCCTCTTCTTCCAATGCGTTTTTGTGTGCATTGTCCATTTGATTTTCTAGATTGACTATGGTAGCTAATATAGCTAACTGGCCCTTCCTAAAATGAAGGTTATCAGCGTCCGTAGTCTGTTCAACTGAATTAATATTAACAACATTTTGTTGAAAATCCTTTAAAAGTTGTTTCCAACCTTCGCTTCGGAACATCTCAAAATAATTATTAAAATATACTTCTAAGTCTTTGTTCATTTGGTATTTTACCTTATTGTTAAGAATACCTTGTTATTATATCACATTTTGTGTTAAATGTCAAGTTATTGGTTATGTTTTTTGTCTTTTTGTTGTTGTATTAAGTTATTAAGTTGTTTTTTAGTCAGTAAACTAGGTTGTTGTTTCATACATTAATCCCAAAATTTAGTATTATTAGGTAGCATGACAGGTAAACAATAAGCTGATATGTTATGTTGCCTTGGTCTGTTGTCTCTAAAAGTTACATTTCCGTGTTCTATTGCATGTGCAAATTGATTACAACGATAAATGTCCCTAAAATACCAACCTTCGTTTTCCAAAGTGTTATTATTTACAATAACAACTAACATAAAAGCTAATATTGTCATGTTAACATAGCAATAACTAGAGCAATTATAACAAAAGCTATTATTAAACCTATGCCTGATACGGAAGTCCAAATAAACAGGTCGTGTAGTAGCTGTTTTCTGGCTTTTTTCTTTTCAATTATGGCTTTTACACTGGCTTCATGCTGTTTACGCGAATCCTCCATAATCCTAAAGTATTCATCTACAAATTGTTGATGATCTCTGGATAAAACTGCCATGTTTCGGAGTTCTTCGTGAAAACGAGTAACCTGTTGCTTAGCCATTGATAATTTTAAAGCCTCCTGTGGGGTCAAAGGCTGTACTAATGACTCACGTTTTTCTATTTCCAACCGTTGCATACCGCTGTTTATAGCTTGCATACGGTCCAGAACGGAATTTATGTGTCCACCGGACTCCTTGACTTGATTAATAAGCCCATTGACAGCACCAAGAGCGGCTGTAATTGCTGCAATGGACTCAAAGACCATTTAATTTTAACGTCCTCTAGGGCTTTTTTTACGCATCCCAGCATTTTTGTTCTGTGAACGCTTTGCTTTTTTAGCTGCTGATTTACCTGCAACTGTGTATGGGTATTTCTTACCGTTAACTGTAGGCATAGTTATTTCCTCTTTTTAGCTGTTTTAGCTGATTGTTTAAACGCCTTAGAAGTAGGCGCACCTTTAGATCCGGGTTTTCTCATGGTTTCCCCTGAACCCGATTTAATTCTTTTGCGTTTAGCATGAATATTAGAATACAAACCTTTAGCCATTTAACATTTCCACCTTGCTCTTGCTGCTTTGCCACGTTCCCCTGTCCACCCTTTAGACCTAGCACAAAAAGATTTACGTCTTTTAGCTGCTTTACTGCCTCTTTTGACTTTACCAGTTACAGCAGTTTTTAACTTAGATCCGGGGTTAGCTGCTCTATGTGCTCTAACTCCTCTTGCAGTCATTCCTGCACCAGCTTCAGTTTTTCTAAAGTTACCACCCGGACCTGTTGTTTTTCTAATGGGGTTTTCTTTCTTTCGTTTTTTAAGCATTTGCTTTTTTCCTACCTGTACTTTTTACTTTACCACAGGAACAGTTTTTATTGAATTCCTCCAAGTCCTCCAACCTCTTGGAGAGTTGGTCGAACTTGCTGTTGATCTGTTCCACTAAGTCTATCAGTTCCTGCTTGCTGACTACCATTGCCTACTCCTTGTTGTGCTGTAGATGGTTGTTGAAATTTAAGTTCTAATTCTTTTTCTTTAAGTAAAGACTGAGCTATTCTCATTCTTCTCTCAAACTCTCTGTCGTCACCGTCGCCTTCCTTAATGTTGGTGGTTATGGCTTTAATCTTATCAATCTCAAGTTCTTGAGGTGCTAGTTGTGTTTCCATCATAGCTTTACTTGCTCTGGCCTGAGATTCGGCAGCTTGTCCTTGTAAGGCTGCTGTTTGTGATTGCTGGAATTGTAGCTGTGCTTGTTGTGCAGCCATTTGCATTTGTTGTTCTTCCGGAGAAGGTTGCCCTTCCTGCATGGCCTGTTCTAGTTTAGCTTGTAGTTCCTCACGATTAGCCAAGTTCATGTTGTCAATGATTGACTGTATAAGCGTAGGATACAAAGGTGAATCCTGTGACATAGTTTGTAACAATTGAACTAGCTGTGTTACTTCGTACTCTCTGGCAATAATACCCAAAGAAGACGTAGCGTTAAACTTGTAGTCCGCTACAGGATAACTTTCAGGGTCAAACTGCATGTAACGACAAGCAGCTTTCTTTACAAATGGTATTAGAAAGGACTGCTGGAAGTTAATCAAAGTACGCTTGTGACGTTTAATAATTGCACCCAAAGACATACTAATTCCTGCGGCAGTAGCGTCACCATTAACTGACCCTTGTACACCAGCAGAGTCTATGGCTCCTGTGGAAGTCTGTACCATTCGTTGTAAAGCTTCAGCCTGTGCAAAGGTAATCTGACTAACCTGACCAAAGTTAAAAGGCTGTAGTACTGACTTAGGATCTCCATTGGTTAATATGATCTTTCCGGGTCTAACTTCCGGTCTGGAGCCTCTGGGAAGCCGTGTAGCGTCCATAGCCATCATTGGGTGTACAGTCAGGCTAAGAGCGTCAATCCTTGCTCTAAGCTCTGTGTCAAGGGCTTTCTGGCTGTTGTAGCCTTTTTCACAAACTCCTCTGCCCCAGAATCTTGACGGTACTACGTCCCAAGGAAATGCTACTATGGGCCTGTCTCCCATCATGTATGGGTTTTCTTCCGCTTTTAGTAGTATTCCATTGTTGGCTATAACTACCAGTGCTTCCACGTAGTAGCTTTGGTCTTCAGTGTCTTTGGTTTCTTCTAGGGCTACAGTTAAGTCGGAGTCTACGTCTTCTTCCTCTGGATTATTTGCAGCTTCCAAAAGCACTCTAGGAACTAGGCCGTAGTACTTAGTTAACCTAACTTTGTCGTCTTCGTGAACGGACAATTCATGGTCTGGTTCTATTTCAAAGTCTGAGGCTGCTTGGCCTACGTAAACCTGTCTGTAGACTCCTTCTTCTTGTAGTTGTTCCACAAGATGCTTTGACACAAATTCATCTACAGCTACGCCTAAAGCGTCGTCTATGCTGGTGGCTATGGGGTCTATCAGGAAGTTTTGTGGCATAACTGGACGTAGTTTAACCATCGTCCTGTCTTTAATGTTAACACCCACAGCCTGTAAGTCTCCACCCATTACTGGTTGTGTAGCGGGAGCCATCTCCCTGACTTCCTCTAGGACTACTTCAGCAACGCCTGTGCCGTAGACTGCTGAGTTAATCAGGCACTCACCTACTGCTTTTCTAACTTGTGCTTTGTCAAAGTCTTCATGTAGTTTGTTTCTAAGAAAGGAAATGTCCTGTCTTTCTCTGTCACCTATGTCGTCCGTCACGTCAAAGAATCTGCCTCTACCAAAGGTGGCTTCTTCTATTTCAGCTACACTGGATTCCACTGCCTGTTGTAGCGCAGGACTAATAATCCTAGATCGTTCGCTTTTACGTTCCATGTCTCCGGAGGACCAGATACCTCTCCAAAGTCTGTAGTATTCGTCAAACTTTTGAGCGTAGTTAGCTTCGTAGTGATCTCTCCAAGTATCACACTTAGCCATAACCCAATCTTCTACGGATTGTTCGCTCATTAAGGTTTTTTCTTCGTCCATATAATTCATATTAATATCCTGCTACTATGTCCAGTATTTCTTCGTCTTCTATCTCAAAGTCGTAGTGGTACGCAACTTTAGCTAACTGATCCGTATACGCTAAAGAATCCACTAAATCGTCGTGAGTCAAAGGGTCAGGAAACTGGAATAACTGATCCAAGAATCTACTGTTCCATTCACCTTTGTTTAAAGTAATGTAACCGTTTTCAAATCTACCTTGTAACGCCCACATTACCCTGTCAGTCTTCTTTTTGTTACCGTGGGTTAATTCCTCCACAGTAAAGAATCTTTGATTTCTTTTCATTAAGTCAGTCAAAGGAGACATAACTGCCTGTCTAGCTATGCCTTTTTCTATGCCTACTCTAATAGGCTCATAGTCCCTAACTACTTCAAATATCTTTCTTGCCGTTTCCGACAATTCCCATCTACCGTGTATTATGTTCTCAACGAACCAACCGTTAGGGTTAACTTTGACAATAGCGATTGCAGTCTCGTCAAGGTTGGAATTCTTCGTTCTTTTCTTGTTAACTTCCTCAAAACCTGCCAAGTCAATGCTAACGTAGTAATCTCCTACCTCCTCGTCGTCTGGTTCTCCAAATTTAACCCAATCCTCTTTAAACATCTCACTACCTCTGGCCTCAAAGGAAGCCATAAATTCCTGACGAAAAGCGTAGCTTGACATGCTCTTCTTGGCTACGTCTATTTCCTCTGAGTCCAGTAATGGATTAGAGTAGGAAGTAAAGTGCCAAGTTTTGTAGGTTGGGTCGTCCCCTAATTCTCCGTATTGATATAGGTCATAAAAGTGATTACGTCCCATAGGTGTCCCTATAAACAACGCATCACCCTTCTGGTCCGCTAAAGCTGGCCTTAGAATCTGCTCAAATACCTCAGGCTTCATGTCTGCGTATTCGTCCAGAACTAAAAACCTAAGACTAACACCACGCATGGTTTCCGGCCTGTCAGCCCCTTTTAAGGATATTGTAGCTCCATTGACCAGTTTTAATTGTAGATTGTTAATGTGACTATTGACTATTACTGGATTACCTAACTCCAGCAATGTTTGCCACATAATGTCTCTGGCCTGTCCTTGAGTGGGTGCTACGTAGAATACATGACCCTTCTCAGTCTGTAAGGCTCTTAGGATTAACATCCAAGCTGCTAACCTAGATTTACCAGTTCTTCTACCCGCAGCAACAATCTTGAACCTTGTTTCGTCGTTCCATACTTCCTGCTGCCAAGGTAGTAACTCTATGTTTAATTCAGTCATTACCGTCCCAATTTAAATCAGTTAGCTTTGCCAAATATTCTTTGTAGCTGTTCTTTGATTTGTCGTTCTTGGGTTTTAAGTGTTCTTCCTTGGGTTTTGATTTTTTCAGCTTGTTTATTGATTTCAATTTTTGTAATGTCCACTAATAAGTCCACATAACTGGTGTAGTATCCCTAATGTCTACATGGACAAAGCCCTTGGCTACTCCAATACCTCCAAAACCTATGTCTATGGCATTTTCTATAATTGATCTTCGTTGTGCACCGTCACTAACATAAATATCAGCAGCTATGCCTCTACTGTGCGTCCCCGGCTGTTCTTTAGAAACTTCATCAGGATGGGAAGGATCTCTATAACCACTTGTGATTACAAAAGGAAAACCACAGTTCTCCCTAAGAATGTCAAGCATTTCTATAAACTTATCTTGTATTTCATTGTTGCCTGTATGAGAACAAGCAAATTCATCTTTACTAAAATGTTTAAACATCGTCTGGAATAACCTCCCCTTCAATAACTTCTTTTTCTTGGGTTATAGTGGCTTCAGTACCACCTAAACTTGATATGGTTATGGAAACTGCTGACCTGCCCCCGGAAGCTTCCTTTTCAAAGTAGCTAACAGGTAACATCCTGTCCATAATTAGTTTCCATGCTGCTGATTGGTTTTTATGATCGTCGTCTAAAGCTGCATCAAATATAGCTTCAATTACTTTCTTAGACTTAGGGGAAGCTAACATTCTAGCTTTGTATTCGTTAATGATCCCTGCATCACCCTTTGGTCTACCTAAGGCTTTTCTGTTACCTACCTTCTTTTGATTAACTTTAGCTTTAGGAGGTCTACCTCTAGGTTTTTTAATTTGTACTTCTTCGTTCATTGTATTTTACCTTTGTAGCTAAAGAATACTCTATTATTTTACCATATTTTTAAGCAAATGTCAACCATAATCTAGTGTTAATGTCAAGCCCTTTTTGTTACAAAATGTTACAATTAAAAAGATGTTATAGATCAAAGGTTTACAAGTGTTTACTTTTGTTTGACTTTTGGCTTTTTTTGTATGTTAGTGGGAGCCACTGTTACCATGGATTGTCAAAGGGGGTCCCGGTGTCAAAAATAAATCTTGGCATAGAAATTGCATGGTGCAAAAGTCAGGCCAACTCTAGCTTGCTCATACTTTCATCTGTTTGTCAAGAGATTACATGAGAAAACTAGAGAAAACTTTGGCACAGATATTGCAAAGGAATCACATGCAAACAAGTGTAAATAAAAGTAGACATGTGAGAGTCAATATAGCAGCCATATAAGACAGTAATAAATAGTTGTCATTAGATTAACAATAGATTATTATCCGTAAATATTAACTAACTAAGGTAATACATATGACAGATTCAAATTGGCACACTGACTATATGAACAGAGTTAAAAACATGAGTGGGTACCAACTCCACTATGTTATTAACGATTGTAAAGAGGCTCTAGCAGCTAATCCCGAAATGTACACGGATAAATGGAATCAGTACCTAGACGAGATATTGTACTGTCAGGAAGAAATTAAACGTAGACAAAATGGAGGCAGATAACATGACCATAATATTAAGCGACGGATACACAGACTTAGAACAGAATATAGTAGACAACACAGACATACTTTTGAATTGTCTGTATGTAGTTGTTAATGGATATTGGATGGTGGATAACGTCACGGACATTTGGGCAGAAAAGATAGAGCCAACTAAAGAAGCTTTAGATGCTTTAGTTAATGAACTATCAGAAAAGGATGAATTCAAACTATATTCTGTTAGTATTGGCAACATGTTCGATTACGAAGATTATATGAATAGGGACGCATAACAGTAGTTAAACCCATAGCGCATTAGCAATAGTGTGCTATAGTGTAACTATTAACTAACAGAGTAGAGAATGATTAAATTATCTAAAACATCTAAAATGCCATGTCGCTCATGGTCATTAGAGGCACTAGTAACATGCCCAGCATCTAAGGACAGCAATGGTGAGTTAGTGCCAGCGTGTAAAGGATGTTATGCGACTACTGGCATGTATCATATGCCCAACGTAAAAAAACCTAGACAGGATAATAAAGAAGATTGGCAGCGTGATAGCTGGGTACAGGACATGGTGGACGAACTAGACACGGACAGATACTTTCGTTGGTTTGATAGTGGTGACATGTACTCCCTACAACTAGCAGAAAAGATTCTAGAGATTATGAAATTGACTCCATGGGTTAAACATTGGTTACCCACTAGAATGTACAAATTTAAAAAGTTCACTAGCATACTAGATGCCATGGAATCTCTAGACAATGTAGTTATCAGGAAGTCCAGTGACTCTGTGTTAGGTGTAACAATTAAAGGTATAACAACTAGCACTATAGTACCAGAGGACATGATAACAAAGCATCACAAATGCCCAGCGTACAATAACAATGGTAAATGCGGAAAGTGTAGAGCATGTTGGGATAAAACAGTGCCTGTAGTCGCTTATGTAGCACATGGTAATAAAATGAAAAAAATCATTGCAACTAGTGCAACATAGGTTCATACTGGGCAAAAATTGAGGAACATAAAATGAGTAATCCATACACTGAGGAATTTATAGAGAACCTTTACGAGGAAGCTTTACGTTTAGGATTAGAGGACGACGCGGACATAGATAATTACATTGTCCAGAAACAAACTGAATTAGGACTATAACAATGTCTAGTAGATTTTGCCCAGTTTGCGAGGAAGATTTAGAACTACAACCAGAGGAGCGTGACGTAGGCATAGAAGGCCTATACTATTGTCCCGATTGCGAATACACAGAGGAGATATAGATATGAGAATTAACATAGCATACATAAATGGCATAGCTTATGATCCAAATTGTAAGTTTAAAGACTTATCAATAGATCAATTGCAACAACGATGCGGCATAATTCCGTCATTCTTTAACGATTGCCTACGCTTGGAATATGATAACCTAGAGGACTTCACAAAAGAATTTGATTGTTGTTATGGTTTTGGAGGATTTCATAGTAATCCATGGAAAGGTACACTAGGAGACAATAACGAATACATTTCAGAGTTTAAGGACGAAGAACCATTACAGCCATTAGTTGTCTTTACAGGCAATAGATATGAATGTATAGTCTACAAATATGGAGTCACAGCAATACGTGACACTGAAACTAAAGAAACTAAAATAGCAAGGATAGATTAATATGAGTACATTTAGTAGAGAATCAATACACGACGTTCAGGACGTGATTGTTAAACGTAGATCGGTAGAGGCCGTAGGTACTACTTGGGATACTTTCGACGTGGAGATAATAGACACTGACGGCAATAGAAAAGCTTTGATTTTGTTTGCTGCTGAAGGTAGGACTATGAGATTTCAGAGGCAGGACGATGAGAGTTAGGTGCTCTAGTTGTAAATCAGAGGACTCTGTGGTATTTCTTAGAGACTACACAGAGCCTCTATGCGCTAGTTGTTACCTAGACTTAAAGGATGTAACCAGACAACGAAAAAACAGGAGAAAACGCAATGAGCGACGAATACAGCCATGATGTAGACGTAACCGACGACGATGGGGAAGACTTTGTTGAGAGACAGATAAAGACTCAGGACTTGATAGAATACCATATGAACATCATTAAGATGGTGGACTTGATAAGCTTAGCTAAGGACCAAATGGAGTCAGTCTATAACAATATGACTGCCATAGAGCTAGACAAAGAACACAATCTAGTTTTTAATAGGGATCTAATGAACTTAAACACGGAGATACACTAATGAGATGTAAAGCATGTAACAAGCTACTAGAGGAAACGGAATTAGCTAGGAAGGACAAACTAACAGGAAATTTTCTAGACTTATGTAACACTTGTTACAAAGTCAGTAACGAAACTCTGATTGAGTATGATTCAGAGATACCTAACGAGGCAGATAGTGTTAACTTAGATGACTTTCTGTAACAATTTGTAACAATTTAGTTAGTTTGTGTCATAATTCTGTAACATTTATGCCTTATACTATTCTATAGTATACTAAAGATACTTTATATAACCATAATCATCATATTAAGTATTCTTTAGTATTCTATAGCATAAACAATGGTAACATATAGGAGAACCACATATGCCATTACTAGAAGGAACTGTAGCGTTTCAAAACCTACAAAAAACGGAAGTCTACCAAGGTCAAGACACTGGTAGATACACTTTAACCTTATCACTGGAAGAGGACATGGCAGAAAAGCTATCCTCTGAGGGTGTTAAAGTTAAAGACTACGAAGGGACTTCACAACGCAAGTTTGCTAGTAAGTTTCCGGTTAGGATTGTTAACAACGAAGATGAACCATTTATGGGTAACATACCAAAAGGTTCTAAGGTTAGAGTGCAGTACAAACTAGGAGACTCGCACCCTGTTCACGCCACACCAACGTACCTTAATGCGGTTAGGGTATTGGAGCTAGGCGAAGAATCTGGGGACGGAATTGAAGAAGGATTCTAAGTTTGTCAGGCATGAACCATGCCCGTCCTGCGGATCTAGTGACGCTCTGGCCCGTTATAGCAACGGGTCAGGGCATTGCTTCGCAGCAGGATGCACACACCATGAACACAGCACAGACTTTGTAGAATTTAGGAATAAAATTGCAAAAGAATCTGATAATGCGTGGGGTCATATGAAAAATGAAAAACTAACTACTGAGGACGAACTTGGAGTCATAGCAGCCATACCGGACAGAAGAATATCTCATGATACCTGTCGAAAGTTTGGTGTTACAATCCAATATGACGCTACAGGGACGATAAATAATCACTTTTATCCGTACAAAGACCTTGACACTGGAGAAGTCAAGGGCCATAAGAAAAAAAGTATTAAAAATAAGTCCTTTTCCTACTCAGGGTCCGCAGAAAACGTAGGTTTGTTTGGACAGGACACTTGTAAAGGATCAGGAAAGTTTATCACAGTCACGGAAGGAGAGTTAGACTGTCTAGCTGTCTCTGAGATGTTTGATAATAGATGGGACGTAGTGAGTCTTAGGTCCGGAGCTGGTGGAGCAGTTAGGGAAGTTAAGGAACAACTAGAGTTTCTAGAGAACTACGACAACGTAGTGTTATGTTTCGACAGTGACAAAGCTGGACAGACTGCGGTCGATTCCGTCAAGGATATATTTAGCCCTAACAAGCTGAAGATATGCAAGCTTCCTATGAAGGACGCTGGAGAGATGTTACAGGCCGGTAAGGTTAAGGACTTCACTAGCTCATGGTGGAACTCAAAATGTTATCAACCTGACGGTATTATCGCAGGTACTGACACATGGGAAGCCATCACAGGTAAGATGAAAGTTAAATCCATACTTTATCCGTGGCATGGACTCAATGACTACACTAAAGGTTTCAGACCTTATGAGTTAGTCACCATAACGTCGGGATCTGGCATGGGTAAGTCCCAGATAGTCAGGGAGCTGGAGTACTACCTTTTAAACGCTACGGAGGACAACATAGGAGTCCTAGCACTGGAGGAGGACATTAGCAGGACTGCGTTGGGGATCATGTCCATAGCTGCGGACTGTCCATTACACTTAGAGGAGGAAATTGATGAGGAGATGGTTAAACCTTACTGGCAAGCCACTATGGGAACTGGAAGATACTTCCTGTTTGACCATTGGGGATCAACGTCGGAGGATAACCTACTTTCCAGAGTCCGATTCATGGCTAAGGCTTTGGATTGCAAATGGATCATACTGGACCACCTATCTATAGTTGTCAGTAGTCAGGAGTCGGACGATGAGCGCAGAGCTATTGACGCGATTATGACTAAACTTAGAACACTGGTTCAGGAGTTAGGTGTAGGTTTGTTTTTGGTTTCTCACTTAAAGAGAACACAAGGCAAACCGCATGAGGACGGAGGAAGAATTAGCTTGAGTGAACTTCGGGGATCTCAGGCTATAGCCCAACTTTCCGACATGGTGATCGGCCTAGAGCGTAACCAACAGGACGAAGACGAAGAAAACAGGAATACCACTACGGTAAGAATCCTGAAGAATCGTTACGCAGGTCTAACTGGTGCTGCCTGTTATCTGAAGTACGACAGGTTTACAGGCCGAATGTCGGAAGTTGGTCCTCCTTCCAATAACGACATGGAGACTCAGTTTTGATTTTTTTGGACATAGAAACAGACGGTTTAAATGCCAGTAAAATCTGGATGGTGGCTACTAACCATGACGGAGCTTATAAAGTTCATTATACTCCGGACACCTTATTAGACCTCCTACAAGGCTCAGATAAGGTTGTAGGACAAAACCTAATAGGATATGACCTCCCTGTCTTAGAATCGCTATGGGACGTTTCTGTAGCTCCTGAGAAGGTCATAGACACTTTAGTGTTGTCTAGGTTAGCTAATCCTCAGAGAGAAGGTGGTCATTCTTTACGCTCATGGGGTGAGAGACTAGGCTTTCCAAAAGGAGACTACAATGATTGGTCACAGTGTTCACAGGAGATGGTGGAATATTGCATACAGGACGTAGCGGTCACTGAAAAAACTTATTTTAAGTTGATTGACGAACTGTCTGAGTTTTCTCAGGAATCCATAGACTTAGAACACAAAGTTCAATTTATTATACAAGAGCAGGTACGCAATGGCTGGAAACTGGACGAAGAGAAAGCCTACATGCTGCTTGCGGAACTAAAGGAGAAAAAACTTGGCCTTGAAGATAAAGTTCAAAAGACTTTTTTACCGTTACCAGTATTTGTTAAGGAGGTGCAACCAAAGATTAAAAAGGACGGTTCTCTTTCAATAGTAGGTCTTAAATTCTTAGGAGATTCTTGGGACTCTGTTGAGGGACCGTTCAGCAGGATAGAGTTTCCTCCGTTTAACTTAGGGTCCAGACAACAGATAGGCAGGTACTTACAGTACTTTGGGTGGAAGCCCTGTAGCTTTACTGAAACTGGTCAACCGATAGTTGACGAAGGAACTCTGTCAAAGATAAATGACATACCGGAGGCTAAATTAATTGCTGAGTACCTGATGGTACAGAAACGTACTGCACAGGTTCAAAGCTGGATTGATGCAGTCTCACCAACTACAGGCAGGGTTCACGGTAAGGTTAACAGCAATGGAGCGGTAACAGGACGTATGACTCATAACAGTCCTAATCTAGCTCAAGTACCTGCGTCCTACAGTCCTTATGGTAAGGATTGCAGGGAGTGCTGGTCCGTCCGTGAAGGCTACAAACTGGTGGGTTTTGATGCGAGTGGTCTTGAGTTACGCATGTTGGCTCACTACATGAATGACAAGGAATACATAAATGAAGTGGTCAACGGAGACATACATTCAACAAACCAAAGACTTGCAGGACTTGAATCACGGGATACAGCAAAAACTTTTATCTATGCCCTTCTATACGGGGCAGGAGATGCGAAGCTTGGATCAGTGGTTGGGGGCAACCAAAGGGCAGGTAAAAGCCTTAGAGAGCGTTTTAGCAGCAATCTCCGCTCATTTGGAGTACTTAGAGAAAGAATACAAAGCAAAATCTCTTATGGACCACAAATGGTAACTGGCTTGGACGGTAGGTTGGTACACGTTAGGTCACAGCACAGCGCATTAAATACCCTGCTGCAAAGTGCTGGAGCCATAGTTATGAAACAGGCTTTACTACTCTTGGACGACTACGCTAAACAGTGGAAACTGGATTACAGGTTCGTAGGTAACATCCATGACGAAGTACAGACGGAGGTGAAGACGGATCAAGCTGAGAAGTTTGGTAGGCTGGCGGTTAGCTGTATCGAGGCTGCTGGTAATCACTTTAAATTAAACTGTCCCTTAGCAGGTGAATACAAGATAGGAGATAACTGGTATGAAACCCACTAAAAATAAAGATTCAAGTAGGCTTGGAGACATAGCGGAACATTACGCTATAACTTATCTATGGGATCAAGGATTTGATGTCTTTAAAAACTCGGGGTGTACTGGACCTGTGGATATGATTTCCTTTGATCGTGAAAATGGAGACATTGTTCTTATTGACGTAAAAACTGGCCGTAGAGACTACAGGTATCCAAACGCTCTTGCTAATAAATCTATGCGTACTCCATTACAGAAAAAACTTGGAGTACAAATACTAACTTTTAATCCTAAAAACAGAAAATTACATTTTGTAGGGCATAAAGTATGAAACACATTAGTACATTAGTACAGGACATATATAAACTAGTTAAGACTAAACGTGTTGACAGTGAAGTGGACGCTGAAGCGGAGATAGAACGCTTTGGTGAAGCCATGAAGGACTTAATGCGTAAAGAGTTCGTAAACAGAGGTTTTGACGCTAGAAAACTACGCTTGTCCAACGTAGGTAGGGAAGACAGATACTTATGGAACCATTTTCGGGGAGTAGCCAAGGAAGCTATAGAACCGCATACGCTGGTTAAGTTTCTGTACGGTCACTTAATAGAGGAGATGCTGTTGTTCCTGACTAGGATGGCAGGACATACAGTCACCGACGAACAAAAGGAATGTGAGGTTGAAGGTATCAAGGGTCACATGGACTGTAGGATTGACGGAATAGTAACTGACGTTAAGTCAACTAGCTCCTACGGTTTTAAGAAGTTCAAGGACGGATCACTGGCCTTTGACGATCCCTTTGGTTACATAGACCAGATAAAGGCATACGCCTACTCTGAGAATGAAACCAAGTTTGGTTGGCTTGCCATGGACAAACAGAACGGACACTTGACTTTCCTACAGTACGACTTGGAGGACACTCAGGCTCCTGTTTATGAAGTCCTGAAGGAAGACATAGCTGAGAGGATACGGCACGTAAAAAAGATGGTAGGGGTAGAAGAGCGGCCTTTACCCTGTTACGAGCCATTGCCAGATGGAAAGAGTGGGAACCTGAAACTCGCCGTAGGCTGCTCTTACTGTCAGTTCAAAAGATCATGCTATCCGGACTTGCGAGTATTCGCTTACTCTACAGGTCCACGTTTTTTAATAGAGGTAAAAAATGAACCGAAAGTATCTGAGATCAAAGAAAAAAGGACCGTTTAAAGAGATGTTTAGATCCGGACTTGAGAAGACGTTTGCCACTCTTTATCCAAAGAAGGATTTTGTTTACGAACCTTATGACGTTCCGTACATAACCAAAAGGACTTATAAGCCTGACTTCGTACACAAACCAACTGGCAAAATGATTGAGTGCAAAGGTTATTTTAGACAGGGGGACACACTAAAGTACAAATCAGTTAGGGATTGTTGCGACGACGAATTAATATTTGTTTTGTCGGACCCCTTTAAAAAAGTACGGAAAGGTGCTAAAATAACTATGTCTCAATGGTGCGACAAGGAAGGGTTTAAATACTTTACAGTACAACAAAAAGATGAGTTAATGGATTATGTCACTGACGATGAATGAAATTAAGGAGAAACTACTTGAGCGGTATGAAGTGGACGACTTGGTGGAAGCTTTGGCAGTAACCAGTGAAGAACTTTTAGATCGCTTTGAGGACAAACTAATTAACAGGTTGGACAGATTTGAGGAAGACCTGAAGGAAGAAACAACAGAGGAGACTTATATAGATGAGCAGCATTGACGACGCAACACCACAGGAATGGGACAAAATTAATAAAAACAGGATAGGGGAAAAGTTAGGCGAGAAATACGCAGAAATTATTAACATGGCAAGTACATCAACTAAAAACTTTGATCCAGTACATAAGCCTATCCATTATAACAATGGGGACATAGAAGCTATATCGTACATTAAGCAGCAGCTAGGGCATGAGTTTCAAGCTTACTGTTACGGAGCAGTCCTGAAGTACATGCACAGGTTTAAGTACAAAGATGGACTACAGGACTTAAAAAAAGCCAAGTGGTACTTAAAGGAAATGATTAAGGACTTAGAACAGCAGGAGAATGAAGAGGATGATTGAGGACTACCTTGGTATTCAAATAGACTACGCCAAGGAGGAAAATTTAAGTGATTTCTCCTTGGACACATTGAAGGACAGATACTTCTGGAAGGAGGAAAAGTATGCTCAACAGGCTTTGGCTAGGGCTTCTGTATACTGTGCAACTTATCAGGGAATTGTTAACTACGATCTTGCACAGCGACTTTATAACTACTCAAGTTCGCATTGGTTCTCTTATAGCACTCCTATCCTTAGCAACGCAGGAACGAGCCGTGGTTTACCTATCTCATGCTTTCTTAATCATGTTCCTGATTCAAGGACTGGTTTATCTGCTCACTACGATGAGAACATATGGCTCGCAAGTGGAGGTGGAGGCTTGGGTGGATGTTGGAGTAGTGTTAGAAGCAATGGTATTCCTACTTCTAACGGCAGTGAATCTACTGGTAGCATACCATTTATGCACATAGTTGACTCACAGATGCTGGCGTTTAACCAAGGCGTAACCAGAAGAGGTTCCTACGCTGCTTACATGGACATTAGCCATCCTGAAATAGAAGAGTTTGTAGGGATGCGTAAGAGTACTGGAGGAGACTTAAACCGTAAGTGTCTTAACCTACACAACGCAGTAACAATAACGGACTCATTCTTGGACGCAGTTAAGGAGGACTTGCCATGGAGACTTATAGATCCTAAATCCAAGGAAGCAGTTAAAACTGTGTCCGCTAGGGATCTTTGGTGGTCTTTGATACACACCAGAGCGGAGACAGGTGAGCCGTACATTGTTAACATTGACAGGTGTAATGAAGCATTGCCTGAACAACAAAAGGAATTAGGGTTGGAGATTACTCAGTCCAACCTGTGTTCCGAAATAACCTTACCAACCAACGAAGAGAGAACTGCTGTTTGTTGCTTGTCAAGTGTTAACCTAGAATACTTTGACGAATGGAAGGACGAAGAATTGTTTATTAGTGACCTGATAACTATGCTGGACAACGTACTGGAGCATTTTATTGGTCATGCAGTAGGAGACACTAGTAAGCTTAAAACTAACAATATGAACTTTGAGAGGTTTAGCAGCTATGTTAAAGAATCCGCTAAAGGGTTTGCTAAGTCAGCTTATTCAGCTTACAGAGAACGCGCTGTTGGACTTGGCGCGATGGGGTTTCACGCTTATCTACAGCGCAACGGAATTCCTTTTGAGGGAATGTACGCCTCAAGTTTTAACAACAGATCGTTTTCTCATATTAAGGAGAGAGCCACAGCAGCTAGTGAAGCTCTGGCTCAAAGCCGTGGGGAGTCTCCTGATATGGTGGGTTCTAATCGTCGTAATAGTTGTCTTCTCGCTGTTGCTCCTAATGCTTCTTCTAGCATTATTTGTGGTCAGACTTCTCCTAGTATTGAGCCGCAACGTGCTAATGTTTTTACGCACAAGACTCTTACCGGAAGCTACCAAGTTAGGAACAAGTATCTTCTATCTCTTCTTCAAGAAAAAGGGCTAGACAATGAAAAGACTTGGAAGGACATTGCGGCTGCTGAAGGCTCTGTACAGAGTATTGAGGGACTCAGCGAAGAAGAGAAGGAGGTATTTAAGACTGCTCCTGAGATAAACCAGTTGTGGGTAATTGAACATGCACATCACAGACAGAAGTACATTTGTCAGAGTCAGTCAGTTAACCTGTTCTTTGCTCCTCCTAAGGCTACAGAACCACAGGAGGTACATGACGAATACCTAGAGTACGTTAACAATGTGCACTGGATTGGTGCAAGGAGATTAAAGTCCATGTACTACCTAAGATCCAACGCAGCTAGGAACTCTGAGAATGTCAACATAAAAATACCAAGAATTAACCTAGAGGACGTGGAGTGTTTGGCCTGTGAAGGATAAGATATTTGAACATAAACTAAAGGAAGTGGTGCATAGGTACGAAATGGTGGAAGAAGAAAAAAGATTGGAGCTAAGGATATACAAAGCCAGATGGGTGTGGTATCATACTATACTTGCAGCGGAGTTAGGTTTAGTTGCTTATCTCCTGTGGGAAATCAATAGTAAATTAGGAGCATTACTATGAGCATTAAAGACGCTAAGTACTACATAAGCGAAACCAAGGAGTTTGTCAGTTACAATGAGTTAATGTCAAAGGACTATGAGCTAATAGATTCTACAGGGTGGAGAACTCACTTTGATAATCTTAGTCCTTACGACATTAATCTTTAGAATAAGGGAGGAGAAAATAAATTGAGCTTAACTGGAACTAGGGACTACTACAAACCCTTTGACCATCCTTGGATGTTTGACTACTACGTGCAGCAGAACCAGATGCACTGGTTTCCTGAGGACGTACCACTACACAACGACGTTAAGGATTGGCAGGACTTAGAGGAACATGAGAAGAACTTGTTGACTCAAATCTTTAGACTGTTTACTCAGTCCGACGTGGACGTTAGCTCTGGCTATGTGGATCGCTACATGCGTATCTTTAAGAAGCCTGAGGCACGTATGATGATGGGTGCGTTTAACAACATGGAGTCCATACACCAACACGCTTACAGTCTTCTACTGGACACTGTGGGCATGCCTGAGATTGAGTACAAGGCTTTCTCAGAGTACACGTCAATGGCAGACAAGCATGAGTACGTTAACAGCATTAAAGTGTC
>CERO01034909.1_pt1 | contig 18333 bp, 15 predicted proteins | sample 530851 | NCBI WGS metagenome assembly CERO01 (sample SAMEA2621033, study PRJEB7988) | marine metagenome | biome: marine biome (ENVO:00000447); feature: surface water layer (ENVO:00002042); material: "saline water (ENVO:00002010), including plankton (ENVO:xxxxxxxx)" | depth 5 m
TGCTATTGTTGGAAGTGGTGGAGGCTATGGTTATAATATGGCTGACTTACATTTTTGTTTTAACAACTCTACAACTTTAAGTGATGAAGTAAGTTTATCAGATTCTAAAGTAGTATTTAAAAGATCTGGAAATGTAGGAATTGGTGAGTCATCTGCATCTTATAAGTTAAGAGTAAAAACTGACGCAACATTAGATAATGGTATTTATTTATCAGCAGGTTCTTCAAGTTCAAACCATGCTTTTTATGTAGAAAACTTAGCAGGTAGTGCTGAAATTTTTGCAATACGAGGAGATGGGCAAGTACGAATAGGAGCAACTAATGGTGTAAATGTATTGTTTGCCACTACATCACTTCCAAGTGCTTCACAATCAGGATTATGTTTAACAGGTACAAATAGTGGTCAAATTAGTTCTTCAGGGAGTGCAACTACAGCTTACAATCATTTTTTATTTTATAACGGCAATGGTCTTGTTGGATATATAGATACTACTGGTAGCACAACAACTTATAGCACAAGTTCGGATTACCGAATGAAAGAAGATTTAAAAGATTTTAATGGTTTAGAGTTGCTTTCTAAAATGAATGTTTATGACTTCAAATGGAAAGCAGACGAAACAAGAAGTTATGGTGCTGTTGCTCACGAACTTCAAGAAATAATACCTCAAGCAGTTGTTGGAGAAAAAGACGGCGAACAAATGCAGGGCGTAGATTATTCACAAGTAGTTCCAGTATTATTAAAGTCTATACAAGAATTAGAAGCTAGAGTAAAAGAATTAGAAAATAAATAAATTATGACACTACCAACAGCAGGAGCAATAAGCGCTAACGATATAAATCAAGAAGCAAACAGATCAGGAACGGCTAATGCTCCATTATCAGGAACAAGCTCAACACCACAAGCAGGATCACTTGTAAAGATATATGAAGATTCTGGAGTTAACCAATCCTCTCCTCATGCTTATTCAGAATTTTATGGAAAGACATATGCTACATTAACTGCATATGCTTCTTCTGTAACTTCTAATTTTAATGGGGTTTGTTCTGAAGCTATAGATCAAACGTATTATCACTCAGGCAGTGGTGCTCAACCTACGGTAGGAGATTTTTTATATTCCGATAGCGCAGGAAACAACCCACTATCTAACGGGTATTATAAGTTTGACACAAATAAGTATACAAGATTAATATTAGGAAATGGAGAACTTCATGGAAACGTAAACACTTGTTAATATAAAAATTAAATTATCTATATTTGTATAAAATAAAAGATTATGGCAAAAAAATCAACTAACACCTATTCTTGGACAATTAATCAAATGAATGCTCATATTCAAGCAGAAGGGGAATCAAATGTGATTTACACAGTGCATTGGACGTATACTGCTACTTCTAGTGAAAAAATGCCTGGTACAGATGTTTATTATAGTGCCTCTAGTATTGGAGCACAAGGATTTACATATGTAAAAGGAGATCCGTTTGTTCCTTATGAAAATACTGAAGCATTTGAAGATGTGGTTATTGGATGGTTAGATGGAGCTTTAGATGTTGATGCAATGAAAAAATCATTAGATGAACAGATTGCAGTAGAAATAAGCCCTGTAAATGAAGATTTATATTTTACATGGCAAAATCCACCTACTCCACCAGTAGAGGAAGAATAATAATATTTTATTATATTTGTTTTTTATAACTTAAATTAAATTAAATACAATGGCAAAAATTACAGAAGAAGAATTAAAAAGACTTCAAGGGATGAACCAAGAGTTCACCAAAACTAAATTAGCAATTGCTGATTCATTATTACAACAAAAAGAATTGTTATCTCAAATGGATGATCTTAGATCTGCATTTAAAGTTGATGAAAAAAATCTAATGGAAAAGTATGGTAAAGATGTTTCTATTGATTTAGCAACAGGTGATATTAAAGAAAAAGTTGAAGAAGCACAACCTGTAGAAGAAGTAAAATAATGGCAAGAATAAGTAACACTAGCATCTATCCTAACATCGATCCTGTATTATCAGATTACTTTGTATTGACAGATGCTAATGATGACTTATCTACCAAAACTTGTACTTTAGAATCTGTTCAATCTTTATTTGGATTAGCTGACACTACAGTTACTGTTACCGTTTCCTCTGTATTATTAAATGCATTATGGACCCAACCCCTTACATTAATAGCGGCTCCAGGATCAGGATATGTTTTAAATATTAAAAACATTATTCTTTTTATGGACGCAGGAAGTGTTGCATATGGTTTTGATGGAAATGCGAGTACAGCGGTAGGCACATATTCAACAGGAAACATAGCTATGGCAACCTTTAATTCTGCCACAGATATTGTTCTTCCTATTTTTAATGGAGGATCACAGGCTATTCCTGAAAACACCCCTTTGGTTTTAACAGGCTCAGGAACGACTGGCGGCACACCAGCAGGAAATGGGGTTATGTATATTAAGATTACTTATCAGACTTTAAAGTTAAATTCTACATTTTAATTAAATAAAATGGATATTAGAAAAATTTCCATAGGAGCAGACTATAAGTCTGGAGCCATGCATTATATTGTAGGGCAAGAAGTTCTTAATGGGAGATATCACATACATTTAATACAAAGTGATCCTGTATCAAATTCTTTTAAAATTTGGATAGAAAGAAATGAAGAGCTTATAATGTGGAAAGAGTTTAAAACCACGCTTCCTATTTCAGTAGAATATAATTTAGATTTTTAATGCAATCTCCTTATTCTTTTATTGTACAACCAGTTAAAGGTAGAAGGTACGATAATATAAAAGATATCGGAGGTGTAGATTTTATAACTAGTGTTTCTAAAGAAGATCATAAAGCATCTAATAGATTTGCTAAAGTTGTTTCTGTTCCTTTAAACTATACTGGAGATATTGATAAAGGTGATATATTATTAGTACACCATAATGTTTTTAAGTTTTATTTTGATATGAAAGGAAGAGAAAAAAGCGGTAAAAGTTTTTTTAAAGATGACTTGTTTTTTATTGATTACGATCAGTTTTTTTTATATAACAAAAAGGGTAAATGGTACGGTCATGATAAGTATTGTTTTGTAAAACCTATTCCAAAAAAAGATTATTATATTGAAGGTGTTAATATTAAAGAAGAACCCTTACATGGTATATTAAAATACTCTAACAAACAACTAAAAAGTTTAGGAGTAAAAGAAGGAGATCAAATAACATTTACTCCAGAAAGCGAATATGAGTTTTATATAGATGAAGAAAAATTATATCGTATGTTTACTGATAATATAACAATGGTGGTATAATGGATATAAAAAAAATAAAAGAAGAAATAATAAAAGCTGGCGAAAAAGCAGTTACTCAACTGATTAAGGTGGCTAAAGAGGATATTATTAAATACGATAAAGATGATGAGTTAGCCGCTGACAGATTAAAAAATGCAGCTGCTACAAAAAAACTTGCTATCTTTGATGCATTCGAAATATTAAAGCGAATCGAAGAAGAGAAGCAGTTAATAGAAGGAAATGATATAGTTAAAAATAATACACCTAAAGGCTTTGCAGAATCAAGATCAAAATAGTTTATATAAAAATCTTTATAAAATAGTTCCTAAAAATGTGTTAGCAACTAAGAATAGAGCTCGGACTTGGCTTTATGGGTATAATGAAAAATATGATTTTGTAGTTATTTCTAAAACAGGGCAAATAGATCAAATAATAAATATTAATGGATTAAACATAGCTTTACCTAAGCCTCCCGCGCGCGTGCACATGCGAGACAAAACAAAAGAAGAACAGTATTGGGAACCACATGTTTTGCCTAAAGAATTAAAAAAAATACAATCTATATTTCAATGGCATGACACCCCTCCACAATTTAAAAACAAATGGGTAGATTATATTGAGCAAGAGTTTGATAGAAGAGAAGAAGGCCTTTGGTTTATGAATAATGGTGAGCCAACATATATTACTGGAACACATTATATGTATTTACAATGGACTAAAATAGATGTTGGGCATCCTGACTTTAGAGAGGCTAATAGATTGTTTTATATATTTTGGGAAGCATCTAAGGCTGACAAAAGAAGTTTTGGAATGTGTTATTTAAAAATAAGACGTTCAGGGTTTTCTTTTATGAGTTCTTGTGAGGGTGTTAATACCGCTACTATTACAAAAGATTCGAGAATAGGTATACTTTCTAAAACTGGAGCAGATGCTAAAAAAATGTTTACAGACAAGATTGTTCCTATTTCAAATAACTATCCTTTCTTTTTTAAGCCTATACAAGATGGTATGGATAAACCAAAAACAGAATTAGCCTATCGTGTACCAGCTTCTAAGATTACTAAAAAAAATATGTATGTGGTAGATGAAGAAGAACTAGAGGGATTAGATACAACTATTGATTGGAAGAACACATCTGATAACAGTTATGATGGTGAGAAGTTACAATTACTACTTCACGATGAAAGTGGTAAGTGGGAAAGACCTGAAAACATATTAAACAACTGGAGAGTTACTAAAACCTGTTTACGATTAGGTAGTAAAGTAATTGGTAAATGCATGATGGGTTCTACTTCTAATGCATTAGATAAAGGAGGAAGAAACTTTAAGTCTTTATTTGAGGATTCGGATTGTATGAAAAGAAATTCTAATGGGCAAACAAAAAGTGGGTTGTATAATTTGTTTGTTCCTATGGAGTGGAATATGGAAGGGTTTATAGATATATATGGAATGCCTGTATTAAAAACCCCTAGTAAACCTATAATGGGTATTGATGGTGAAATGATTACTCAAGGAGCTATAAATTATTGGCAGAATGAAGTAGAGTCACTAAAATCAGATCCTGATGCTTTAAATGAATTTTATAGACAATTTCCAAGATCAGAGTCTCATGCATTTAGAGATGAAAGTAAACAATCACTTTTTAATTTAACAAAAATTTATCAACAGATAGATTATAATGATTCATTAATTATGCAACATCATGTAACTCAAGGGGGGTTTCATTGGAAAGATGGTATTAAAGATTCTAAGGTTATATGGAGCCCAAATAAAAGAGGAAGATTTTTTGTAACTTACATCCCTAAGGCTTCGCTTCAAAACAATGTTATTGAAAGAGGGGGACAAAGAAGACCAGGTAACGAACACCTTGGCTCTTTTGGATGTGACTCTTATGACATTTCTGGAGTAGTTGTTGGGAAAGGTTCTAATGGATCATTGCATGGGTTAACTAAATTTAATATGGATGATGCCCCAAGTAATGAGTTTTTTCTTGAGTACATTGCCAGACCTCAAACAGCAGAAATATTTTTCGAAGAAGTCTTGATGGCTTGTGTTTTTTATGGTATGCCTATTTTATGTGAAAACAATAAACCACGTTTGTTGTATCATTTTAAAAATAGAGGATATAGAGGATACTGTTTAAACAGACCTGATAAAAAATATAATAAGTTGTCAAAAACAGAAAAAGAGTTAGGTGGCATACCAAATAGCTCTGAAGATGTAAAACAATCACACGCATCTGCAATTGAGTCATATATAGAAAAACATATAGGTCTTGATTTAGATGGAACATATAGAGATAAAGATGTAATGGGTAGCATGTATTTTCAACGAACATTAGAAGATTGGGCAAAGTTTGATATAAATAATAGAACAAGATTTGATGCATCTATTAGTTCAGGACTAGCAATAATGTCTAATCAAAAACACCTGTATACTCCAGTTCAAAAACAATCAAAAATAAGCATTAACTTTGCTAGATATAACAATAAAAGTTCAGTTAGTCAATTACTTAAAAGATGAAAGACGTTACAATAAATATACAAGCTGCTGCTTTTCCTGATCAATTTGTTTCAGACTCCACAAAAGACACAGTAGAATACGGTTTACAAATAGGACAAGCAATACAGTATGAATGGTTTAGAAGAGACAATGGGTCTTGTAGATTTTACGATCAATGGGGGGAATTCATGCGCTTACGCCTGTACGCGCGAGGTGAGCAGTCAATTGCTAAATATAAAAACGAATTAGCTATTGATGGTGATTTGTCTTATTTAAACTTAGATTGGACGCCTGTTCCTATCATTCCTAAATTTGTAGATATTGTGGTTAATGGTATGTCAGATAGATTATTTAAAGTAAAAGCATATGCTGAAGATGCAATGTCCGCAGAAAAAAGAAATGAGTTTCAAAAACAAATAGAGGGAGAGGTTGTTGCAAAACCTTTATTTGAAGAAATAGAATCAGAATTTGGCATTAATGTTTTTCAAACAAATGCAGATGAACTTCCTGAGTCAGATGATGAAATGGAATTGTTTATGAACATGAAATATAAACCTGCCGTTGAAATAGCTCAAGAAGTAGCAATTGACACTTTGTTTTCTGAAAATCATTATAACGACATTAGAAATAGAGTTGATTATGATTTAACTACATTAGGTATTGGAATTACTAAACATGAGTTTTTACCTGGACAAGGAGTAAAAATAGATTATGTAGATCCTGCTAATGTGGTTTATAGTTATACTGAAGATCCTTATTTTAAAGATTGTTTTTATTGGGGTGAAATTAAAACGGTTCCAATGACAGAGTTAATTAAAATTGATCCGTCATTAACCGATGCTGATTTAAATGAAATAGCTAAGTATAGTCAATCGTGGTATAATTATTTTAATACTTCACAGTTTTATGAAAACAGTATGTTTTATAGAGATACTGCAACTTTACTATACTTTAATTATAAAACCACCCATTCCTTTGTTTATAAAAGAAAAAAATTAGCAGACGGTTCTTATAAAACAGTTGAGAAAGATGATCAATTTAATCCACCACAAGAAATGATGGAGGAAGGTAAGTTTGAGAAAGTAGAAAAAAGAATTGACGTGTGGTATACTGGAGTAATGGTTATGGGAACTAACATTGTTTTAGAATGGAAGTTAGCAGAAAATATGGTAAGACCTAAATCAGCTAATCAATTTGCTATGCCTAATTATGTGGCATGTGCTCCTAGAATGTATAAAGGACAGTTAGAGTCTTTAGTCAGAAGAATGATTCCTTTTGCAGATTTAATACAAATGACTCATTTAAAAATTCAACAAGTAGTTTCAAGAATTGTACCTGATGGTGTGTTTATTGATGCAGATGGATTAAATGAAGTGGATTTAGGAACAGGGAATGCTTACAATCCAGAAGATGCATTACGATTATATTTTCAAACAGGTAGTGTTGTAGGGCGTAGCTTTACTCAAGACGGTGAATTTAACAACGCCAAAGTACCCATACAACAACTTACCGCAAATAGCGGTTCTAGTAAAATGCAAATGTTAATAGCTAACTACAATCATTATTTAGATATGATTAGATCAGTAACTGGTTTAAACGAAGCTAGAGATGGCTCTACACCAGATCCTAATGCTTTAGTGGGTGTACAAAAACTTGCAGCTTTAAATAGCAACACCGCAACAAGACACATATTAGATGGTAGTTTATTTATAACCAAAACTTTAGCAGAGTGTTTATCTATAAGGACAGCTGATATATTAGAATTTGCAGATTTTAAAGATGAGTTTGCTATGCAAATAGGAAAATATAACTCAGGTATTTTAGAAGAAATAAAAGATTTGTATATATATGATTTTGGAATATTTATAGAAATGGCACCTGATGAAGAAGAAAAAGCAATGCTAGAGGCTAATATACAAATGGCATTATCTAAAGAAAATATTAGTTTAGAAGATGCGATAGACATTAGAGAGATTAATAATCTTAAAATGGCTAATCAATTGCTTAAATTAAAACGTAGACAAAAACAAGAACAAGAACAACAACAAAAAATGCAAGAGCAACAAATGGCTGCTCAAATGCAAATGCAAGGAGAACAAGCTAAAGCACAATTAGAAGCTCAAAAAGTGCAAATGGAAACTCAATCAAAAATGCAAGTTAAACAGGCTGAAATAAGTTTTGAAATAGAGAAACTTAAAAATGAAGCTGAGTTAAAAAGACAATTGATGCAAACAGAGTTTCAGTTTCAAATGCAATTAAAAGGTATGGAGCAACAAGGCTTACAATCAAGAGAAAATGAAAGAGAAAAAGCAAAAGACAATAGAATTAGCCAACAGTCAACTCAAACTTCAAAAATGATAGAACAAAAGAAAAGAAATCTACCAGCGATAAACTTTGAATCTAATGAGGATAGTCTTGATGGTTTTGATTTAGCAGAGTTTGAGCCTAGATAGGCTAAATTTTGTATTTATTTTTTGTTTAACTTTGTTTAAAATTTAATCTAATTCAATATTATGGAAATAAAAGTAAGAGACTTAGGGCATAAAGAAGAAAAGTCCAAAGCAGAAATAGAAGAGGAGTTGTTAAAAAAACACGAAGAGAAGTTTGAAGACAGCGAATCTAAACCACAAAATGAGCAAACAGAAACAACTAAAGTTTCTACAGTAGAGGAAAAGGGAGAAGAAAAGGTAGAAGAAAAAGTAGAAGAAAAAGTTGAAAAAGAAACTCCCTCATCAGAGAAAATTGATGAAGCTCCCTCATCAGAGTTAAATGATGAAGACGTTCTTTCTTTTATTAGAGATAGATACAACAAGGATATAAATTCAGTTGATGAACTGTTTGCGGAAAAAGAGGCAAACGAAGAGTTACCTGAAGATGTGTCTGCGTATTTAAAGTACAAAAAAGACACTGGACGTGGAATTGCAGATTTCTATAATTTACAGAAAGATTACAATTCTATGGAAGATGACTCTGTACTAGCTAGTTACTATAGCATAACCGAAGATGGGTTAGACGCTATAGATATTCAAGATATCATGGAGGATAAGTTTAGTTTTGATGAAGAACTAGATGAGCCCCGCGATATTAAGAAGAAAAAATTAGCAAAAAAACGAGAACTTGCGAAAGCGAAAAAGTTTTTGAATGAGCAGAAGGATAAATATAAAGTACCTCTTGAGTCAAGCGGGGATCAATTATCTAACGATCAACAAGAAAATTTAAATGCTTATGAAAGTTATCTTAAGGAATCTAAATCTATTGAAGAGCAAAATAAAAAGAAATATGATTATTTCTATCAGAAAACAAACGAGGTTTTCAATAGTGAATTCAAAGGTTTTGACTTTACTATAGGTGATAATAATATAACTTTTAAACCAGGGACAGCAGAAGAGCTTAAAAATGTTCAAGGAGATGTTAACAATTGGGTTAATAAATTTTTAGACAAAAACACAGGTCTTGTAGCTGATCCAATGGGATATCATCGTTCATTAGCTGTTGCTATGAACCCTGAGAAATTTGCTCAATTTTTTTATGACCAAGGTGTATCTGCTACTGTGGATAATGTTTCTAGAAAATCTAAAAACATAAACATGGATATCAGAAATGCCGCACAACAAACCGTAACAAAAGACGGGATGAAGATAAGGGCTGTAGGAAATACAGATAGTGGAAGAGGACTTAAAATTAGAAGTATTAAAAAAGTTTAACAAATTAAAATTTAAATTATTATGGCAGTACAAGCGGTACCTGGGTTCGATTTACAACCTAGTTCACAACAAGTGCCTGTATCAACTAATTATCTGTCTTCGGCAGACTTTACTTGGTTACAGCAATATCTTCCTGACACTTACGAAAAAGAATTCGAAAGATACGGGAATAGAACAGTAGCTTCATTCTTAAGAATGGTAGGCGCTGAGATGCCTTCAAACTCTGATCTTATTAAATGGGCAGAACAAGGAAGGTTACACAATAAGTATAGAGCTTTGACATTTGCAGGAGCTACTACAGGAAATGCAACACATGCGTTCATTATTCCAGCAGGGGATTTTGATCCAGCATTAGCATCTCCTAATTTAGCAGCTTTAAGAGCAGGTCAAACAGTTATGCTTTCAAGTTCAGTAGCGGGATCTACAATTTCTGCTAAAGGAATTATTTCAGCAGCTCCAACAGATGGAGCAGGAGCAGCACCTAGAACTGTTACTATAGCATGTTATGATGGTGCAGGTTTTCCTACATTTACTAGTGGATCAGTAGACTTATTTATTTATGGTTCTGAATTTGCTAAAGGAACAGCTGGAATGGTGGGTTCTAACGAAGCAGATGATTTCATTTTTGAAAATAAACCTATTATTATCAAAGATAGCTATGAAGTATCAGGTTCTGATATGGCTCAGATTGGATGGATTGAAGTTACAACTGAAAATGGAGCAAATGGTTATTTATGGTATTTAAAATCTGAGCATGAAACAAGGCTAAGATTTGAAGATTACCTAGAAACTGCAATGATTGAAGCAGTTCCAGCGGGTGATGCTGTTAATGCAGCTTCAGGTGCGGGTGATTACTTACAAGGGACAGCAGCAGGAGCATCAGTTGCAGGAAAATCAGGTTCTGAAGGAATTTTTCACGTTGTAGAAAATAGAGGTAATGTATTTGGTGGAGGTAATCCAACTAATTTAGCTCAATTTGACAGTGTGATTCAAAGACTTGATAAACAAGGATCTATTGAAGAAAATGTAATTTTCGTAAATAGAAACTTCTCGTTTGATATTGATGATATGTTAGCGGCACAAAACTCTTATGGAGCAGGCGGCACATCATATGGTTTATTTGATAACGATAAAGATATGGCTTTAAATCTTGGCTTTACAGGATTCAGAAGAGGTTATGACTTTTATAAGTCTGACTGGAAATATCTAAACGATCCTACTATGAGAGGTGGTCTTGTTGGTGGAGCAGTTAATGGACTATTAGTTCCAGCTGGTTCAACTACAGTATACGATCAAATATTAGGAAAGAATGCTAAAAGACCATTCTTACATGTTAGATATAGAGCTTCTGAAACTGAAGATAGAAGATACAAAACTTGGATAACTGGCTCGGCTGGTGGTGCAAGAACATCTAATATCGACAAGATGGAAGTGAATTTCTTGAGTGAGAGAGCTTGTTGTACTTTAGGTGCAAACAACTTCTTCTTATTCCAAGACTAATTATATTATTATAAATTTTACCCTCACTTGGGTGGGGGTAGAGTTTATTTTTTACTTAAATTAAATTAAATTAAATTAAATACAATGAAAAAAAAATCACCTTACGTCAGTAAAGTTTATAAACTAACTGGCAGAAAATCTCCCCTTTCTTATATGTTATCATCTAGGCATTCTTCACGATCGCCTTTATTATATTTTGATGAAGAAAAAGGAATTAACAGACCAATGCGATATGCACGAAATCAAAAAAGCCCATTTGAAGATGAGCAAGATGGTAATGCAATATTAGAACCTATAGTTTTTGAAGACGGAATGCTTTTAGTTCAAAAAGAAAATCAAGTTTTACAAGAGTTTTTACACTATCATCCTGCAAATGGAAGTGTATTTTCAGAAGTAAATAAAGAACAAGATGCAATTGATGAATTACATGAAGTAGAAAATGTATTAGAAGCTCAAGTAATGGCTAAAGAACTTGCTTCCAATACTCAAAAAATGATTCAAGTTTGTAGAGTGTTATTAGGTAATGTAGTTGATAATATGACTATTCCTGAATTAAAAAGAGATTTGTTAATATACTCAAAGAATAATCCAGAAGATTTTATTAATACAATTAATGATCCTATGTTGCAACTACAAGATGATGTATATCAATTTTTTAAAGCAGGGTTTTTACAAAAAAGAAATAATGATAAAGAAATTTATTATAATCTTCCTAATAACAAAAAACGATTATTATCTGTTCCCTTTGGAGAAGATCCAGATTGGATAGTAGCATCTTATTTTCAATCTGATGATGGAGTAGATGTTTACAAGATTTTAAAAAATCGCTTAAAAAAGAGTTAATTAAATGATTATCTTTGTGTAATTGTTTAACCCCATAAATTTTTTAACTATGGTAAAATATCTTAAAATCAGTTTAAGTGATGCTTATTACTTAATTCCTATTAACAATATTTTAGGAGTTGAGGTAGGTGCAAACACAAAAGTCAACATCCTTTCTAACGTGTCAGGACACAAGGCTTCAGGTGCGTCTGAAGTTTTAGGCTATGAAATCACTGCTACTACAGCAGCAGATGCAGCTAAAACTAAAGAACAACTGAATAGTATTGTGGAGGCTATTGAAAATGCCCTTACAACAAGCTGGACAAACCCAACTTATCTACTTGAGCCTAAATATGCTATTACAGGCGTAGCTCAAATTGAAGTAGAGTGGTCAGCATAAGATTACTTAACAGTAAATTAAGAAGGGGCTTAAACAATTAGGCCTCTTTTTTTTTTGCTTATATTTGTAAAAAGAACTAGCATGATTAACTCAGTTAGAAATACTGTACAAGCAATAGCAAACAAAAATAACTACGGATACATATCTCCACAAGATTTTAATTTGTATGCGCAACAAGCTCAAATGGACTTGTTTGAAGATTATTTTTATCAATATAATAGTTGGATAACTAAGCAAAACCAACGAGTGTCTGGTACTGGTTATGCAGATATAGTAAAAAGTTTAGTAGAGGTTATTGATAGTTTTTCTGCTACTAAAGGTTTGATTAAACAAGCAAACAATATGTTTAATCTACCGTCAGATTATTATTTTATTAATAAAGTTAATTACTATCCTAACTTTGTAGACAGTGGATCAACAACTGCTGCCGGTGTAGCTAATAGATTAACCGACTCAGCTGCTCAGTTTTCTACTAGTGGTGTAATTAAAGTAGGACAAATAGTAACTAACACTACTGCAACAAGTGATTATGCAGGGTTTAGTGCTTTTGTTGTAAGTATAGATAGTAATACTCAATTAACTTTAAGCACTAATATATTTCCAATAGGTGGAGGAGGCGGTGATACCTACTCTATTTATAACACCACAGGGATTGTAGAGGTAGAAAGAGTTAATCAAAATAAAATATTTTATTTAGAAAATTCACCATTAACAGCTCCAACAACAGGATTTCCTGCTTATGTATTAGGAGGAGCTACAAGTGGTATCGTAGGATCAACTGATACTGCTCAAGGACAACTAGGAAATACAATTACTGTATATCCTACTACTATTACTAGTGCAGGATCAGTCATAACAGATTATGTAAGATATCCTTTACCCCCAAAATGGACATATATAACAGTTGGAGGAACTTCAGGAAGCCCTGAGTTTGACTCTAGTCAAGCTGATTATCAAGACTTTGAATTACCATTATCTGATGAACCAGGTATAGTAGCAAAGATTTGTCAGTATGTAGGAATAGAAATTAGAGAAGCTGATGTATATCAGTTTGGTAAACAAGAAATAGTTGAAGACAATCAAATACAAATATAGATTATGGCATATTTAACAGATTATCAATATTATACAAATGCAGGAGCATCACCAAAAAGTAAAAATTGGGGCTCATATCAATATGTTTCTTTAAATGATATTGTTAATAATTTTATGTTGATGTATCAAGGCAATAATGAATTAGTTAATAACATATCGAGATATAAAGTATTATTTCATGCAAAACGTGGTATTCAAGAATTGAATTACGATGCCATGAAAGAAATTAAAATATTACAGTTATCATTAGATGACTCATTGTTATTTGTCTTACCTCATGATTATGTCAATTGGGTGAGAATTTCTATGTTTCAAAATGGTGTTTTATTTCCATTAACAGAAAATATTCAAACACAATGGGCAAACACTTATTTACAAGACAACGATAATAACATACTGTTTGATCAAAATGGGAATGTTTTAAAACCACAAGATTCACCATTAGATTTATCAAAAAAAACTATTTACCTTAACAACGAAAGCCCATATGATGGGTGTGAAGGTTATTGTGTAGATGGTTTATGGTATTTTGATTTTGCTATAGGTGGACATTTTGGATTGAATACTGAAACTGCTAATACTAATCCTACTTTTTCTATTGATAAACAAAGAGGAGTAATTAATTTTAGCTCTATTGCATCAGGACAGTCTATTGTATTAGAATATGTTTCTGATGGAATGGAAAAAGGAGATGATGCAAACATTAGTGTAAATAAGTTGTTTGAAGAATTTATTTATGCATATATCAAATACTCTATATTAAATGGTAAATTAGGAGTACAAGAATATGTTGTAAACAGAGCTAGAAAAGATAAGTCATCTTTATTAAGAAACGCAAAAATTAGATTAAGTAATATACACCCTGGTCGACTATTAATGAATTTAAGAGGTCAGGCTAAATGGATTAAGTAAAATGCCTATAGTAACTACAAACTTTGTACGCGGTAGAATGAATAAAAGCGTGGATGAGAGACTACTCCCTCCAGGCGAATATGTCAATGCTATAAATGTTAGATTAGGATCTACAGAAACCACCGAAATAGGAGCTGTAGAAAACTCTAAAGGAAATACAAAGCTTACAACACTACAATATAACGGTGCTGATTTAACAGGAGCTACTTGCATAGGAGCTTATGATGATGGTGCTAATGAAACTATATACTGGTTTATTACTTCTACTACTGTAGACATGATTGTATCTTTTGATACTAAAAATGAATTAATTACCTATCATGTTGTTTCTGTAAGTGTTTTAAATTTTGACACTAAATATCTTATTAATGGTGTTAACAAAATAGGTGATTTATTATTTTTTACCGATGACATAAATCCTCCAAGAAAAATTAATGTAACAAGAAATTATCCTAGCCCAGATGCTGCAGGAGCTGATGTCGTAACAGATAAAGATTTAAATGTTATTGTACAACCACCATTAGCAGCACCAACATTTAATTTATTAACACAAGCGACTGAAGCTAATTACATGGAAACACGGATGATATCTTTTGCTTATAGATATAAGTATGAAGATGATGAGTATAGTGCATTGTCACAATTTACAGACATAGCGTTTGTTCCTGGGGTTTTTAAGCTCGATATAGCCACCAACCTTAATAGTGGTATGAAAAATATTTATAATGCAGTAGAGCTTAGTTTTAACACTGGAGACTCTAATGTAGTAGGAGTAGATTTAATATTTAAATTTGCTGATTCTAATGTATTAAATGTAATAGAAAGATTTGATAAGTCAAATTATGGGTGGCCAGATAACACCATTCAAACACAAACATTTAGTAATAGTAAAATATATACTATTCTTCCAGAAAGTGAATTATTAAGATTATATGATAATGTGCCAAGAACCGCCAAAGCTCAAACTATAATGGGTAATAGGTTGGTTTATGGTAATTATGTAGATGGTTACAACATGATTGATAGTGATGGCAATAAATGTCAAATGACTTTTGAAGCTGAAAGAATAAGTTCTAATATAGAAACAAATGATTTTACAACTACCTTAGTTACTGGAGATCAATACTCAATAGATAGTGGTTCGCCTGAGACTATTGCTAATAGTACGGTGTCTGTAGATTTATCAGAAATTGCTACAAAATTAAAAAGTGGAGCTGTTTTAGATTTTGACTTTACATTTATTCATTCTAAATTTAGTGGAAACAGTGGAACTGTAACAACTTCTCAACCTTCTACCACTATATCTACTATATTTACTTTATCTCAAGATTACAACACTGTTTTTGAAATGGTTCAAAGTGTGGCTTTTAAAACAAGAATAGGAAGTGAGCCCGCATATTTTACTACCGTTGCTAATGCATGTACCAATGGTACAAGCTTTACAGACACGTTTAATTGTGCTGTAACTAATCCTGGAGATAGTGATGGAGCAATAACTTGGACTAAAAATGAAAGTGGAATAACTGGATTAAACCAAGGGATTTATATTGATGCATCAACAGGATCAAATATAGTAACATTTCAGATACCTGCGATGAAGTTTATAGATAGTAATGGTTCTGCGGCAGCTCCTTTGTATGAGTATTATAAATTTACTTCGGGTCAATTGTTGTTTTTAGGTAATGGTAACACAAAAAGTTTACATAGTAATAGAAATTATGAGGTAGGAGTGGTATATATGGATGAATATTTAAGAAGCTCAACAGCTTTAGTTTCACCAGACAATACACTATTTACACCTGCATCTACATCAGATCAAAAAAACCAAATTAAAGTCACAATACCTATAACTCAAAAACCACCTTCTTGGGCATCTAAATATAAATTTGTAGTTAAAAGAGCTGAAGGACCATATGAAACAATATATAGTAACTTTTATTATAGAGATACAACAACTAATACAGTATATTTTAAATTAGAAGGTCAAAATCAAACTAAAGTAAAAACAGGAGATATTCTTAGGGTAAAGGCGGACGCATATGGAGCTTTAACTAGTTATCAAACTCAAGAAGTTTTAAGTGTTGATGCTAAAGAACAAAACTTTTTAACACCCGCTGCTAATATTGAATCAGCTGGAGTAGCCCCTTACATATCTGAATTAGCAGGTCTTTATATGGAATTAAAACCAACTAATTTTAACATAGATGATAGTGAGGAATCAACCGCGTGGAGTTCAGGAACAGTTTCTGCTACTAATAAATCAGCTAGAAATTTTCCTGAAATTAACATTCCATGTTTTAGAACTTTAACAGCAGAAGATACTAATGTAACTATTCCAGAGGGAAGTTTAGTTACTTTTGATATTGAATTTAGTAGAAGTGAACGAAGTCAAAGTGCAGGATCTTCTATTTATAATTATAATAAAACATTTGCTGCATCAAATGATTACGCTAATTTATATGAATTTGTTGTAGGAGAAGCAATAGATTTTACAGGAGGAACAGATACAAGTACTGATGATTCTGGCGCTAACTTAAATGTTTTTTTAAATCCCAGTACAATGCCTGCTGTATCAACTTCGATTCCTGTAGTACACAACAGTAATCAATATAGGTTTGCCACTACTAGTGGCGGAGCCCCATCGACAGGCACATCCCAAACTAATTTTTTATATTTACAAATAAGGGGTGGAACAGAAGGAATAGGTGGACATAAATCTAGATTAAAAGGTAGGATATCAGTACAAGTAGCTAATTCAGTAGTAACTTTTGAATCTATACCTATAGATGTTGATAACGACTTGTATTATGAAGATGATGTTTGTTATGATATCACTAACGGGTTTCATATGGGTACCACCCAAAACCAAACAAGTACATTACCGGCAATAAGCACACTAGGTTTCTTTGATTGTTTTTCATTTGGTAATGGTGTAGAAAGTTTTAAAGTAGAAGACTCGTTGGTTGGACAATCCTTTACTTTAGGACAAAGAGTTACATCAGTATCAGATCAAGATTACAAAGAAGCAGATAGGTTTGCGGGATTAACTTACAGTGGTTTATATAGTGAAGAATCTAACATAAATAGACTAAATGAATTTAATCTTGGTTTAGCAAACTTTAAGGATTGTGAAGTATTATATGGTCCTATAGAGGTATTACATGGAAGAGAGACGGATATTATGTGTTTACAAGAAGATAAAATTTCTTATGTATTGGCAGGAAAAGATTTATTATCCTCTCCCGCGGGTGGTGGAGCTATTACATCTACTCCATTAGTATTAGCTCAACAAATAGCAAGGATAGAAGAATACGGTATTAGCAGTAATCCTGAAAGCTTTGCCTCACATGGAGATTCTATGTATTTTACTGATGCTAAACGAAACGCTGTTATACAACTTAAAGGAGTAGGTAAAAAACAAGCTTTAACAGTTATTTCTGAATTAGGTATGCGTTCTTATTTTAGAGATTTATTTACACAAAATTTTAATAAACAAAAGCTAGGAGGATATGATCCTTACATGAATGAATATGTACTTTCTTCTACTGTAACTGATATACCTTCAGCTATTGTGCCTTTATCATGTGGAACATTAATATCAAGACAGTCGGTTACAAACGCATCTTCTTATTCAATAGACTTTGGAACTACTCAAGGTACAGTAGAGTTTACTTATAATGTAACTGGAACAGTAACTTTACTGGTAGTGTGGGATGGAAATTCTGTTATAAATCAATCTATAACAGGTAGTGGAACACAAAGTTTTATTAAAAATAAAGCTAATCCATCTACTGCTACTATTACTATAACACCAAGTGGTACAGCATCTTTTGATATTACACCTGAATGCCCACAAACAAATGAAATTATAGTAGTACAAATGACTTTAGGGTCTCCTGTAGATGATGGTAAGTTTATTCATAATCAATATTATTGGAATCAAACTTCTTTAACAAGTCCTGTTTCTAGTGAGCTTATAGCATTTAATGAAAATGATCCTGTTGAAAGCTTTATTTCTACAACTGGACAAACATCGGTGGGTATTATGCCTACAAGTGGCGCTACGATTACCATGCAATCAAACAAAAAAGATTTTGATGATTTTGTTTTTGATGCTAC
>CERO01032143.1_pt1 | contig 18184 bp, 29 predicted proteins | sample 530851 | NCBI WGS metagenome assembly CERO01 (sample SAMEA2621033, study PRJEB7988) | marine metagenome | biome: marine biome (ENVO:00000447); feature: surface water layer (ENVO:00002042); material: "saline water (ENVO:00002010), including plankton (ENVO:xxxxxxxx)" | depth 5 m
TAAGGCAACACTCGGAAAATACGAGGATGAGTACATACTCTTGTCTGATTCCGTTGAGATAGCAGATGATAACATTGTACATGATGACGACAGCACCGTTATAGCAACGGCAGGTATGTACGAGGGAGAGTTTATCCTTGAAGATGATTCTGTTGAGTTGGCAGACGACATCGTACATACTGACGACGACACTGTTACTGCAACATGGGGAGAGAATGATGGGCTAGATATATTAGAGACTTTATCCGTAACGATAGACGGACATATCATGCACGAAGATGAGGAAGATGACTACATCGCAGAAAAACAAGAGAGAGAAGAGAATGAAGAGAATGAATAAATATAAATCACTGTCAACAAATGAAAAAATCACATTATGAACCACCTCAAGAGATTACTGATGTTTATGGAAATAGTATTCTTATACTACATTTTATCGGCAATATGTACTTTGTCTACCCTAACAAACAGGCTTATATCAGCCATAAAAAGGACAAAATAATAGAGGCAGAGTATTTTATAGTCTACCAACACGTCCTACCAAAACTTAGGACTTTAAGTGTTGTTAATTATCAAATTATTAAAAGTAAATACCAATGAAAAAGTTACAAATTACACAGCGTATGCACGAGAATTGGACGACCAATTCCGGAGACGAGATTATACAAGGGAGGTTTTATGTTGTAATAGACAGGAAGCCAAACAAGATTAAACTAGCGGGTTTTGAGAACCATTGGGCATTGGAGAACAGGTTTTCTATAGCCAATAAACAGGTGCAAGAAAAACTAACAGCTTTAATAAATAGTTTTGACGACCTGCAAAACTTTAGCCCAAGCGATACCAACACGTCAGCTAGTAAAATACAAAGAGTTTGGGGATTGTCTGACGAATCTATGGCAAGTCTTTACGAGTGCATAAACTACATAAAGGATACAAAAGAACAGGCTTTAATAGTTTGGGCAACATCGTAGTGTTATGACATACGGAGATATAAGTTTTGTTGCAAGCAAAATATGCGACGAGTTTGACATGCCCTTACAAGATGTACTTCACAAAAGAAGTAGAAAGCATCAAATAGTAAGGGCTTTTGTTTCCTACTATGGTATCATGCACACAGACCTAAAGTATAAAGACTTTAATGTTAAGTTAGGTGAAGTGTTTACAGATGGTACTGTGAGGCGACAAGAGAAAACAGGTAAGAAACTTTACAGAGAGTACTTTCGATTGAAGTACTTTAATTGGTACACGAGTAGTATGTTGCATTTGGATTGGTTCTTTAAACAGGAAGCGTCTAAATACTACGAGAAAGAAATGAAGTTAGGGCGAGGTATTCTACCCCCTAAATACCCATACAACGACGAGCCTATTGGCATAGTCAATGATTCGGGAGAAACTATAGTTACAAGCTATAAGAGAAACAAGGTCAAGTCTACTTACCCAAGTGGTCTTGGCGTACACAAAAGAACAGCGTCTAGGAAATACCTAGAACAAATTAAATTAAAAAAGTAATGCTTATGAAAAAGATTAACTCAGAATACTTGAGAGAAGTATTAAGCGTAAACACATGCTCCAATAGAGAGGAGCAAATGGTTGCTTTCCTTACGCATCAACTATCTGTTTGGGCATCAAACGCAGTAGTCGAACACACTAAGGACGGCAACATATTAGTAACAAAAAAGCAAACAGATTTCACAGGCTACCTTCCCTGTGTTGTAGCTCACATGGATACAGTACACGACATATACCCGGGCTTTAAAGTTCGTGAGGTAGATGGTAAACTGTTTGCTGTTCAGAACTATGGAAAGAAAAACGTATCTAAGGCGGGTATTGGGGGAGACGACAAGGTTGGCGTATTCATAGCCCTAGAAATGCTTAAGACGTTTGACAATATAAAGGTTGCCTTCTTTACTAACGAAGAGATTGGCTGTATTGGTAGTAATGCGGTGGACTTAGATTGGTTCAATGATACAGCTTTCGTACTACAGGGCGATCGGAGGGGTAACAACGAGATTATTTATTCAGACATGAATGGCGTTGTAGCTTCAGACGAGTTTATAAATGACACAAAGCCAATAGCTACCAAACACGGCTATGTATTTAGCGACCAAGGTTCTTACACTGACGCAACTACAATGTCGAGTAACGGGCTGTGTGTATCAGCATACAACATTGCTTGTGGTTACTACAGTGCGCACACTATTGACGAGTACGTAGTAATATCAGATGTAGAAAAATCTTTGAATCTGTTTGTTGACATCATTCAACACCTTACCGTTGACAGCAACAAGCAGTACTTACACGAAAACAAGCAAGACTATTACACCAATGGATACTATGACGATTGGTATGGAGGGTACTACAATGATAACTTTTCATCATCAGTAGACACAGGGACATCAGTAGTTAAGTTGCCCCTAAAACAAGCAGAGAGAGATTTCCTAAAAGATACGTATGGAGATTGCGTGAATCATTGTTCAGATGAAGAGCTTATAAATTGGTATAGCGACGACATTGAATTGATGCGAATCGACAACGGAGAGGATGTTATAGAATCTGTAAACACCGAGGATGTAGACGGCTTTAAAATAGAAGGTGGGTTCTTTATATATGGAAACCACAAAGTACACTTACCTAGCGAAATAAAATGCTGTGTGTGTAGTGGTGGTAAAGCAATCAAGTACTTAGAGGAAGAGCCAAAGAGCCAAGCAGATTATCAATTAGAATACGTGTGTCAGTCTTGTGGAGAGATACTTGTTGACGAGTACACACTAATGGATTACTTAGACGAATTATAAAACATAAAACCGTGAATTATGAGAATAGAAATTTCAGAAGACTTAAAAGAAAAACTTAAGTCACTAGACAACAACGTTGTAAAACTTCTGTTTTGCAATAACAAAAAAGAATTTTTAGCACCCAATCCTGTAGTTATAATTAAATCCTATGTAGATGAGTCAGGAAACAACAACGATGGATATGTTACCATAATTAAAGAAGACAATAGGTCTGCCAACATGAAACTATCAAGAATCTTTAAGCATGTTTTCAATAAGGATTTTTACAGTAATTTACTATCATCAGATATCGAACAAGCTAACAACGATTTTGTTTCTTTGTGTGCTACACACGTCTTTAAAGTTGTTAGTAATGTTAGACTGTTTTACGAAGAGTCGTCATACTATGGTTATGGTACATCTATTCAAGACGACAGGACAGGTACTCTTTGGAAGTCTTGTATGCGAAACAATATGCACAACTGTGGACAGTTTTTTGAGTGCAACCCGTCTATAAAACTACTTGTTAAGCTAAAAAACGACAAGGTTGTTGGTAGGGCGTTGCTTTGGCAGAGGGTTTTGTGTAACGACACAGGAAAAGAGTTTGACTTCATGGACAGAATATACACCGTTTATGACCACGATGTAAAAGCGTTTAAAGATTGGGCGCAAGATAATGGTTATTGCCGAAAAGAATTTCAAACGTATGAAGACCTAGTTGATTTTATTGATGAAAAAGGAAGTCATTTTAAGGTTCGTAACGCTTCTGTAGATATAAAAAACTATGACCCATACGACTACACAGATGAAAGAGGCATACCCTACTTCGATACGTTTATGTATGTAAATAACAATAATACCTTGTCTAACTACATAAACAAACACTCTGCTTTTGAAGCTAGAGACCCCGAAGGTCATAAGACTATTTTAGAAACAGCAGATTACAAGAAGTCGGGGGTTTACATGAACACTCAATTTATGAGATACATTGATTCTACTAATCGTTGGGTATTAGAAAACGAATCTGTATGGGTACCAAGCGCATCTTGTTATGAAGAGATAGAAAACGTTACGCACCTTGATGGAGAGGCGTACAGAACAAAAGATATTAAGTTTTCTAACATATACAAAAAAGACATACCTATAATTAATGGAGCTTTTTACTGTGAAGCGTCAGAGTCTTGGTTGCTTAGTAAGGACGGTGTACACGTAGGAGATAGGTTCATTTGGAAGGAAGCCGCACGTTGGTCTCACGCACAACAATGCTACATAGAAGGCATAAAATCCCAAAACATACACTTTCTTGCTAACAAAACAAACGACGTTATAGAGAAAAATTTGTATGTAGAATTAAGAAAAAAGTATATAAACTTTAGGATAACAACTGAGTTTATTCACGACATACTTAACTTCTCTTTTGGCAAGGTAATACCATTCAATACCGAAATGGCTTTAAACAAACACGCTAGGCACTTGTTTTTTCCACCATTATTTTTCTTGAGAGGGCTTCAAGACCTACATAATTGTAGCCCTAGCTTTTTTGATAAGTGCTATAAGCGTGAATCGTTTGATAATTCAGACTACCATAAAGAATCTTTTAGAGAAGACCTTGGTTGGATAAAAAAGTCATCCGAAATAATTGACAAGAATAATACAATACTTTATTTGTTTATGGACTTAGCTAATAACAGAGGGTTTCAAGTTGAGAACGCAGATGAGTTGTATAAAGAAAGTAATAACATTTTAATTAAATAATTATGAATTTAGAATCACACAAAAGAAAAGAACTACAGATACTTTTTGAATTGTTCAAAATAAACTCTCCTTCGGGAAAAGAACAAGCAGTAAAAAAGTACGTGAAAAACATTTGCAAGATGTTTAAAATAAATTGCAAGACAGATAAAAAAGGAAATCTATACCTTAAAAAGGGTAGAGGAGTTAGACCTTGTTTGGCGGCTCACTTAGATACCGTGTTTACAGACAAGCCTATCATTACACCTGTTGTTGTAAACAGCACTACTATAATTGGTTACGACACTAAAGGTAATGAGCAATGTGGCTTAGGCGCAGACGATAAGGTTGGAGTGTTCATTGTGCTTAGAGCTATGCTTAAGTACAAGAACATCAAAGCTGTTTTGACGGTTGAAGAGGAGACGGGTTGCCTTGGAGCTAAAGAAATAAATTTAGATTTCTTTCAAGATGTCGCATACGTATTACAGGCAGACAGGAAAGGGTATGGAGATTTTGTAACGATAGCTTCAAACTCAAGATACTCAGACATAGTTTTATGTAGTAAAGAGTTTGAAGATGGGTGTAAACCTATTATATCCAAGTATGGCTTTAAGCAAACAGATGGCGGTTCAACAGATGTTGTTATGTTCAAGGAATTAGGTATGGATATATCTGTCGTCAATATGTCTTGTGGATACTATGACGCACACGAAGAGACAGAATACATCAACCCTGAAGAGGTGCTAAACACACTGAAGATGACCTTTGATGTTATAGATAACTTACCCTTAAAAAGGTATACGCACAAAGCAACACTTAAGAAAACTACCTACAGTTATAATGGGTATTCAAGCAAGGCTTCATGGGGTACTTCATCATGGGGTAAATCAAGCGGAAACTACAAAAGCTCAAAGGCTAGTAGTGCTAAAAGAAATACGTGGACGAACTACCACAGCCTTCAGCAGATATCAAACACTATGAACTCAAAAGTTTCAAGACCAATACCAAAATCACTCCCTTTTTAATGCGATAAAGTGATAAAAAATGTTTAACTTTAAACAAAAAACAATGGAACAAATCAATTACGAAAAACTTAGGAAGGCTTTTGATAACCTTCCTAAAGACTATGCAAAATTAGTTCAAGAAAAAATACCTAATGTGTCTAGTTCAAGGATACACAACATAAGAGCTTTGGCTTATAATGTAGATGAAAAAACATATAAGCCGGGTTCAAAAACTATTAATGTTTTTATTGAGCTATTGAGAATATCAGAAGAGTACAAAAAGAATATGGATTTATTAAAATAATTATTATGTCAAAAGTAGAAGTATTAAGAAGATTACATAAAGATTTCAACCTAGATAAGAGCGACTTCTTTACATCAAAACAAGGATTTACTATCATCGTCCGTAGTGGTATAGAAAAAATACAATACAAGCTCGGTCTAAAAGTTGAGTTTGAAGTTATATCCTGTGAAAAGGATTTCTGTTGCATTAAAGCAGTAGGTATTGCTCCCGACAGGATACCCATTCAAACTTTTGGTTCGGCTATACATAGCGAATACGTTGACATCAAAAAGAAAAACAAGGCAGGTAAAGAGTACATGTCTAAAGAGCTAAAGGGTTCTACAAACTCTTATTACGTTATGGAGATAGCAGAGAAGAGGGCGTTAGCTAGAGTAACTCTTAAAATGGCAGACCTGTATCAATTCAATGTATTTTCTGAAGATGAGAATCCACAAGAAATGGGAGCCGCCCAAGGTGCTGTATTAGACAAATCGAGTTCAGCAGTAGCTCAAGCGTTTTAAAATGGGAAAGCAAAAAGATTTATTCTTGAAAATATGGAAGACAAGAGAAAGAGTGTGTGTCTTGTGTGGTCAGCATTTAGGCATAGAACCAAGAGCGCACTACTTCTCTCATGTGTTATCAAAAGGTGCTTATCCTTACTACAAGCTAAACCCTGATAACATAGTGCTAAAGTGTATTCCTTGTCACACCTTATGGGAGACGGGAAGTACAGAAAAGAAAAAAGGACACCGTGAATTAATTAAGTTAAAAGAGAAGTTAAAAAGAAAGTATTATGAAGACACTAACAAACTGTCGTCAAGCAAAAAAGATAAGCTATTCTGACATTAAAGAAGATAACTTAATAACCCTTTTTGGTCTTGTTTTTAAAGTAATCAAAAAAGAAATAGACCTTACTGAACGGGAGTCGCTTTGGTGTTTATCACCTGTTGGTCATTTAGGTGACAAGCTAGAGCTAAATAATGTTTTCAACAAAGACACCGTAGAGTGTAAAAACAACGCTTGGTTTTACAGAGTTCTTACTAAGCCTGACGACGAGTTCTATGTAGGCATAAACACCGAATACTCAGTAGACTGTGCAATGTCTGAAATAGACAGACATGGAAGGGTTTGGTTCAAAAAAAGACGGGATTTAAAAAGAGCTATAAATGACTCTGTTGACTTGGTAAATAAAGAATACGTGCCTAAGTCTGTTTATTTCGGATATCTTTTAAGAGAGGTTAATAGCGACAAAAAAAACGCCTTATCTAACATTATAAAAGATGCGTTTAAAAAACACTACAAATGTCGTAAAGTAAAAATAGTTATAGATTGTGGTAGGTGGGAATACTCAGAAGCGCACATGAACATCAATGTTTTTTGTGACACTAGAACATCAAAAGTGTTAACCCTATCTATACCTATATCTGTAAAGGAAGATTATTTAAGTATCGCTTCTGACGAAAAGCTAACCTCTTTAGCATTAACTGAATTATTAAAAATTTTATTAAACAACTCAATATCAAATTTAGAAAACCATGTATAAAATTGACATTAACAAATTAAATCCAAACATAAACGTTACGGACGTTTCAGATTGGTCAAAGCAAAAATGGATTTCTCATCGTGTAAACGCCCTAGGTTGTTCCGACTTAGGTACTGCTTTAGGGTTTAACCCTTGGTCTGAACCCGCTATTTTGTTTGCGCAAAAAGTAGGTATAATTCCTACAGGAACGGAAGACAATATGGCTATGTTTATGGGTAGAGTAATGGAGCCTGTTATAGCAAACCTTTGGAAACATTGGGACATTAACGAACCCGATTGGTCAGAGTGTTCAAAAAACCTAGAATCAGGTATAGTCAAGAGAGAGCTTTATACTCCTAGTGTTTATGTTACTAACCCAAAGTATCCTTACTTAATGGGTGGTCCTGACGGTTTATTTATGCACGAAGGAAAATTAGCTGTTCTTGAAATCAAGACAATATCAAAGTATTCTGCCGACCAATACGAGTCCGGTATACCAACGTCTTACATATTTCAGATACACGGATACATGATGTTATTCGATGCTGACTATGCAGAGATAGCGTTACTACAAGACGGTAGGGAATTAACTGTAGTTCCTTTTAACAGAGACGAAAGGATTGTAAAGATAATAGAAGAGCAGTGTTCTAGGTTTTGGCAAAACATCCTTGTTGCTAGAGAGTTCTATCTTGACCAAAAAGACATTTCTCACTTAGAGCCTGAGCCAACCGACACTAAAGTTTATGAGCAATTCTTACTTGATAGGTTTAAAGCTCAAGACGACTTAGAGGTTCCGTGTAGTAAGTCTGCTCAGTTTTGGATAGACAAGTTTATATCGTTTAGAAATAAGGAGAATGAAGCTGTAAACAGAAAGAGGTTTTACTCTAATAAGATAAAGTATTTTATGGGTGAGGCGACAAAGATTACAGACATCGACGGTGCTAATGTAACTTGGAGAGCAACACGAGACGGTAAAAGCAGAAGATTTAACGCTAGAGAAATATAACAACAAATGATTGACCTTAAAAATCAAATAGATTGGCTAGAGCATCAAACCTCTTACTTTAAAAAGCAGGCTAAAACAGGCAATATACAATCTAAAATTGATATTTATGAATCAATATTGGAGACGGTTAAAGGTGTCTATAAAAACGACACCACTGTCATCCAATCATTTGTAATACCAATTACGCTAGAACCTGTTGTTAAAATGCCTAAAGGTAAAATAGTAGGAGTAAGTTGTTATAAAGATAAAGAGTTATACGTAACTGTAATGTTCGATAACAAAGACGACTTAATAGATAAAATGTTTTACGTTATACCTGACGGAACAAAGATGAAAGATACGTCTAGCATTGGAGAGTTTTACGGAACTTTTCACGTAGATAAATTGGTTCACGTTTTTGAAAAATTATTTAATTAAAAATTATGGAAAAAAGAACAAGAAGGTCTAGGCATACATTTGTTTGGACAGATGAATTAGTTTTAGAGTTTGCAAAAATATCCATGAAGGGACCTTATGGTTCTTATAAAGGGTGTAAGTCTACTGAGCAAAAATTGATTAGATTTAAAGAGGTAGAACATAACAAGAATCTTGTTTGGGTAAAAGAAAACAAAGACTTTCTTAGCATAGCTCGTATAGAAAAAGACATTGGAATGCCTGAAACAACATTACTTAAAGCGGTTAATGGTATCCAACACTTCCCTAAAAAATGGGAGGCGGATTTAGATGATTTTGTTAGAAAATTTAGAAAGAAATATTAAAGATGGAAAACACGAAAAAGCAATTAATTGAATGGCTAAAGGAGAACAAGAAAATTCTCCATATTAGGAACATAGAAAAAAGAATAGGAATACCCGACAGCACAATAGGAAAGGCGTTGTTAGGTACTAGGAATTTACCCGACAAATGGGTAGAGCCTTTAGAAAAATTTAGAACAACATTTAATACTTAAAAAAAAATGAACCCAAGAGAATTTCAAGAAACACTCTATACAGAGATGAGAAACGCATTAGAATCGAACCCTTCAAAAATATCAAACAAGTCATTTTTGTGGCTATTAAAAGCAACTAGGGTTATGTTCCCTAATGACCAAGAATTTGGTAGGGAAGTGTCGAAACTTTTAAACATTCACGTAATACAAAAGAGCTAACTTTTTTGTATATTTGTGTCTATATTATTTGTATTTATTTAATTTAAAATTTGTTTTATTATGGCTGAAAAAGAAGCTAAGCAGAGAATCGGAAGTGTTCAAACAGTACTAGGTAAGTTTGGACCATTTAAGAAAATTTCGTTAAACCTCAGTAACATGGGGAAAGTCTTTAAAAAAGACGGAAAACATTACCTAAAACTTGATGAGGTAGAGGGGTTTAATCCTTGGACTAACGCTGATGGAGAAACAATCTACTTCTTGAATTTGCTTATGAATAGTTATGAGACTATTTCTACTGACAACTTCAAACCAAGTACTGAGTCTAGTAACTCAACAAGAAAGCAAGAAACAGTAAATGATGACTTGCCTTTCTAATAATAATATGTATCTTTAAGATACGAAATGCTTATTTTGCTACTCTGCAAAATTAATTCACGGTTAAGAACGCTTCTTTTTTAAGGAGCGTTTTTTTATTCTAAAAACTTTTGCATATTTTAGTAGGAACGTGAATTTTTAAATCAATCTTAATGGCAATTATTCGTAACCACAAGAACAAGGACTACACTGTTATGTCCAATAACCACTTGAACAACAACGAGTTAACTTTAAAAGCAAAAGGATTACTTTCTTTTATGCTTAGTAAACCTGACAGTTGGGACTTCTCTGTAAGAGGGTTGTCGGCTCAACTAAAAGAGGGTAAAGACTGCGTTGCTAGGGCTATAAATGAACTTATAAAACACAGATACGTAGTTCGTGAACAAGAAGTAAGTGATGAAAGTTTTAAGTTTAGTAAAATTATATACCACGTATACGAAAACCCGTGTCCGGGAAATCGGGATACGGTAAAACCGGATACGGTAAACCGTCCACAAGTAAATACTAAAGAAGTAAATACTGAAGAAGTAAATACTAAAAAAGAGAAAAATAATATAAAAGAAATTCAAGAAGTTATTTCTTATCTCAACGACACCGTTGGTAAATCGTTTAAGGCAGACTCAAGGAACTCTTTAAGCTTGATTAACGCAAGACTAAAGGATTACTCTGTTGATGATTTAAAGAAGGTTATTAAGTACAAATCACAACAATGGTTGAAGGACAAGATTATGTCTCCTTACTTAAGACCGTCTACTTTATTTAACGCTACTAAGTTTGAGAATTATATTAATGAAATTCCTAAAGACTTTAGCGTGAAGCGTCAAAAGAAAAATAAGTACACAGCTTGGTCTTTAGAGCCTGAAACAATACCATTTGAATTAATGGACGATTGGTTTGGAATGACTTACGACCAAATGGTAAAGGAAAAAGGAACTGTTACAACCGAGAATTTAATTATAAGTAAACTAATGGAAGAGAATGCAAAAGGAAACATTTGATTGGTCTTTGATTGACCAAAGTAAATTAAGAAATTTTAATGGGGAAAACTCTACAACATGTCCTATCTGTAGCCACACTAGAAAGAAAAAAGGAATTAAGTGTTTGTCGGTAAATACCGCAAAAGGGTTAGCGAAGTGTAATCATTGTGGCTCTGTATCTTTTGACCCTAACAAGAGGGACGACAAAAAAGACGACAGGATGCAATTAAGGACTTACAAAACTCCCGATAAAAATAATATAACAGGGCTACCTGACGAGATAGTAAATTGGTTTTCAAAAGAAAGAGGTATCGAACAAAGAACTTTAGTTCATTTTGGAATAGGCAAGTCTATACAATGGTTTCCTCAAACAGGAAAAGAAAATATTTGCGTAGCCTTTCCTTACTACAATGGAGACAAGTTGATAAACTGTAAATACAGGACAAGAGAAAAACATTTTAAACTTACCTCTCAAGCTAAACTCATATTGTATGGACTAAACAACATTAAAGATATTGATGTAGGTATAATCGTGGAGGGTGAGATTGATGCTTTAGCCGTATGGCAAGCAGGATACCCTAATGTTGTTTCCGTTCCAAATGGAGTGTCAGGACTAAGCGATTCAGAAAAAGAAATGTTTAAAGAAACAGGTAAGTTTGATTCAGATAGACCTGTTAACTTGGAGTATATTGACAACTCTTACGATGACATTAAGCACGTAAAAAAATGGATAATTTGGACAGACACAGACCTACCCGGTCTTAAACTAAGGGATGAGCTAATAAGGAGGTTTGGTCAAGACGATTGCATGATTGTCAATTCAGGCGATTTAAAGGACGCAAATCAAGTCCTTATAGAGAAAGGTTCACTAGAGGTAGAAAGATTGATTCAGAACGCAAGAGAAGTTCAAATAGAGGGTGTTGTTGATGTTGATGTCAGACGTGATTATATAAAAAATTTAATTGAGTACGGTATTGAAAAGGGATTGGAAACTCCATTGAGAGGATTCAATAAACATTACAGACCGAAGTTAGGAGAGTTAGATACTATAGTGGGAGTCGCCAACCACGGTAAATCGTATTACGCTTTGTGGTATGCTGTTTGGACGGCTATGGAATACAGTTGGAAATGGGCGTTGTACATGCCCGAAAATGCTCCCGCCTCACGAATAGATAAAACTCTAATAGAGATACTAGTAGGAAAATCTTTTGAAAGCATAAAATTAAGTGAAGCTGACGCTGCTATAAATTGGATTCATAAATACTTTGTTGTTGTGGATTATCAAGATAAGGTGGTGTCAATGGATGATGTTCTGATTACTTTTAAATCAGCAGTTAAGAGGCACGGTGTTAATGGTTTCATCGTGGACCCTCTTAACGATTTGTATCACGACTATACTAAAGGAAGTATAGACCAATACTATCAAGCTATGTTGTCTAATGTGAGACGGTTTAAAAAAGCTACTAACACAAAGTTTCTTTTAACCGTACATCCTCATACTCACGCAACAAGAGAAAAAGAGCAACATAATGAGCAAGGAGAAAGACCAAGGGTTATTGAACTACCTGACGCTACGGGTGGTAATATTTTTCATAACAGGACTGATAATGGTATTAGTGTATATCGTAACGTTTGGAGCGATAACCCTGAATATTATCTTACATCTGAGATACATGTTCAAAAGATTAAGTTCCAAGATGAGGTCGGGAGACCAACTCCAAGACAAAGACCTATAAAGCTAAAATTTGACCCCGCAACGAGACGATTTAAAGACGAGGACGGTGTAGATGTTCTGAAAGGAAAGTTTGAAAATAAAATCTACGAACCTCAACAACTTTTGTCAGACAAAGGAGATGTTGATTGGCTAAAAGGCTCCTCTCTTAAAGGTAAAAATAAAGACGATTTACCTTTTTAAAACATATATTTGTAATCAATTTTTAACCAATAAATAATCGCTATGAAAAAAGTGGAAGCAATTATCAGGAAGAGTGTCTTCGCTGATGTTAAAACCGCACTCATGGACGTTAAGGTAACTTTTTTTAGTTATTGGGACGTAACCGGAGTCGGTAATGAAAAGCTCGATATGCGTTATCGAGAAATTGAGTATAGTACTTCTGATATACAACGGAGGTATTTAAGTATCATTGTGTCAGATGAGTTTTTAGACAGGACTGTTAAAGCCATACTAGACTCTGCTTATACAGGAGATATTGGAGACGGCAAAATCTTTGTCAGCGATGTGCAAGAAGCATATCGAATCCGAACAAAAGAAAGAGGAAACCAAACTTTAAACTAAAAGAGAGATGGAAATGTTAACTGTAAACAACGTGTGGATGATGGTCTGCACAGGATTGGTGTTCTTTATGCACCTTGGCTTTTCTTTCTTAGAGATTGGATTAACTCGCCAAAAAAACACTATCAACATCTTGTTCAAGAATATCTTCATCATCTGTATGGGACTTCTTGTTTACTACATTGGTGGTTTTAATTTAATGTACCCCGGATTTGAAGAAGGGGACTTAGGTATTCTTAAGTTCGCAGGATTCGGAATCGAGGCTCCTGCAAATGGAATGACTGCCGAGTATGCTTCAGGAGGATATACTTGGTGGACAGACTTCTTGTTCCAAGGTATGTTCGCAGCAACAGCAGCAACTATTGTAAGTGGAGCTGTGGCTGAACGTATCAAACTAACTAGCTTTATGCTTTTTAGTATTATTTACGTAGGTCTAGTTTACCCAATAGTAGGCTCTTGGAAATGGGGAGGAGGATTTCTTGACAAATTAGGATTCTACGACTTTGCCGGAAGTACTCTTGTTCACTCAGTAGGTGGATGGGCAGCACTAGTATCTGTATGGTTATTAGGTCCTAGAATCGGAAAGTATCTTAAAGTAAACGGAAAGTCTTTCCCTATTTTAGGACACAACATCCCCTTTGCTACAGCAGGAGTATTAATCTTGTGGCTAGGTTGGTTTGGATTTAACGGTGGTTCAGTACTTAGTGCAGACCCTGCGTTAACCTCTTTAACTCTTGTCACCACTTGCCTTGCGGCAGCAGCAGGAGGCTTTGGAGCTGCTATTACATCTTATCTTAAGAATAAGACATTAGATTTAACTATGTTTCTTAATGGAATTTTAGGAGGTCTAGTTGCTATTACGGCAGGTGCTGACCAAATGTCTCCAAATGAATCTGTTGTAGTTGGACTTATAGGAGGTATTATAGTCGTGTTTGTCGTTTCTCTTTTAGACAAGGCTAAACTAGACGACCCTGTAGGAGCAATAGCAGTACATTTAGGTTGTGGAATATGGGGAACATTAGCGGTAGGTATTTTTGGAAACCTAGCTAGTGTGAGCCAATTCATATCACAATTCTTTGGAGTTGTAACAATAGCGGGATTCTGTCTAGTAACTTCTTTTATAATTCTGTTTACCATTAAAAAAACTATGGGACTTAGAGTTAGCAAAAGTGAAGAGCTAGAAGGACTAGATAGTTCAGAACATGGAATGTCATCTTATCCCGACTTCCGACTTAATCAACATTAAAAATCAGGGGGCTAAACACCCCCTTTAATATTTCATAAAATGAAAAAGATATTTACAATTTTATTGGCACTAAGTGCATCACTTATTACAGCTCAAGATAGCTTGAAATCAAACCTTTCATTAGAAGGAAGCGCTGATATTTATTACAGAAAAAACCTTAGTACAAACAGCACAGGTGTTGCTCCTGCTACATCTTTTGCTAACCTAAATGGTTTTAGCTTAGGTATGTTTAATCTTATCGGTTCTTATGACACTAAGAATACAGGATTTGTAGCCGACTTAGTATTTGGACCTAGAGGAGAAGATGCTGTTTTCTTATCGTCAGGAAACTCTAGCATTGTCAATCAGCTTTACGCTTATTGGGATGTAAGCGATAACCTAACTTTAACAATGGGTAACTTCAATACCTTCTTAGGCTATGAGGTTATTAGCCCCGCAGGAAACTTTAACTACTCAACTTCTTACATGTTTAGTTATGGTCCATTCTCCCATAGTGGTCTGAAAGCCGACTTCAACCTATCTGAAGATTTTACAGGTATGGTTGCTGTCTTAAATGCTACCGATGAAACAGAGTTTAACTCCACCAACTACAATACGCTAGGTGGTCAGTTGGCTTACAAGAGTACGTACTTAAATGCTATATACGGTAAGCAAGACTCAAGCTCTGAGGCTACTTTTCAAATTGACTTGACAGCAGGTTATGACTTGTCAGAAAAGTTCTATCTTGGAGTGAACACTACATACAATGAAACAGAAGGTAGTGGTTTTTACGGGGTAGCCTTATATCCTCAATATGCAATTCGCAAATTGACAACAGGATTAAGAACAGAGTATTTTAGCGAGTTTACTTCTTCCGGAAATACAGACGTTATCGGATTAACAGCTACGCTTGATTATTCAGTAGAGAATTTAAACCTAAAATTAGAGTATAGGCTTGATAAGGCTGATGATAAAATCTTTGAAACAAAGGATAATTTATCTAGCATAGTTCTAGCAGCGGTATATTCTTTTAATTAATCCAAGAATGCAGGAAATAGAAGAAATAACAGAAGGGTGGTATTTATGCCTTAGAAACGGCAAAGAACTACAAATGTATAACGACGGTAATGGTACATGGCACTTATCAGCTCATCACACAGACGATGTAGTGTTCAGTAGAATAGCTAAAAATCCTGACGTGGTATTGAAAAAAATATCAAAATGATAAAGGATTTAGTACCCGTTAAGTTTATTCCAAAAATTAGAAGGTTGGGTTACATAGGTTGCCCAACCTTTTATAGAGTATCTAAGTGGTTTAGAAAAGAGCTAGGATATACATCTTGGATTGAACAGTCAGAAGATACATACATATATAAGATATACTCTATGGGTTCCTTTAGAAGACCTAAAGGATACGATTTAAAATATCCACACTGTAAAACCTACGAACAAGCAGAAAAAGAACTTATACGTGAATTAATTAAAATAGCAGAGAAAGTATAAACATGAAAAAATTAGCAGTTGAAACCCCAAGGGGAAAGCATTTTTTAAAAATACAACAAGACACACTCAAAAGACTTTGTGATTCATACAACATGAAGAACTTAGAAATGAAGCATAAAGATGCAAGAATTGATGGTGTGTTGGGAACTCAAGACAATAAAGCCGTGTGTGTTTATGAGTTCAAATCAAGGTCTAAAGATATAGGCTACTACAAAAAAAACGGACTTTTTATTTCTCAATATAAAATCAAAATGGGTACTAAGTATTCTGCCCTTTTTGGAGTGCCTCTTGTGTTCTATTTTTATTTATACGAACAAGACGAAATGTACAGCATAATAATGTCTGACGACAGAGGCAAAATAATAATAGACCTTCCAAAACCTGTTTACAAAACAACTCAGTATAACTGTAATAGAGAAGATGTAAAGCAAGATTTAGTTGTCTACTTACCCGTGGATAAATTCAAACTTTTAAAATTATAAGCATGGACTACGCAAAAGGAAACGGAGATTACAGACCGTTCAAGTTTACATTTGAAGACGGTCTTATTATTGAAATAATTCACGATGTTCACAAGCACGGATTAAGCATATTAGAATTATTTGAAGAGTGGTATAGCATAACTGAAGAAAGAACTGTAGAAAGCTTTTGTGAATATATAATGACACAACATAAGAAATGTTTGGCTTTCCCAAAAGCAACTTTAACTTAAATAAATTATGGAAAAATTAAAACAATTAGGGTTTGAAATAATAGTAACCCCTTGGAAAGAAACTTTGTGGCAATTAAAAGAGGACGACTTCTTTTTGTGTTACAATGAAAAAACAAAACGATTAGACTTATCTCAAGTAGAAGATGATTACTTAATGTTTAAGAGTGTAAAAATTCAGAACGTTTCTATCGAGAAATTAAAGACTCTTATTTCAATACTTAAACAAGATGAAAGACAACGGACAGTTCAAGAAGGGTGATGAACCTTGGAACAAGAATATGAAAGGCATTCACTTGTCGCCTCACAGCGAGTTCAAGTCAGGTGAACAACACACAGGTAAAAACCACCCCTCTTGGAAAGGAGGTGTACAGAAAATAAAAGACGACTGTACTTATTTGTGGAAAGACAGTAATGTAAGAGTAAGAAGACCCCGGTCGGTGTATGAAGAAAATTTTGGTCCAATACCTCAAGGATATGTTATTAGACATATAGATGGAGATAAGAACAACGACCACCCTTCAAACCTACAGGCAATTAGTAGAGCAGAAAACATGAAACTAAACAGTAATAAAAATGGAAAATAACATAAGATTTGAAGCTACAGAAAGCTTAAGAATGTCAAACAGTTTTGGAACTGTAAGAGAAGAAGAAAACATCAAGCTAGATGTTAGTATAAACATAAAAGACGAAAAAGGAAGTTTTGAAATTTATGACATCAAAACAGGAGGAGAAGATTGGTACGCTGAAGGAGGTCTATGGTTTAAAGGAAAAGACTTAGTTGATTATGACGGAGTTTTTGCACTTCCTAAATGTATAGAGTCAAAACTAACTGAATTAGAATACAACCTAGACAACTTATAAGATATGAAACCATTTTGGAAAAAACCCAAGTTTGTGATTTGGCACATCAAAAACGACTTATTAATACAAGCAGTACTAAACTGTATTTTACTATTGTTTATAATAGTAATATGGATTTATTGTGAAAGCATTAGATAGACCAAAGGGGCATAAGCCCCTTATAATCTTCTAGTCGTCTAGTACTTTACTTAGACAACTTTCCTCTAGGGATTTGCTTAACAACAGGAGTAGAGCAACCTTTTCCTTTAATGTGTTGCGACTTTCCTATTGACCCTTTAGGACCAACATTTGAGCTTCCGCTTCCGTACTTTGCCATTGGATATAGTTTTAAGTTATACAATTAAAAATAAGGATTTTCCTTATTACATTCAAGCGTTATTATCTTTCAATAGGAGCAGTGTATTCTTCAACAGTTCCATTCATTATATGATATATAGTCTTGTTTCTAAATCTTAATTTTTTAAAATTCTGAAATAATTCTTGTTGACTTACACCTGTATTTAAAGCCGCCCTATACGACCTAGAAAATCGTTCATAAGCCTCCTTCAATTTCTTATTAACTTGCTCCTCACTACCTTCTCCGTCTTCCCGTCCAAGAGAATAAGCCATGTCAATATCTGCTTTAAAGTCTCTAGCCCTAAAGTACACAGACGTTTTTGGTTTTACAGTATATGCTCTAAAACCAAATAAACTCCCGTTAACATCTGCAACGCTAGGTCCTCTTTTGTAATCACTATCCTCATCATCAGCAAAAGCTTTTTCCATGTCTTG
>CERO01089434.1_pt1 | contig 17045 bp, 11 predicted proteins | sample 530851 | NCBI WGS metagenome assembly CERO01 (sample SAMEA2621033, study PRJEB7988) | marine metagenome | biome: marine biome (ENVO:00000447); feature: surface water layer (ENVO:00002042); material: "saline water (ENVO:00002010), including plankton (ENVO:xxxxxxxx)" | depth 5 m
AAAGTGGTCTGCACGAGCTGCTCAAGCTACCGCTAAATGTAGGAAATCTAAAGGACAAGTAAGAAAAACCAAGGCCGGTTCTAATTTAAAAAGATGGGGTGCTGAAAAATGGATAGATACGAGAACAGGAAAACCTTGTGGTACGGGAGGTAGAAGCGAATACTGCAGACCTTCAAGACGAGTTTCTTCTAAGACTCCTGTTACTAAGTCTGAAATGTCTTCATCTACATTAAAAAGCAAACAAAGAGAAAAATCTCGTATTGGAAAACAAGGAGCCGGAGGCAAAAAAGTTTCACCGATAAAAAGAAAAAGATGAAGTCACCATTTTATTTTATTGTAAAACCTGTAAAGAATAAAAGATACAGCAATACTATAGAAGTGGGAGAACGAGAGCTTGTCGTTAGCACCTCTCAAGAAGACCATATGTTTAGTAATAGATTTGCAGAAGTGGTAGCTACTCCTGTAAAATATGATGGAGAGATACAAAAAGGAGATACCCTCCTTGTACACCATAATGTTTTTAAGTTGTATTACGACATGAAAGGCAGAGAAAAAAGTGGAAAGAGTTTTTTTAAAGACAATTTGTTTTTACTTGATGAAGAACAATTTTTTCTTTACAAACACAACAATCAATGGAAGTCTCATTCTAAATACTGTTTTGTAAAACCTTTAGAAGAAGAAGAGTATTACATTTCTAAGTTTACAAAAGAAGAACCTTTGAAGGGAACTATTAAATATTCTAATGAAGAATTGTTAAATTTAGGTGTAAAAGAAGGCGATACAGTTTGCTTTGAACCTAACAGCGAATATGAGTTTACAGTAGATGGGGAAAAGCTTTATCGTATGTTTACTAATAACATAGCAGTAGTATTATGACAGATGGCGAATTAAAAAAATCAATTATTGATGCAGGTTATGTAGCTGTCGAACAACTTATAAAAGTAGCTAAAGAAAAAATAATTAAGCCTGATCCTGAAGATGAACTTGCTGCTGATAGATTAAAAAATGCTGCGGCTACTAAAAAGCTTTGCATTTTTGATGCGTTTGATATATTAAATAAAATACAGTCTGAGCAAGAAAACATTAATGCGGTAAACAATGGTTTTAATGCAATAGATACAAAACAAGGGTTTGCAGAAAGAAGATCAAAATAAAGAACTATATGCGGAAGTAAAAGACTATATACCGAAAGGGGTTGTTGCTCGTAAAAACAAATCCAAAACATGGTCGTATGGATATAATGAAAAATACGATGTTGTTGTCATTTCTAAAAATGGAACCATTGGAGATATATACCATATTAATGGTTTATATATTGCATTACCATTAGCGCCCGAAGTTTGTTTATTTTCAAACAAAGAACCAAAAGAACAGTATTGGCAAAGACTTCCTGTTCCTAAAGACTTATTAAAAATACAGAGTATTTTTCAATGGAATGAAATGGCTCCTGCTTTTAAAAACAATTGGGTAGACTACATTGAAGAAGAATTTGATAATAGAGAATATGGCTATTGGTTTATGAATAATGGCAAGCCTACGTATTTAACAGGCAGTCATTATATGTATTTACAATGGACTAAGATTGATGTAGGATATCCTGAATTTAGAGAAGCTAACAGGATATTTTTTATTTTTTGGGAAGCGTGTAAAGCAGACAATAGATGTTTTGGAATGTGTTATTTAAAAATAAGACGTTCGGGATTTTCATTTATGGGTGCGGCTGAATCAGTAAACCAAGCTACATTAGCAAAAGATTCTAGGATAGGTGTTTTGTCTAAAACAGGCTCGGATGCTAAAAAACTTTTTACAGACAAGATTGTTCCTATATCTACTAACTATCCTTTCTTCTTTAAACCTATACAAGATGGTATGGATAAACCAAAAACAGAATTAGCGTATAGGGTTCCTGCAAGTAAGATTACTAAGAAGAATATGTACGACTTGTCTTCAGGAGAGATTACAGGTCTTGACACTACTATTGATTGGAAGAACACTTCTGATAATAGTTATGATGGAGAAAAGCTTTTGTTGTTAGTACATGATGAAAGCGGTAAATGGATGAAGCCTGATAATATTTTAAATAATTGGAGGGTTACGAAAACGTGTTTGAGATTAGGAAGTAAAATTATTGGCAAGTGTATGATGGGGTCTACATCTAATGCTTTAGATAAAGGAGGCTCTAATTTTAAAAAGCTTTATGAAGATTCAGATATAGCTACTCGCAACTCGAATGGACAAACCAAAAGTGGATTATACAATCTGTTTGTACCTATGGAGTGGAATTTTGAAGGATACATTGATCGCTATGGCTATCCTGTATTTAAAAATCCTAAAGAAAAAATAAAAGGCATTGACAATTCTTACATCTCAATGGGTGCTTTAACTTATTGGGAAAACGAAGTAGAGTCATTAAAAAACGATGCAGATGCATTAAATGAGTTTTATCGTCAGTTTCCAAAAACAGAATCCCACGCATTTAGAGATGAAAGTCGTGCTTCACTATTCAACCTCACCAAGATATATCAACAGATCGATTACAACGATTCTTTAATATCTAAACATTTTTTAACAAGAGGCACATTTAGTTGGTTGAATGGAGTAAAAGATACAAAGGTAGTATGGCATCCTAATCCTAAAGGTAGGTTTTTAGTTAGTTGGTTGCCACCTGCTAATTTACAAAATAGGATTATAGATAAGAGAGGAAAAAAGTTTCCCGGCAATGAACACATTGGCGCTTTTGGATGTGATAGTTATGACATTTCCGGAACAGTTGGTGGCGGTGCATCTAATGGGGCATTGCATGGACTAACAAAATTCAATATGGAAAATGCTCCAAGCAATGAGTTTTTTTTAGAATACTGCGCTCGTCCACAGACAGCAGAAATATTTTTTGAAGAAGTGTTAATGGCTTGTGTGTTTTATGGTATGCCTATATTAATAGAAAACAATAAACCAAGATTATTATATCACTTTAAAAATAGAGGATATAGATATTTTTCTATGAACAGGCCCGACAAGCAAGCACACAAACTATCTATTACAGAAAAAGAATTAGGGGGCATCCCCAACTCCTCAGAAGATGTAAAGCAATCTCATGCATCTGCTATTGAGTCTTATATTGAAAAATATGTAGGTCTAGACTTAGAAGCTATATATCGTGATAGAGATGAAATGGGGACAATGCCTTTCACAAGAACACTAGAAGATTGGGCAAAATTTAATATTGCCAACAGAACAAAATTTGATGCTACGATTAGTTCAGGTTTAGCCATTATGGCCAATCAAAGACATCTATATACACCTGTAAAACAACAGTCAAAAATAAGCGTTAACTTTGCTAGATATAATAATAAGGGTAATACAAGTCAATTAATGATATAATGAAAGAGGTAGAAATAAATATAAATCCAACAGGTTTCCCGGCTCAGTTTGCATCTGATTCGGAGAAAAAAACTATGGAGTATGGATTACAAATCGGCCAAGCTATACAATACGAATGGTTTAGAAAAGACAGCAATATAAATTGTAGATTTTATAATCAATGGAATGAGTTTTATCGCAGGCGAATGTATGCTCGTGGTGAACAGTCAATTGCTAAATATAAAAACGAACTAGCTATTGATGGCGATTTGTCATATTTAAATTTAGATTGGACTCCTGTACCTATCTTGCCTAAGTTTGTAGATATTGTAGTCAATGGCATGGCAGATAGGATTTTTAAAATAAAAGCAGAAGCCCAAGATGCAATGTCTTCTGAGAAAAAAGACAAGTACCAACAAATGATTCAGGGCCAAATGGCGGCTAAAGATATGTTAATGGTTTTGTCTGAATCTTTTAATATTAATCCTTTTTCTGACGATCCTGACAACTTACCCGAAACAGATGAAGAGTTGGCTTTGTATATGCAAATGAATTACAAACCTGCTATTGAAATAGCCGAAGAAGTTGCCCTAACAAGTTTAATGAATGAGAATCACTATCAAGACGTACGTAAAAGATTTGATTATGATTTAGCAACTTTAGGAATATCTATAGGAAAACATCAGTTTTTGCCGGGTGCAGGAATTACCGTGGAATACGTAGATCCTGCTAATGTGGTCTATAGCTACACAGAAGACCCACATTTCAAAGATTGTTTTTATTGGGGTGAAATTAAAACTGTACCTATTACGGAGTTAATTAAGATTGACCCAACTTTAACTAATCAAGATTTAAATGAGATTGCAAAATACAGTCAAGCATGGTATAATTATTACAATGTAGCTCAGTTTTATGAGAATAGTTTATTTGCTAGAGATTCAGCTACTCTTATGTATTTTACATATAAAACCACAAACAAGTTTGTTCACAAGAAAAAAACATCTGAAAACGGCGCAGTAAAAGTTATTGAAAAAGATGACAGCTTTAATCCTCCTGAAGAAATGATGGAAGAAAATGGGTTTGAGAAAATTGAAAAGACTATAGAGGTTTGGTATGAAGGAGTAATGGTTATGGGAACCAATATTATGTTGAAATGGGAAATGGCAAAGAATATGGTCAGACCTAAATCATCTACACAAAAAGTATCTCCTAATTATATTGCGGTTGCTCCACGAATGTATAAAGGCAACATTGAGTCATTAGTAACTCGGATGATGCCATTTGCAGATTTAATTCAAATAACACATTTAAAGCTTCAACAAGTAATTTCAAGAATGGTTCCTGATGGCGTGTTTATTGATGCTGACGGGCTTAATGAAGTTGATTTGGGTACAGGTAACGCTTACAATCCCGAAGATGCTCTGAGGCTTTATTTTCAAACAGGTAGTGTAATTGGTAGAAGTTATACTCAGGAAGGAGAGTTTAATAATGCTAGGGTTCCTATTCAGCAACTTACAGGAAGCACAGGTCAATCTAAAATGCAAGCTTTAATTTTTAATTATAATCATTATTTAGATATGATTAGAGCAGTAACGGGATTAAATGAAGCAAGAGATGGAAGTACTCCTGATCCAAGATCATTAGTCGGCGTTCAAAAATTAGCAGCTTTAAATTCTAATACCGCTACTAGACATATCTTAGATGCAAGCTTATATATTTATAGGTCAATAGCAGAAGGGTTATCATGCAGAATTGCAGATGTTCTTGAATATGCAGATTTTAAAGAAGAGTTTGCAAATAAAATTGGTCAATACAATGTGGCTATATTAGATGATATTAAAGATTTATACTTATATGATTTCGGTATTTATATTGAAGTATCTCCTGATGCTGAAGAAAAAGCACAACGTGAAGCTAACATTCAAATGGCCTTGTCGAAAAATGATATCAGCCTTGAAGATGCTATTGACATCAGAGAAATAAATAACATTAAGCTTTCCAATCAATTGCTAAAATTAAAACGTAAACAAAAGCAAGAGCAGGAGCAAAAACAAAAAATGCTTGAACAACAAATGCAAGCTCAATTGCAACTACAAAGTCAACAGGTAGCTGCACAAAGTGCTATGCAAAAAATTGAAATGGAAGCTCAACGTGACATTCAAGTCAAACAAGCTGAAACTGCCTTTTCTATTGAAAAGCTTACTGCAGAAGCAGATTTGAAAAAATCATTAATGGCAGAAGAATTTAAGTACAATAGAATTTTAAAAGACACAGAAGAAAGTTCAATTCAAAATAGAGAGAGTCAAAGAGAAAAAGCAAAGGCAGATAGGATTAGTCAGGCCAATACCGAACAGTCTAGATTAATCAATCAAAGAAAGAACAATTTGCCCCCACAAAGATTTGAATCTAATGAAGACACTTTAGATGGATTTGACTTAGCTCAATTTGAGCCAAGATAATCTTTAAAAAATGTTAAAAAAATTTTAATAACTTTGTAAAAATCTAATCAAATGAAAATTAAATCAGTAAAATCTTTAGAAGATGTAGAGCAAAAGTCTACACAGGAAGTTGAAAAAGAGCTATTAGAAAAACACGAAGAGCAGTTTGAAGATAGCAAGCCGGAAGAAACAGTGGTAGCTGCCACAGAAGAAACAACACCGGCAGTAGAAGAACAACTACCAACTTTTAAAGAAGAAGACGTTCTTACATATATTGGAGAAAGATATGGTAAACCAATTAACTCTCTTGATGAGTTTTTTGAAAAGCGAGAAACATCTGAAGAATTACCCGAAGATGTAGCTGCTTTTTTTAAATACAAGAAAGAAACAGGGCGGTCGCTTGAGGACTACATGAAATTAAATAAAGACTATTCTCAAGTAAACCCTGATACTATATTAGCTAATTATTATCAGCATACTGAAGAAGGTCTTGATTCGGATGATATTAACGCCATGGTTAACGAGTTTGGCTATGACGAAGATTTAGACGATGAAGATTTTGTTCGTAAGCAGAAATTAGCGAAAAAGAGAGAGGTAGCAAAAGCTACTAAATACTTTAAAGAAATGCAAGAGCAATACTCTGCTCCCCTTGAGTCAAGATCGGACAGCAGTTCTTCTATTTCTGATGAAGACTTAGATGCTTATAAAACCTATCTCAAAGAGTCAAAGTCCTTAGACGAGGAAAAGGCGAAAAGGTCTGAATGGTTTCTTAATAAAACCAACGAGCTATTTAACAACGATTTTAAAGGTTTTAATTTCGAGCTTGATGGAAAACAAGTTACTTATTCCCCTCGGGCAACTGATGAGTTAAAATCTTCTCAGTCATCAATAGTTAACTTTATTGAACAATATGTTAACAAAGATGGTTTAATGGAGAATATTAATGAATATCATAGGAGTTTGGCCATGGCGATGAACCCGGATAAGTTTGCTAAGTTCTTTTATGAACAAGGTAAAGCTGATGCTGTGGAATCCGATGCGAAAAAAGCAAAGAACATAGATATGTCTTTGAGAAGAACACCGGAGACTACGAATAAGGGTGGTTTGTCAATTAAGGCGGTTTCTAGTTCTAGTAATAACAATGGACTAAAAATTCGCAGTAGAAGAAAATAAATTAAAAAAATTTTAAAATAAATATAAAATGAGTGTATTAGCAACTCCGGGTTTTGACTTAATTCCAAGTGCGGAACGAGTACCCACTGCTTCTAACTATCTGACTACGTTTGATTTTATGAGTCAGTATCTTCCTGATACTTACGAAAAAGAATTTGAGCGTTATGGTAATCGAAGCATTTCATCTTTTTTAAGATTAGTTGGCGCAGAGATGCCTTCTAATTCTGATTTAATTAAATGGTCTGAACAAGGTCGTTTACACGTTAAGTATACTAACTGTGCTGTTGGAGCAGGTGATTTAGCCGGCGCAAGTACAGCAACTATTACTGTAAGTGATAATCTTACTCCTACAATTGCAGGGGGAGGAACTACTACAGGTGGTCAAGGCGGTATCGCTATTCGTGTAGGTATGACTATAATGATTTCAGCAAACGCAGGCGCAACTACTTTATATAACAAGGCTTTAGTAACCGATGTTACTAATCCGGGTGATCCTGCTCCTGCTGCTCAATCTTTTACTGTTGCTTATTATGAAGCAGCGGGACAAGCTTTTTCGCCTGCAGATACTTTAACTGTATTCGTATATGGTTCTGAATATAGAAAAGGTTCATCAGGGCTTACAGGAAGTTTTGAATCTGATTCTTACATATTTGAAAACAACCCTATCATCATCAGAGATAGATATGAGGTTAACGGTTCTGATATGGCTCAAATCGGATGGATTGAAGTAACTTCTGAAATGGGAGCTTCAGGATACCTATGGTATTTGAAGTCTGAGTCTGATACTAGAATGCGTTTTGACGATCATCTTGAAACTGCTATGATTGAAGCTATTCCTGCAGATGCGGGTTCAGGTGCAGCAGCAGCTCTTCCGGGTGGCCCGGGTCGTATTGGCTCACAAGGTGTATTCTATGTTGTTAAAGAAAGAGGAAATGTCTTCCAAGGCGCTCCTTCAACTTTAGCTGACTTTGATGCTATTATCCAACGTTTAGACAAACAAGGCGCGATTGAAGAAAACGTGTTGTTCGTAAACAGAGAATTAAGCTTCGACATTGATGATATGTTGGCTGCTCAAAACTCTTACGGCGCAGGTGGTACTTCTTATGGTTTGTTTGACAACGATGAGGAAATGGCTTTAAACCTTGGATTTAGAGGATTCCGTAGAGGATATGATTTCTATAAATCTGATTGGAAATATCTTAACGATGCTGCTATGAGAGGTGGTATTCACGCAGGTGAAATCTATGGACTACTTGTTCCTGCAGGTTCTACTAGTGTTTATGATCAAGTTCTTGGCAAGAATGCTAAGAGACCTTTCTTGCACGTTAGATACAGAGCTTCTGAAACTGAAGACAGAAGATATAAAACTTGGATCACAGGTTCTGCCGGTGGTGCAAGAACTTCTGATTTGGATGCAATGGAGGTTCACTTCTTATCTGAAAGAGCTGTTTGTACTTTAGGTGCTAACAACTTCTTCTTATTTGAAGCTTAATCACATTTAAGGGGGGCCTTCGGGTTCCCCTTTTTTTAATTTAATTTAATTTAATAAACTTATTAAAAATGAGTACCAAGACTAAAGTACCAACCCCAAAAAAATCTGTACAAGTATTAACAGATAAAATGTACAAATTAACTAAGAACATCGCTCCGATGTCTTATATGCTTTCTTCTAAGCATACAAAAAGAAAACCTTTATTACATTTTGATGAAACCGAAGGCATAAACAAACCTTTGCGTTACGCTAAAAATCAAAAGTCTCCTTTTGAAGATGAACAAGATGGAAATGCTATTTTAGAGCCTATTATTTTTGAAGATGGCTTTTTACACGTATCTAAAACTAATCCGGTATTACAAGAGTTTTTACATTATCATCCTGAAAATGGTTACATTTTTGTAGAAGTTAATGAAGAAAAAAATGCCCAAGAAGATTTAGATATATTAAATGTAGAATTAGATGCATTGGTGGCTGTTAAAGAAATGAGTATTGAACGCCTTGAACAAGTAGCTCGCGCAGTGTTAGGTTTAAATGTAGACAAAATGACAAGTGCTGAGTTAAAAAGAGATGTAATGGTTTATGCGCGTAGAGACCCTTGGCAGTTCTTAGAAGTTATTAATGATCCTATTTTAAGACTTCAAGCTTTGTCAGCAACATTGTTTGATAATAATTTGCTTGTTGTAAAAAACAAAAAGCACGTTTACTTTAATACTAAAACCAACAAAGCTAAGATGCTTACCATTCCTTTTGGTGAAAATAGAGATTTCATTGTAGCCTCTTTCTTTCAATCTGATGATGGCATTGAAGCACTAAAGGTGTTAGAGAAGCTTTTAAGCGGTAAATAAAGTTTTATTATATTTGTAATCAGATTTTGTTAACAAATAAATTATTTTAAAAATGTCTAAATATTTAAAACTTTACGTTGCTACAGAATTAGCAACAGGAACAACCACAGGAAATGGAACCGCGGGATCTAATAACAAAGTAATTGATGGCGGCCAAGGATTTCAGCTTGATGGAATTAGCTTAGGAGATTTAGTTTCTACTTCAGCAGGTATTACTCAAGTAACCGCAGTAGCTGCTACAGAACTTACTGTTACTGCAGGAACAGGAGTACCTAATACAACTGCTTACAAGGTTTACAACCAAGAAGGAGACAGAAGCCAATTTCAAATTGTACCACTTGCACAAATTGCAACGGTAAGTCAAGCATCTACAACTTCTACAGTTATTCAAACTACGGCTGCAGCTAACGATACCATTACTATTACTCATACAGCATATGGTACTGCTGCTAACCAATTGTTTGCAATAAAAATATTAAACCTTATGGAAGAAGCTGCTTCTCCATCAGAAAAGCCTAAAGTAATCTTTGACTTAGAAGAAGGTACTTCTTCTATTATTACAGCGATTGCGGTATCTTAATATTTGTCTTTTACCATAGTTAAAGGGAAGGGTCGTATTGAAGAATGCGACCTTTTTTTATTTTACTATCTTTGTATATACAAAATAATCCATAATGATTAATTCCGTTCGAAATACAGTATTAGCGATTCTAAACAAGAACAATTACGGTTATATATCGCCTGCGGATTTTAACTTATATGCAGAGCAAGCTCAACTAGATTTATTTGAAAATTATTTTTATGATTATAACTATCAAATAAATAAAGAAAATGCAAGACAATCAGGAACAGGTTATGCCAACATAAAGCAACAGCTTGGAGAGGTGATTGATATTTTTACAGTTTACAAAACTTTAGTTTACGATGCACCTACTTTAACTTTCACTTTACCTACAGATTGGTATACGTTGTTAAAAATAGAGTTAGCCCCTGTGGTTTCTCCTGCTACCTTTACTAATATTGAGCGAGTATCTTTAAATAAAATAAGTAAGTTGTTGATGTCTAATTTAACAGCGCCAAGCACTACTTTCCCTGCATACACTTTAAATCCTGCTACGAGTGCGGTTCCACAAATACAAACAAATAGTGTTAAGGTATATCCTTTGTCTATTACATCAGATGTTAGGCTTACATATATTAGATATCCTCGTGTTCCAAAGTGGACATTTAATCCCACTCTTGTTAATGGGCAGCCGGTTTTTTCTTCTACTCAAGCAGATTATGTAGACTTTGAATTACCAAGTTCTGATCAAACTAATATAATAAGAAAGATACTAGAATATGCCGGAATGTCTATTAGGGAAATTGAGACAGTTGATTTTGCAAATCAACAATTTTTACAATCTGAACAAGCTGAACAATAATGGCATATTTAACAGATTACCAATATTATGAAAATGGGGGCAATGTTCCTGAGAATGCAAATTGGGGAAGTTATCAATGGGTTTCTTTAGAAAATATTGTTAATAACTTTGAATTAATGTATGCAGGAAACCACTCATTAGTAAATAATGAGGAGAGGTATAAGATTATATTTCACGCAAAACGAGCCATACAGGAATTAAATTACGATGCTTTTAAAGAAACAAGAGTGTTGCAATTGGATGTATGTGATAATCTAAGATTTGTATTACCTCCTAATTATGTTAATTGGATAAGGGTTTCGTTATGGAAAAATGGATATCTGTATCCTCTTACAGAAAACATACAAGCGTTAAGCTCTGATGCATATCTACAGGACAATAACTGTAAAATATTGTTTGATTTAAATGGCAATGTATTAAGACCACAAAATTCTGAGCTTGACTTAGCAAGACTTAATAATACCAAAAAAAGTATTTACTTAAACAGCAATAGTCCTTACAATAATTGTGAAGGATGGTGTATGGATGGCTGTTGGTTTTTTGAGTTTCCTATAGGTGCGAGGTATGGCTTGAATACTGAAACAGCCAATGCTAATCCTACTTTTAGAATTGATAGCAAGAACGGAGTAATAAACTTTAGTTCAGGAATGGCAGGAGAGTCTTGTGTTTTAGAATATGTATCTGATGGCATGGAAGGTGGCGTAGAATCTGATATTCATGTCAATAAGTTATTTGAAGAGTATGTTTATGCTTATATTCAATATATGATATTAGACAACAAGCTTGGTGTTCAAGAGTATATTGTTAATAGAAGCAGAAGAAAAAAAGCGGCATTATTAAGAAATGCTAAAATAAGAATGAGTAATATACATCCCGGTAGATTACTAATGAATTTAAGAGGTCAAGCTAAGTGGATAAAATAGCATGAAAGTAAACAGAAATTTTATAAAGGGTCGCATGAATAAAAGTGTTGACGAAAGGCTCCTTCCGCAAGGAGAGTACGTTGATGCGATGAATGTTCGGCTTGGGTCTACTGAAGAATCAGAGATTGGTTCTGTAGAAAACTCTAAAGGAAATACTCAAATAAGCACACTTGAGTTTGCAGGAACTGCTTTAAGTTCTTCAGCAAAATGTATTGGTGCATTTGAAGATGGGTCAGAAGAAACGATATATTGGTTTGTTCATGATTCCAACTTTGCTCCTTCACCAAACAACATTTTAGACTTAATAGTTTCTTACAACACAGTTTCAGGAGTTACTAACTACCATGTGGTTTCGATGCAAGATTCGGCAAACCCTACTAAAAGCATTTTAAATTTTAGTCCTACTTATTTAATTAATGCTGTTAATAAAGTAGAAGACTTGTTGTTTTTTACTGATGACTACAATCCCCCACGTAGGATTAATGTTACAGAAAACTATCCTGTGCCGGCAGTTGGTGTAGACCAAATCACCAACAAAATGATAAATGTTATTGTGCAACCTCCATTGGCTGCACCATCTTATGAGTTGTTTAATCAGCCGGGCCAAGAAAACTTTATTGAAACTCGTTTTGTGTCTTTTGCTTACAGATACAAATATAAAAACGGTGAATACAGTGCTTTATCTCAGTTTTCTGATGTGGCCTTTGAGCCTGAAATGTATCAAATAGATATAAATAATTATTATAACGGGGGCATGGTAAACTATTACAATGCTGCACGAGTATCTTTTAATACAGGAGATGACCTAGTTACGGGTATTGACTTATGTTTTAAATATGCTGATGATAACATTGTAAGGGTTATAGAAAAATATGTAAAAGCAGATGAAGGGTGGGTTGATAATACTACTGAAGAAATTATTTTTTCTAACAACAAGATATATACAGTATTACCAAGTTCTGAGATTTTAAGACTTTACGATAATGTGCCAAGATTAGCCAAGGCCCAAACCATTATGGGTAATAGGTTGATGTACGGTAATTATGTAGATGGATATAATCTAATAAACTCTGACGGCAATAAATGTTTGCAAACATTTGAAGCAAGCATAGAGAGTTCTGATCCTGAGTTAACTGAGGTTAATTACTTAAATATAACTAACGGTTCTTATTTTACTTTTCCTTCAAGTGGAGGTGGTAACTCTCAAGTAATTCCTAACGGTAAAGTTACATTTGATTTAAGCAGTTTAGTGTCAACCATAGGGTTGAAGATGGGAGCTACAATGTCTTTCTTAATGGACTTTACACACTACCAATGGTTTGGATCGGATATACCTGCTGCTACTGCTCCTACTGCGCCTTTTAGTATTGAATGGTCAGTAACACTACAACAGGATTATGCTAATGTTATTGATTTTGTTAATAGCACAGAATTTCAAAATACCATTGGCACATTTCCTACTGCTTCTGCTTCTACTGCTTGTACAATTGGTGTTACAGCGGCTGATGTATGGAATTGTGCTGTAGGTCAACCTGCAGGATTTAACAAAAAAGCAGGCGGTATTAATGCAGCCAATCAACCACCCACAGTAACGGCTTTTGCTACAGAAGAAATACAAGTGCAGTTTATGTGTATGCAGTTTGTAGATGCCGGCAATCCATTAAATGATGATGCGTTTGAGTTTTTTAGTATTAGCGATGCATCTATTCTTTATAATGCCACAGGTACAACTAAAAGCTTACACAGCAATAGGGACTATGATTTATCTATAATATACATGGATGAATATAATAGAGCGACTACAGCTTTGCCTAGTGATAATAATACTGTCCATACGGCTTGCGATACAAGTGATTTAATTAATAAACTTGCTGTAGAACTACCACCAACAATGACTGCTCCTGCGTGGGCCACGAAATATAAGTGGGCATTGCAACCTCGCGAAACGTTATACGAAACACTATATAGCAATTTCTATTATATTGATTCTTTAGACAATTCTGCATGGATACAATTAGCAGGGGAAAACCAATTAAAGGTAAATGTAGGAGACACATTAAGAGTTAAGGTAGACAGTAATGGCGCTCTTAACGATTGCGTAGACACGGTGGTTTTAGAAAAAGAAGCCAAAGCAAGAGATTTTCTTGATGATGGCAATGAGCAACAGCCGGGTTTATATATGCGATTAAAACCTAAAAATTATTCTATTAGAACTAATACAGGTTTAGCATATGGTGGCAATTCCGAAAGTGCAACTACTGATGATGCAGCTAGTAGAAAAGCAGATAGCTCGGGTGAAAATAAATATTGTTATTTACAATACCCTGTGTTTGACAATAATGGAGGTGTTATTTCACGTTGGGATATAAAAGCCGGTGCGGTAGTAAACATATATTTTAAGTTTTATAGAGCAAATAGAGGATGTAAAGATAACAATGCTTGTGGTGCAGTGTTAGCAGAATATGACGAGCAAATAATTGCATCTCAAGATTATACTGATTTGCATGACTTTTGGGTTACTGAAGGAATAAATGTAAGTTCTAATCTAAATACTGCGGTTAGTTGTCCTGATGATGGGGGCGATAATAGCATTATTTTTTATAGTGCTTTATATAATGTGCCTGCTCCGGGTACAACTACGTGGTACACAGACTTAGCTATACAAGGAACTGATCAAATTCAGTTTATTCAAAACAACGCTACTAATCAGCTATGGTTGACATTTTTAGGTGGCTCACGATATTGTGGTGGTATAGATAAAAGATGGTCTACAGTAGAGTGTAGAATAAGCATTGAGAACTCCAACAATATGTTGGTTTTTGAAAGCGTTCCTACTGAAGCAAATCCTGATATCTATTACATCGGAAGTCAAACTTTTGATATTACCAATGGCAATCACCAATGTAATGTTACCAATCAAGATATTGCTACAGGAACTACAGGTAAATCATTGTTAAGCTTTTTTGATTGTTATGCATTTGGTAATGGTGTAGAGAGTTATAAAATCAATGACTCTATAACAGGCCATTATTTCTTATTGGGCCAACAAACCACTGCAGTATCAGCTCAAGATTACAAAGAAGCAAATCGCTATGCTGACATTACATATAGTGGTGTATACAACAACGAAAGCAATGTCAATCGTCTAAATGAATTTAACTTGGGGCTTTTAAATTTTAAAGCTTGCGAGGAAGAGTTTGGAGAGATACAGGTTTTGTCTGCCCGCGAAACAGATGTGTTAACTTTACAAGAAGATAAAATCTCGTATGTTCTTGCAAGCAAGAATTTACTTAGTGATTCATCAGGAGGAGGAGCCATTACTTCTATTCCCGAAGTATTAGGCACACAAATTTCTAGAATAGAAGATTTTGGAATTAGCGAAAACCCTGAAAGTTTTGTCCGTTGGGGAGAAAACATATACTTTACAGATGCTAAAAGAGGAGCGGTTTTAAATTTAATAGGCGGTGGTAAAAGCCAAAACTTAGTAGTCATTTCTGAAATGGGCATGAGGTCTTGGTTTAGAGATTTGTTTATTGATTCTTTTAATACGCAAAAACTTGGAGGATATGATCCATATATGGATGAATATGTTTTATCTTCTAACGACACTAAAATACCATCTATAGAGCCTTGTGTGGATTGTGGAAGAACAAACTCCTACCCTATTAAAACAGGCGAAACAATAAAGTTTTGTGTGGAGTTAGGTTCCGATGTAGGTAATTTTGATATAGATTACAGACCTGCGGGGAGCATGGAAAGTTTTGAAGTTAGTGTTTTATACAATGCGGCAACTACAACCACAGGTGTAATAAACCCTCCTGTAGCAGGAACGCTTACTGTTTCTAAAGGAGATGCAAGTGTAGAAACTGCAGAAGTTACCATTACAGGAACAGGCCCCGGCACAGGACTTCTTTATGTTACAGTAAAATGTGTGGGCGCTACGGAGATAACAGTTATTCCTGTTTGTATAACTTCTTCTTCACAAGCTACTAAACAAATACATAACAACTTTTTCTTTGGTCAAGGAAGTTATCTAAGTCCATCTACAAGCAGAGCGGTTACATTTGCCAATGGTGTAGACAATGTAGTTTCTGACTACACTACTATTACAGCACCTCAAGGGTCAGGTTCTATTCCTCCTAATTCAAGCACAGTATATATACAATGTGATAAAATAGCTCCTGACAATTTTACTTTTGATGCTTCAAAGCATAAGTTAAAATGGTGGAGGACTAACACTCTGTATGGCACAAGTGCTGCAGATATAAACACTATACTTACTAACTCTACTGCTTTAGTTACGACCACACCTACTTCTACTATACGTCAAGGAACTTTTGCGTTGCCAAATACAACTGATCAATATTTATATTTGGTTTATGATTATAGAGATGTGGTGTCTATACCATTATGTTACTCTAATACTAGCGCATTAGATGCGTGTTGTGATTGCGCTACGTGTGTTAATTGTAAATCTTTTAGCGGAACAGTATTTGGAACAACATTAGCGTTGGCGTGTGCAGCGGCAAGGACTCAAACGTATTATTTTGAGGGTCTTGGTACAGAACCTCAAGTAGGAGATTTTATTTACACAGAGGCAAATTGTTCTAGAAAAACTACAACACAAGGATGGTTAGGAATTAATGCTGTGAATGGTGATGCAATTTTTGTAAATTCAAGTGGACAAGTAACAGTTAAAACTTCATGTACATAATATGGCAACTTTAGGAAATTATTATATCGATGCGGCAGATTTTTCAAATGCTTCGGCAGTATGGACAAACTCTACCTTTACTACAAAAGCGCCTGATGGATGGTATCAATCTTGTGGGGTAGTGAGAAGACAGGTGTCAGGATTATTAGAGCCACCAAACAGTTGTGTTGCTTGTAATCCTTTGTGTGGAGATTTCAACTACAACTTTAATTATTTTGGTGTATATAATTTAGAAGTAGAATTAGGAACAGGTGTAGGAGCAGTACCATTAAGATTATCTCCTTCTAATATTCCTAACGCTATGTATGTTACTTATAATGCCATTACATACAATGAATATAGTATTGCTAATTTTGGTTATGGCGTGGGTTATGTAGGTCGATCAGATAAATTCACAGATTATGGTTTCCCTGCAGGAAGTCCTTATTCAGTTCCTGTCTTTCAATGGGATGGAGGTGCGGCTAATGCATGGAGTCCCACAGGCGCACAACAAACTTTAGTGATAGCACCTGCAGATACCACTTCTATTACAGCACCTACGGTTCCGGGCGTTTGTCATATGTATGTCCCTAAAGTAGATATAGACCCACAAACCATTACGGTACAAGTGAGAGGGGCAGTCGGAGCCGGTGATGACACATGGAGCTTTGAAGTAGATTGTCCTCAAGCGTTG
>CERO01089433.1_pt1 | contig 16839 bp, 5 predicted proteins | sample 530851 | NCBI WGS metagenome assembly CERO01 (sample SAMEA2621033, study PRJEB7988) | marine metagenome | biome: marine biome (ENVO:00000447); feature: surface water layer (ENVO:00002042); material: "saline water (ENVO:00002010), including plankton (ENVO:xxxxxxxx)" | depth 5 m
AGTTCTATCTTGCCAATACTTTAAAACACCAGTTGTTTGATCATATGAAATAACTCTTCCAACTGCTGTTGAACCAAGTCCAACTGTTTGTGTAATTTCACTATCAGCAGTAAAAACTACCGAACTATATCCAACACCAGTAAGTCTTAATGCATAAGTTGCTGCTGCTTTGTCTGAAGTAAGGAGACTAGTTGAACCAAACTGTTGTGGGTTCTCAATAAGACCAACTCTTGCAAATTGATTTCCTGTAATAAAGTCAGGGTTTTGAGCATCATTATCATATCTTGAATATGTAAGTACATTTGATGCACCTAATTCAGTATAAATGTCATGTCCATGACCTCCAGCAGGAGGAATAATTACATCAAAAACTGGAGATGTTGTTGCTGTTATACCTTTTTCTGAAAGGTCAACTGTTCCATAAGTATATCCTGAACCACCATTTGTAACAGTAACTGATTGAATTTTACTATCAGCATTTACTACTACAGTTGCTTTACCATCTTTACCATCACCCTTAACAGTAAGGCCAGTGTAAGTATTGGCATTTCCTAAACCAGCACCTCTATTTCTAATAGTGATAATTTTTAATTGACCACTTGTAGCAGCATTTGCCTTGACTGTAGATGTGTCAGTAGTATTACCCCAATCATTAGGAACTGGAATATATTTTGTTGAGTCAAATTTAATTGCATCACCTGGTTTAATAGTATAAAGATATTTCCAAATGTAACCATCACCACTTGAACCTGCTGCTCTAGGTTCTAAGTCAGTAAATGTTGGTTCATCTAGTGAAGGACTACCTTTGAAATTATTTTCAGGAGTTGCATTATTATAAAGACAAATATAAACTCTAAAATCACTGTTCATCACATAATAATTTGCATTGTATATGTTAAATGAACCAGATGGTTGTGAAGGATTTGATCTTGAAATATCATTCCTCCACATATCATAGATGCTGCCAGATGACCAAGTGTTTTTATTAACAACTTGAGTAACATCTCCACTACCTACTTTTTTCAAGGCAATCATAGTATCCCAATAATCATTTGATTCATCTAAATTATCTTTGGGAGAGGGTGGAAAACTTTCCCAAGTAGATGAATAATCACTGGCATTGGGGAGACCAATGAACGTATAATAAGAATTGGTACTGGATTGTACTCCAGCAACAAAGTTTTTAGCATTTAATATACGAAGTTGATCAGTTATAATCGCAGCCATTTTATTAGGACTTTTTTGTTTATTTATAGGGGATTAAGTATAGTTTTTAAATTTAAGAGATGCAGTCCTTTGAACCAAACCAGATGTTGAAATTCCAATGACTCCATTATCATTATATGAGTCAAAAGACTTGGTATTAGTTCTTTCTTCAAAAACAATTTTACCCCAACTATAATTACCCATAAATGGTCTTGCAGTGTGTGCAATACCTGGACCAAATGTATCAACATTACACTTGATTCTCATAACTGCTGTTGTAACACCAGCACTGTTTTCAGTGTAAACTTTCACCATTTCAGTTGATGCTGAACCAACTTTGTAAACACAATCAAGGAAAGTATTACCAACACCAACATCAGATGCAAATGTGCTTCCAATTGATAAGAATGTGTCTTTAATAACAATAATATCACCAGATTGGACATTACTGAGTGTGATAGCAGTTCCAACAATATTTGCATCTCTCATAAATGAATCAGTTGGAATGTATGTGTCAAAGAACAATTGTTTTTGTGCTCCAACTGTTGTGCTTCCAACACCAACAATTACACCATAATCCCCTGTGTACGAATTAACATTAATTGTTTCTTTTGTTATTCTTGGTGGTTGAATCAACACCAGTGGTTGTGTGACATAATCAGTACCAATACCAGTGATAGTGACACTAGTAACAACTCCTGCTGTTACAGAGGCAGTAGCAGTTGCCTGAGCAGTTGTTATTCCACTAGGTGCAGCAATAGTTACTGTAGGTGTGAAATCATAACCTGCACCACCATCACTAATGTTAACTGATGAAATAGATCCACCAGTTGAAACTGTAGCAGTAGCAGCAGCACCAGCAAATGCATTTTGTGAAATTACAGTTATGGAGTTTTGGAATGAAGTATTGAATGATTCATTTGCAATATTGAACAATGGTCTTACACTATCAACATATGCCTCAGTTGAGTTGATTCCAATTGGAGTTGTAAGATAGGCAGCAGGGAAAATATTAGGTTCATATTTTGGTCTATCTTTACCAATAAATTGACCATTTATTTTTTTATCAATTGTTTGCTTACACCAAGTTAAAGGTCTTTCAACAGTTTCATCATTAGTAAGACCAGGACCAGGATATACATTAGTTTTAACAGCATCAACAGTTGTAATACCTGTAATAACTCTCTTATCTTGATCAAGAACCATACCCTGAGTAGATTCAGCATTCAGTTCAACAGTATCACCAATTTTAATTGTTTCTAAAATATCTGTAAATACTACATCAGAATCACCTGCACCTTTATAGAACATAATTCTAGATGAATCACCTTCTGGAATGCTTGAACCAGGACCTTTAGGTGCTTCATTAAATGTTATCTGACTTCCACCTTCAAAGAAATAAGATTCACCAGGAATTTGAAGAATATCATTTATAAAGACAAAGAGGGTTTGATCTACTTCAATGGAAGAGTTTCTTGATGCAAAGATGGATATAGGTTCACCTTCAAGTGTTAATGGGAATACTTTCTTTTCTCCATCAAATCTATTATCTACTCTATCCAATACTTGGAATTCACCTGGAGAATATGCATTGAAATCATCACTGTAGGTGTCTTGAACTGTAATTTGAAATTCATTGAATGTAATAGAAGTATTTGTTGGGATACCAGTAGTACCTCCTACAGGAATTGTAAGCACATCACCTCTATTAAATCCATAACCAAAATCATTAATTTCAAACTCAATTACACTTGAACCTTGACCAACTTTTACATTTATAGTTGCTTCAGTACCAACACCTGATGAGGATGAAGAATATTCAAGAGGAATATCAGTATAGTTAATTGGTTCATCAATGACTACAACAGGTGCATTGGAACTTGTAAATCCAACTCCACCATTAGTAATATTAAATCCAATTACATGACCATTGCTTACTAATGCAGTACCAATATGAGTTAAGACTGGTAATACACCACTATAAGTCTGTACGCCTACATTATATGCTGTTACAACACCTGTTCTATATCCTGAACCACTATTACCTATACTTATTGATTGAACAGTGCCTCCAGCAGATATAACAGCAGTTCCACCAGCACTTACAAGAGGTTGATAACCAGCACCTTCAAATGAACCAACAGAAACAATCATTCCTCCAATTGGAAGACCTCCAAGATTTTGGTCATGACCAGTTGGTGTACCAGAATTGGTATTAAATCTAACAGTGGTTACACCTGCACTTTCAAAGTTCTCATAATCACCAATTTCAGTTATATTTGCTCCTTGTGGTGATTGGAATATATTATTGGCAAGAAGGAAAGTATTGCTAGTAATACCACTTACATTTTGATTGTCTGATTTCAGAACAAATTCACTAGTGATTCCAGTAAATTGATGTGATATATCATCAAAAACAAAGTTATTATTATATGTTTCAGTTGTTGATGATTCAACTCCATTCTTCAATAAAACTCTACCACTAAAAGTAGAACTTGTAGTGATTCCTGCAAAATCTCTTTCATCTGGTGGATTTGTTGTTGATCCAATGGGAATATTACCATATGGAGCACTTACAAAATTCAGTGTATTATCTGTCACTGTAAAATTGCCAACAAATTTGTCAATGGTTGCGCCAATACTATGAATACCAATTTGAGTTCCAAGAATGGGTCTTTGAACAAAGATGGTTGTTCCAGTTCCAGTAACAGATGTTACTCTCATAAATTCATCATCAATCTTAATAATATCATTTGATGAGATAGATGTGATTCCACTTGTGGCAAATTGTGTTTCAAAAATAATATTATTTGACAATGTTGCAGCAATACCAGTTTTAGCAATAGGTGCTTGAATCATATTGTCAACTGATACCACCATTTTAGTGGTTTGCTTAGTAGCAACAATGAAGTGTGAATTACCAACTCCAACACTACTAAACTGAATAAAGGATGGATTTATTGCTTGTGCATCAGTTGGACTAGTTGCAAATCCAATCTGAGCATCATTTACTTTAATTGCAAATAAATCAGTTGGCAGTAAAGAAGTTGAACCAACACTACCACCAAAATTAGTTGTAACAATTCCAATTCTTTGATTAGTTCCAGTAACAACGTATTTGATTGCCTCACCACTCTGGAAGAAGTGATTTGGTAATGTGAGTTGATTTGTTGTTAAATTAACAGCACTTGTTGATGCGCCATCAAATTGTCTTCTAAAAATTGGATCACCTTTGTGTGTCAAATCAAAATTAGTCTTGACAGAATTTATTGTGCCAAAATAATTTCCTGTTTGTGCTCTTAAATATCCATCATTAAGATCAATTTTATTATCAGTAACATCTGGAGAGATTTCTCTGAGATCAACAAAGAAAGTTTTTACTTCAACAGCAATTCCTGGATTAGGTGTATATGTAATCTGTACTAAATCTCCACTTGTTGATACACCAACTGTTCCAAGAGATGAATCAGTTTCTACATTTCCATATGGTGTAATTCCTTGTGTTGGAATAGTAAGTGAGTTTATTACTCCTAATTCAAACATTTCATGTTTGTTATTTGATGTATCCTCTACAGTGATAACTTGATAAGATGCACTATACTTATCAGAGGGAGACCTTGTATCATAACTTGAGATTACATGAGCAGTGGGAGATCCAGAAGAAGCAATTGAAGTATATGCACTACCAATTCTAGCAGTGTTCATTGTTGTAATACCAGGAGAACTAGTCCCTCTAACAGTATTAACTATTTGACTGTATGAAGTTGCTGCAATACCAGCATTTGGATGGAACTTAAGAAGAATATCAGTTCCACTAATTGCAGCACTATAAGTTCCAATACCACCACCATATAATATGTTTGAATTTTCATCAATGTTATTATATTCTACAAAAGAAACATCACTACCATCATGAATGATATTCAGTTCTGCAAAGTGATAATCATCACCAGTTACTAAAAGGTTCAATACTTTTAGTGATCTGAAACTTGTTCCTACAGAAACAATATTAGTGGTTGTTGCAGTTGCAACATTTACTTCTTGACTTTCATAATGAACAACATCACCAAATGAAGTTATTGCAGCTCCACTAACTGTAGGTTCAAAGGCGAATGAGAATGATGAAACAAGATAGTTATTAACAGTAAATTTATTGGGATGGAATACAAAATTCCATTCATTTTGAGTTACACTAACATCAAAGAATCCTAAATCTGGGAAAGTGTTTAAGTTTGCATAACTTGTCAAGTAAGAAAATTCATCATCAACTATAGTAGTGCTAATCTGGAACTGTCTCTCATCTGTGAATGTTGTATCTTGAACATAGAATAATGATTTAACAAACTTCACACCAGGTTCAAAATCAGATATATTAGCAAAAGCTTCTGGTCTAACAGTGCTATTAAAAAGATTACTTACATCATCAACACTTAAAACTCTATTTCCTTTTGATTCAAAAGAGTTAGTCAGAATAACATTTTGTAAGAAAATTGTATCTGATAATCTTTCACCATTAACAGTATAAACATTTTCTTCTGCAATATCAAAATCATACACACAATTTAAATCACCTTCACCAATACAATCAACAATAAATGACATTTCAGTATCATCAACAAAGGGTGAAAGATTACTTTCAGATTGACTTGTTATCACTAAATCTGAGAATTTTTTAAATCCTGATGTATGGTTTAGTGAACCAACAGTATTATCCCATTTGTCAAATGGAACTGGTGATTTAAGTGCATATGAGAATCTTTGATAGTAATCATTATCTGGCATTCTTTGAAGACTGTCATTCAATACACCAATGTCATCAGACCAACCATAATTGATTGTTGTACCAGCACCAGTTTTTACATCTGCATTAAAGTCCCACTTCTTAACAACAATTCCTTTTGTTTTAGAGGAAGTTCCTGTGACTATATCACCAATTAATAAATCATTTGATGTTTTAATTTTAAGAATATCTGTATCTAGATTATAGTCATCTACAATACCAGATTTTGAGTCCCAACTTACAGATTCATCATTAAGGAATTCATTTTTGCCCAGTATTGGTTCAAATAATGGCAGTTGTGATTCTGCAATCACTCTAGCAGAATTAAGTGATAATACATTACCAAGAACATCATTTGTACTAATATTATCTTTCATTTCATATTCAACATATGCACCTGAACCACCAGCGTTAGTTTTTACACCAACAGTTTCAAAAAGTTTGTGCTTATATTGTTCAGAATTGTATCCTTTACCAGTGGTTCCAATACCAATGTTTATACCTTCAACATATACATTATTACCAATTGAGAAAGGATATTCATCATTACTATTAAATTGATTGGTAAGATTTAATCTAACTGTGGTTCCAGTTACTGAAACACTTCCAATTTCAAAACCATTAGAATTTTTAGTTGCTATAATTCTAGGAGTAACTGGATAGAATCCTTTAGAGTTAGCAATAATCTCAACTTCTGAGTCACCTAGTTCATAAGTTAAAACACAATCTACAATCTCATTAGTATATCCATCTCTTACTACAAGAGTAGGTGGAACAAGATAATCTCTTCCAGATGTAGTGATACCAATTCTTTTAAATGATGCAAGTGGATTTACCTCAACAATTTCTGGAATATTTGCAGTTGGTTTAAGAGTCTTATCAGTGGGATAATTCCAACCAATATTATTAGATTGAAACTTTTGATTTTGAATCACACCAATAGACTTTGATTCAGCAAAAAGAATAGCGCCAGTACCAACACCACTCTTTACTGATGAGATGCCAGGTAGTGTTTGATAACCATAATTATTATCAACTAAATCAACATTTTTTATAGTGCCATATGCAGTTTTTGATGTGGTTGTATATTCAGGTTCTGCTGTTGTTCTGTTGTAATTTGAAATAGGTGAAGTATCATCAAGGTCAAAATTAAATGTTGTAGTTCCAATTCCTGTAATTGAATAACCACCATCAACAAGTGACTTAGATTTAAATATTGTATTTTTAGAAACAACATCTTCATCAACAACTAATTTTTTATCTTGTACAATAAAAGATGCATTTACATTACTGAATTTGTAATAAAGAGCAGATGGTGTTTCTTTTGTATTAATAGTAAGTTGTCCATTTGTTCCAACAACACCTGATGTTTTCACATTGAAATCATTATCACCATTAGAAGAAAGATATTGATTAATAAACAGAGGATCAGTAAAGATCTCCATTTTAAATGCAGGATACTTTATTGAATTGGAGACAAATGATAGTGATGCATCTGACAAATCAAATTTAATATTTGTATGTGCAGTTACATTTGGATTAATTTTTGATATAGTGCCAATACCAGCACTAGTAATATCTACAAAGTTTGGTGAAATTTTATTCAGTTCAAATTTATCTTCAACAAGTTTCAATGTTGTTGGAGAATCCATGAAGACATAATACATTTTTTCATTCACTAAACCACCAGATGGTGTATTTGATGAATGAATTACTTTATCACCAGTTTTAAAAATATTTTTATTAACATCAATTGTGTTTGTAGTGGTATTAACACCAGATGCTGCAAATGTTTGAGGATCAAATACTATTCTTCTATTAAAATTATTATATTTGACATCAATAGTTGTTTCATTTATAGCATTCAATGAGAACACAATATTATCATCTTTTCTAAGACCATGAGAACTTGCAGTTGATACAGTTACATCAGTTCTCTGAGCAGTGCCTTTTACAACATCATCAAAGTTAGTAACTAAACTATGATATGCACCAGTTCCTACTCCAGTAAAATACAATAGACCAACTGTGTCATCAACAATTCCAACATAACCTGATGTAGTCAATCCAACTTTGGTAGATGATAAACCAATTAAATTACCATCAAAGGGAGCTACAAAAAGTGATGAGAAGTGACTTAATGAGGTTTTAGCAATTCCAGTTCTTCCAGTCCAAACTTCAATTGAACTACCAGTGTTTGTTTTATAAGTTACAGTGTCATTAACTTTTAAATTATGATTAGGGATAAACAATTGTTGTTCTGGTACAAATATATTTGTAATACCTGCTCCTGGATTTGAGAAGACGATAGTTCTTCCAATCCCAACAGTTGTCTCACTTCCTATTCCTAATGATTCATTTGGATTAAAATATAATTCTGTATTAGTCTTAAGAATTTTGGTGGTTTTAATTGCCCCAACATTAATTGAGAATGATCTTGAATCTTGAAAAAGTTTTACATTTCCTGTGTGAGCAGCACCAACTGTTCCTTCAACTGCTCTTAAAACTCTTACTCTATTATTAAGAGGATCACTATTCAGAACCTTTACTTTCTCAGACTCAATATTAATAATATCATTGGGTCTTACTGATGGATATTGGAATGCACCACCTACATCAAAATATGTCACAATGCCAGTGACTGATGAAGGTCCCACATTATCAAGAAGAACATAAGAACCAGTATTAATACCAATACTATAATATTGATCTAATCCTGGAAAATAATCAGAAAGACCAGAAATTTTAAATCTAGTTTTATCTTTTAAATTATGAGGTGCAGTCATAAATCCAACAAATTTATTGGAAGCACCTGCATTCAAAAATTCAATATTACTAAATGAGGTAGTATCAATGTTTACAAAATCAACTCGCTTGCCTCCAATTTTATTAATAACACCTCTAGCAGTTTTACCAAATGTATCACCTTTAAAAACAACTCTGTCATTAATTTGGTAATTTGAACCTCCAGTTAATATACCAACAGAATCTACACTACCCTTTGAAACACCAGTGATTTCAATAACTTGTTCTTTTAATTTATTTGAATTAAAAATGTAGTCATAACCACCAAATAATGAATTAATTTTGTATGGTGTAGTAATTCTTCTCCAATTATTTTTAACTAAATCATAGTCAACATGGTTAGATGTTTTTTTGTAATTAAAAACATTCTGTTTATGTTGGAATGAATTACCAATTAAGTATGGGAATTGTGGTTTTTTGAAATTTTTAAATGGACCTGTACTTTCAGATGTTTCTGAAATTGTTGAGAAATATACAAATTTACCATTTGGATAATCAGGAGTTACACAAAATCTTCCATTTGATTCATTTAAATCACCAGAATCATCAAATTGATAATCATTAACAAAGAAACCAAGAGGGTACAAGTTCAAAGGAGGTCTATTGGATGAAATAACTTGACTGTAACCACTTACCATTCTTCTGACAGTGCCACCATCTGGTCTATCATATCCATAAGGACCATATATTGGAGATCCATCATAAGCCCAACCAATAATTGGAGAATGATATTTGGATTCAATCTCTATACCAGATAACTGTGTTAAGTCAGGATGCTGATATTGAATTTCTCCATTTGATTTCTTACCATATACTGATGTTCTAATATTTCTAGGAGCATACAAGTGAGCAAGTTGAGTTGTTCCATCAAGTGATCCATCAGTAATGATACAATCATCATCAGTGAGTTTATTAAATTTTTGTTCAAATTTATTAATTATCCATTCATTTACATTGGCAGAAATAGCACCATCATTTCCCGCAGGAACAATAGTAATAATTGAATCATTATTGTATTCTATTCCACCAGACACAACAATAACAGATACTATTGATCCATTTGAAATAACAGGTGTTAATTCACAATACTTACCATCAGAAACAACTAAATCTGGTGGTGAATTATATTCACTTCCACCATTATTAACAATGACTTCTCTTATTGAACCATTTACAACAATTGGAGTAAGTTGTGCTTCTTTGCCACTGTTTAAACTAACAGATGGTTTTCTATCAAAGTTAAGGATTTCAGATGATCCATAACCAACACCTTCATTGTTTACATCTGCGCTTGTAATACTACCTCTGATGATTGGTTGCAATGTGCAATCAATATTTTGTCCAAAAGATGTATTAACACCAACTCTTCCTGAAACTGTTACTGTGATGGGTTTGTAATTAAAATATCCATCTCCTACCTTTACAATATTGGCAATAATATTATTGTCAATATAATATCTTTTTTCTAAAGAACCAGTACCTAATTGGTATAGATTAAAATTGTCATCATCTATTTTTCCAACATAATAATCAGTTTCAGAAGAAATTCCAGTTATGGCAGTTCCTTTTGGAGTGTACTGGATAATTTCATCAGTATTATATCCATGATTTTTAATTGTAAATTTATTCAGTGATGTACTAATACCACTTGAAACAATTGTTCTTTCCTGATTTTTGTATTCAGAACCACTATCAGAAACAACAATACTACTTACAACTTTTTTTCTTTCAACTGCAGAGAATGTTTGTGTACCATTACCAATAGATGTAATACTAACCGTATTGATTCCACTATTTGCTTCATCAAATGAAGAGAATAATTTAATTCTAGTACCATCAACAACTTTAGCAAAATAAACCTGATTGGTGCCAAGACCAACAACTGGATTTTTTGCAGTGTTGTATGTTACTTGTTCAATATCTCTTAAGTTGTGAAAGGTGGAGAATCCAATAATATCATTTGCAAGATCCACACCACCATCAAGATTATTAAATTCAATACCTGCTTGGAATGGAATAATATGGTCAATAGCAATTAAATTGACTTCTGCTTTTGCTGGAGTTGCAGGATGACCCCCATCAATAGTTACAACAGGAGTTTCCAGATAATCAAAACCCTTATTGGTTATTCTCAATTCAGAAACTGATCCAGAAACTGATACAGTTCCTGTAACACCACTGCCAGAAACATCATCAACATTAATCACAGGAGGATTAATTACATCATAGTTTTTACCAGGACTTGTAATTTCAAATGATTTTACTCCTCCATAAAAAATAACATCAGATGATTTATAGTTATCAATTTCAACACCATTAATCAATACACCAATTTTTCCAGGACTTGTTGTAAATAAACCTGCTTCCTGAATTGGTTCATCAATTTCTCTGTAAATCTTTTGACCAGAAAGTGTTCTCTCAAAGAATGGATAGTAAGTAAATTTATTGTCAGTTACAGATCCATCAGGAACTACAAATTTATTATTGTATAAGTCTGCTTTACTATTTGCTAACTTAATAGAAAAAGCACTTTCTCTTTTTACAAAATAAACACCCTCTTCCAGATTATTAAAACCATTAATAGTTTCATCTACAAAAGTTTGTCCATCAGAAATGCTAGATGTAGAAGTTATTTTTTTATTATAGTAAACAGAGTCACCATTATATAAACCATGATCCTGACTACTTGAAATGGTTAAGATATCAAAATTTGCTGAACCACTAAACAAAAATGTTTTATCATCACATCTTATTTCATCATCATAGTTTGGTACACTATTAGATGCAATTAAATATTTGTTATTATTTTTGTATGCATTAAGAACATTGGCATTAATATTTCCAATTGGCAATTTCCCTGAATTACCCTTAAGAGTTTGATTTTCAAGTGAAAATGTATTATTTAAAGTGTTTGTTGGAATTGGTGTAACCAACTTTACATTTAAAATTTTACTTGAATCTACAGATGTTACTTCACCAGTTTTGATTGCGTTTAAATTTACATCAGTTATTTCAACTTTATATCCAACAACTAAATCATGATTATCTATAAATTCTATTGTGTATATGTTGCTGCTAGGATTAGAGAGATGTATAGATTTGATATCAAGTTTTGATTTTACATTGTAAAACCAATCAGATTTAATTGTCTCATCCTCTACACCAATAGTCTTTAAACTAATCCTATCTCCTACACTTAATCCAAAATTTTCTCCATCATATTCAACTGCTTGTAAAGTAGAAAGAATTCTTACTCTTATTTGTTCATCTCCACTGATACTTGCAAAAGTAAAATCATCCTTTCTAACATCAATACCTTTTGTAAAGGTGGATGTTGTTGTAGTCAATCCAATAAACTGAGTTAAATTCTTATCAGTGTAATTGGTGATGAATTCATTACCATCATCATCAATAAGTGAAAGAGAACCTGATGATTCAAAATCAACAGTAGAATCTACATCTATAATTGTTGATCCAACACTTACATTATTAACAAGAATTGTTTTTGAATTTGGTTCAAACTTTCCATATATTGTTCCATTTACATCAATATCACGCTGATATCCAGTATCAATAGAAATTTGATAAAAATCACCATCTACATTTAACTTTTCAACTTTTGTTACAGTTCCTCTTGAGTTAGTAGAATTTTGATATATTGTTCTATTCTTAAGTTCAAAAGGATCACCAACATATTTTTCTACAACATAATCTTGACTAACAACATAGTTAGCATCAGATGGTCTAAGAAGAAAATCATTTGGTTTAATGATGTCTACATCAACACCATAAATTGCTTTGAAGAGAATTTTAAATGATTCATCTGTGCCTTTTGATTTGTAAAAACTATCAGCACCAATAACAAAATTCTTTTCATTTAATTGTGTAGCAAGAGTTCTATTTTCAAATCCTGGTGTGATTTGTGTCTTTAACTTTGTAAAGAATTCTTGTAAGAAAAGTACGCTCAGATTCTTAACAGTAGCACCTGTTTTATGTGTTTCAGGTGAAGTAGAAGTAAATGTCTGCTTGTCTGGTATAAGTGTATCAACATACTGTGTAGCACCACTGAAACCCCTTACACACCCCTCTAAGGTGGTTGCAGTTTTACTACTATACTTTATTATTTCATTATCTATTTGTATCAGACCATTTTTTTCAGGGAATCCATATGTAAAGTTGGTATCAGAAGAAAGAGTGATAGATGTTGAAACAGATGTAAGATCAGTACCTAGTGATGCCTCTGTCTTTAGATTTGTAAGTTCATCAACTTTTACATATTGATCAAGATTTTCAATAAGGTCAAGAGACCCACCTTGTGTTTCTTGAGAAATGTAATACTCTTCTAAGAAATCTACAAGTAAAGGAAAATCATCCTGTACATAGGAAGGAATTTGGGATGATAATACATCCTGAATTTGTACTCTATCTACCGCCATTTCTTATTAATAACCTGAAGATGAACCTGATGAACTTGATGATGAACTAGATGTACTAGATGATCCAGAAGGATATGTAGTTGTTATTGAGGTTGTTGTACCATCCATTCCAGATATTACTGTAACAGTATTCTCTGCCTGAACAATTGGATTACTACTTGAATTTGATGTTGAAGTAGTTGAAATGGTAGATGGAGATGATAAAATCTCCTTTCCCCTAACAAGTTTTCCATTTGAGTAGGAAGAAGTAACAATGTAGTTACTTCCTGAAATATCATCACCAGATGCAATTTCATCTGTCACAGCATTTATCAAAACATTAGATGTATCAAGTTGAAGATAAAGATCTTGCTTACCAATTACATCATTAGAATAAGGTGTAGCAGATATTTCAATCAGTGCCTCACCTCTATTTACTACAGTAGAAATGATATTAATTGGTGACAACATTATTTCACCCTTTACATAATCAACTGTACCAACATTCTGCTTTACAATTACATATTCAGTATCAGAATTAAGTTTGAATAAGAACACTGTACCAGTCTTCAATGATTGATCTGGTGAATCACCAAGATAAACTGTATCAGTAATTCCTGCTACTTTAAAACCAGATGATTTAATATTAAAACCAATCTCACCACCATGTGTTCCATGACCATGATTTTTGATATGGAATCTATTACCAAAACAAATCTCATACTCTGCAAATGCATTTAGTAAAACTTGCAAGTCTCTGCGCATATTTACAGTAGTAATGTTAGATGTTATAGAAACATGACTATTGTCTAAAACATTTTGATATTTACTGTACTTAAATCTTGCACCAAATTTATTTAACTCTGATGAATTTGCATATGAATTAATATTATTTCTACAAGCACCAGTTATTGTTGTTGAACTGGGTGCTTTATTCTCATTATAATATACAAATGAATTAGTCTCAACATACAGATATTTTAAATCAACAATCTCAGGTATAATCCCAGCAACTGAATATTTCTTTAATTGTCTGGAAATATCATTCTTTACAGTGCTTGAAAGAAACACACCATTAATTGGTTTAACTGCAATTAATACTTTTCCAAATTTTGGAGGAGTAAGTTCTTCACCACCAAAAGCAGAGACAGATTCTGCTTCAGGATAAATCTTTGGAATCATTGCTTCATAATCAACTGCTGTTACAGCACGATTTTGTGAAGAGTAAATCTGAGGTGCATACTTCTTAATTGATTCTACACTCTCAATTTGGGCACCACCATAACTTTGTTGATCAACAAACATTGTTGTAATATTTGTTGTAATTGAAGCACCATTATTATTAACTAATTGTCCAGAATAAGACAGTCTTGATAGATTATTTCCACCTTCACCATTTGATACAATATATCCAACTTTAACTACATTTGGTTCTTGTATAGGTAATCCAAAGATACCATCACCAAATAAGATTTCATACCTTTCATTATCTACTTCCTGTAGATAGAATACAGGTGAATCACCCTTTACATCAAACAATCCTTTTGATTGTGTAAATTTTCTAACAATAGTGGAGTTTTCTGAATCTTGTACATTAACTCTAATTAAATTAGTGTCAATACCACTATTATTAAGAATGTATTTTTGATTAGGTGTTCTTGAATTTACACTGTATGATTCTTCAATATGTACACCTTCATAAATTGTGATTGAATCAAACAATGCTAATCCACTGTCATTAACACCAACTGTAATGTCCTCTGGTATAGAGAAGGTAAAACTCTGACCACCAAAGGTTGCAGCAGTGGTAGCAACAATTCCTTTCTTCAAGGTGACAGCAACAGTTGTTGTACCACTTACATCAACAGCAAATGAAACTAATGCCTTTGCTGACCTTCTTGGTCTTGGAGTATATCCAATGTTCTTTGCTAATGATACAATATTTTCTCTTAATGTAGCACTATCAATGAAGACCTCATTGGTCACCATATTAGCATTATATGAATTGATATATGTGTTATATGCTAACAGATCAATAATAGTTGAAAGATTAGAACCTTCAAAATCATAATCAGTAAAGTTTGAATTCGCTCGAAGGTAATCCCTTAGGGATGTTTTGATTTGATTAAAATCTAGATTGCTGAAATTTACTAAAGGCATTTACCTAGTGAGCTCTAATGCGAAACTAATTTGTTGGGTTGGAAGTTCAACACCAATGACTTCATAAGTAATTAAGACATCAAAAGCATTATTAGGGATATTTGATTTTACATCAACACTACTTAATTTTACTCTAGGTTCATACTTTATAATAGTATTTTCAATTTGTGATTGTATTGATGTTGCTGTAATTTGATCTAATTGATCAAACAATGATTCATATACTTCAGAACCCAAATCTGGTTGAAATGGTTTATCACCAGGTACAGTTAATATTAAATTACGAATTGCTCTTGATATTGCATTAGAATTGTTTAACGCAATAAGATCACTGTTCAAAGGATTTGTTTGAAAAGTAGCACTTATATCTTTAAAAGGTTTACTTACCCTTTGAACAGGCATGATCTAGACACTATGATATGTCTTTATTTATAGGGGTTATTAAAAAATTTAAAGAGGATCTACAAGATCGTTGATTTCCTTCTTTTTATCCTGTGTAGTTTTCCAGTAATATGAGTCTTCATCACCAAGTCCCATTCTGTCATGACCATTCTCCACCTGGTAAAACTCAGTAGATACCTTGAAGTCAGGCATCTTTGGATTTTCTGGAGTTAGACTATTATCATAGATACGCGTTCTATTATTAGGATACAAACAATACTGACCATTGTTCAATTCAATCAGGTTATGTGACTTATGCTCAGATGGTATCTCAGAGGTGCTGTAATCAACAGTATCAATGTCCTGGTGGTAATTATCAATAGTACACACATAGGTGCCTTTCTGGATGCCATGGTCCCTTGTCAGCACCTCATAGTCCATTGATCCAATGAACTGCTTCTGAACTGCTACAATCCCATAGTCCATACAATTCCAGAACTGTAGATTATACAGATTCATATCAGGGTCAGGTGTCGTTGGTTCTGATACAAATGCACTGATAGGTAGTTTATCATACATTGCAGCATATTCTGGTAGATAGGTTTCAAAATAAAATGCCCTACCAGGAATACTCTTTGCTGATACCCACCAACCTTTTACAAACTCACCCCAACCAGAAGTATGGTCAGTAAGATATTCTTTTCTTACATAAACCTCCACATTAGGGAGGTTACAAATTAAACATGCCATAGAGAGACGAGAGATTTTCCGCTAATTTAATTATAACATAAAAAAAGGCACCTATGTAAGTGCCTTTGATGTATTATCCTCTTCCTTGACCTCTATAACGCTTCTTAGCATTATTACTGCTGGTTGCAGCATACTTTGTGTGCTTCCCATTACCTTGTCTAGTTTTCTTGGGTTGGGATTCAATGAATACTGAACCCAACAGTGACTTCTTAACTTTTGCCATAATTTAATACCTCTTAGATTACACGCATTTTCTCATGACCCACTCTAATCCTTGGATCACACCAGATCTCATATCCTGCTTCAATAGCATCTAAACAGAATGAGACATCCTCACCACAC
>CERO01003872.1_pt1 | contig 16312 bp, 25 predicted proteins | sample 530851 | NCBI WGS metagenome assembly CERO01 (sample SAMEA2621033, study PRJEB7988) | marine metagenome | biome: marine biome (ENVO:00000447); feature: surface water layer (ENVO:00002042); material: "saline water (ENVO:00002010), including plankton (ENVO:xxxxxxxx)" | depth 5 m
GAGGTTGTTTAGGTTGCTCAGTTGGTTTAGATTCTTCTTCCTTTGCCTCAACTGTCTCAGTTTTCTTAGCTTGATCTTCTATGTAAAATCTCTTAGCTTCAACCATTCTAAGTTCTGTAGTTGCATCAGCAATTGCTTTTTGTGCCTCTAACAGTTTATCTTTATCACCTGAGTCATAAGCATTCTTATATCCTTCCTCAGCAAGTTTAAGCTTGTCTTTAGTTTGATTTTCATAACTAACTAAACTAGCTTTTTCTGTTTCTTGTACTTTTTGTGTTGAGTTTTGAAGTTGTGATTGAAGATCAGCAATCTGTTGTTGTTGCGCTTCGAGTTGTTCTTCTCTCTCTTTACGTTGTTTAACTAATTGTCTAATTCTTTTTTCAGCACCAGTAGTATTAATACCATCGAGTTCTTGAAGTTTAGAATCTATTGAATCTTCAGTCTCTTCTTTCTTAGTTTCAACTTTAGGTTGTTCTTTAGATTCTTCCGTAGTCTCTTCGACTTCGTATTCTTTTTCTGGTTCTTCTTGTTGGGGTTTTGAAACGTCTATAGTTTGGTAGCCGTCGTCTTGTGTTGTATTTTCTTTATTCATGTTTTCTCCGCAGTTACGAGTTACGATTACGTCAGTAGGCTAATTATATAACATTACTTACTGATATCCAAATAGTTAGGATCAAGATCCGCTGGGTCTGGGATAACCATTAACACTTGGTCATCAAACAACAACAACATTCTAATACCTTTGTAAAAGAATTTATCACCTTGATACTTACCATAAACAACATAGTCACCAGGTTTACACCATGCTCGACCTTTAAACTTATCTCTATCAGCATAGGCAAGTTCGCCTACTTTTAAAACACGACCAATAGTTGTTAAGTATCTAGCATCATCTTTAAATTTATCAGGTAATAAAATACCACCTTTTGTTTTTTCTCTAATTGCAACTGGTCTAATTAAAACATGGTAACCAGGAATGTTAGGTAATACCTTTGGATCAGGTGATTCTTTATGTGTAATCCAGTCATCGTTACCAGCTATGGCTGTTGCTACTCCTGCTGCTTTCATTCTTCGTCTTCTCCTTCATTGTATAAGTTTTTTTCTGCTAATTTAATTTCTTCAAGCGCAATCGTCAAGCCTTCAATTATACCAACTTGATATTTATAGTCTGCATAATTTTCTGATGATCCAGTTGAAATAGTATCAACTAAATTATTTTTTACCGTTGTAATTTTTTCTGTGAGATAGTTAGCTACGGCATCCATACTTCATGCCTTTCAAATAATTCTTTTTCAGATTCATACATAGCATCAAGATATTCTTGTTTTATCATTGCATCTTGAACACTGATAGGACCAGATGAGTCTCGTCCTCCAATAATTAATTTACCATGTTCGTATACTGAAGGTTCATCAAACTCTTCTCCAAGAGCATCTAACATAATTATTAAATCATTACATAAAGTTTCCATGTACCCAATTTTAATATTTGGATAATGGTTTAAAGTGTAATGATCATAGTAATCTTTAACTACATTTTTATTCCCGACTATTTTAGTAAGGAATGTTTCATAATCCTCAGCTTGGCATTCACGTTCAAGTCTTAAATTGTCTTGCCAATTCCATTTATGACCTCTGGTGTTAGATTTTTTTCTAGAACGGTGGTGAAACAAACTATGCACAAATGTCATAGGATGTCTAAGGAATGCAAATGTTTGTTTAACTCTAACCTCTGGAGTATTGTGTGAATCATATATAGCATCTCCCACAGGCCTAGATTGTTTAACATAAGATAACAACATCTGTTTTACCCAACGACCACCAGTCTTGGGTACATGTATGAATACACTATTTTTAAGTTCTATTGCCATTTAAAAACAAAAAGTCTCCATCAGTTATTTCTGGCATGGTTAAAGCTATCTTTATTCCATTCTCAATATTTTCTACTAGTTTTAGTCCTTGGCCTCTGTGATTATAAAAGCAAGTATAGCCTCTATCAAAACAAAATTTAAATGTAGTATCAACTGGGTATTTATTAAACTTATCATATATCTCAATCATCAAATGTGGTTGATGTTTCTCTATAGTTTTCTTTGCACCATTTAAAACATCAAGTTCAGTTCCCTCGGTATCTATCTTAATAAAACAAATGTTATCTGCATGTTTGTGTTGTTTATCAACTGTGGAAACTTCTACATCTATTGGAAAACCATCCACTAAATTTTGAAATGATGAGTTGGATAATCGATGACTGTCTACATAAAATTTATCTTTCCCAACTTTATTGGACATTGCGATATTATATGCACTAAAATTTAGATGATCATTTTTAATTTTACATAACTGTTCGTAGACTGGAGGTACAGCTTCATAAGCATAGACGTGTCCAGAATGTAGTGCAAAAAATTTACTGTACTGACCAACCGCAGCACCGATATCTAAGACAGTTCCCTCAGAATCAATATGGTCTTTGGTTTGCCCTAACATAAATTCTTTTACGTGAAGGTCATAATAATATGGGTTGAATACTCGTCGTTGTAAAACTTCTTTAGATAGTGTGTTTAATAAACTCATGGTTTCATAATTACTTGTAATGCAATCCGTTCTCTAGTATCCACATGGGTTCCTCTATGCCAACCAAAGTTCGGTTCAAATAGTATAAAATTACTTTCATCAGATGTAAAGTGTTTTAATTTTTTATATAAATGTTTTGATACATCTGTATTATCTTTAAACTGCCTAGAAAAATATGAGTTCTTTCTAGCCCATAGAGGTAGTTGTGCATTTGAAGCTCGTTCTTCAACCGTTGAAAGAGTGTTAGCAAGTTGGTTGCTTTTGCAAAATAACATTTCAACATCATCAAACTCCCAACGATGGCTCTTTGGGATATAAGCAAACGGTCCGTTTCCTCGTTGGACTGGATTAAGATAAATCATTGCTTTAATATAACTGTATTTTGGATCAATGTGTAATGTATATAAATTATTTTTAGGTTTGTGCTTTTGATCCGTTTGAAAATATTCGTTGAAGGTATCCTCTTTATCACTAACGTGTAAGTTAATATCTGTTATAGTGTAAGGTTCAGATAATATATTTAATTTTTTATAGATATCATTTAACTTATTATAAATTATGTGGTGGTTTGGTAGTCTTAATATTTTATCTTGAATCCTAGAATCTCTAACTGGATCAATAGATTTAAGATCAACTATTTCTTTTTCTAAACAATCAACCAAAGGATCTGTATCAATAATGGTGCTATAATATCCTAAGTCATCAAAACCTTTTGGTCCTTTATAGATAATGTTTTTAGATTTTAATTTTAATGTAAAGCCTGTTAAGGCAGACTGTAGTTGGTTTTTTAAAATAGGTGTAGGTTTTAATTGACTATATAAATTATTAATTGATAAAGAAAATAAATTTATATCTAAATTTTGTATAGCTCGTAATAGGTCATTGTATATTGATGGGTGATCATTTTTATTAGGTTCGTAACCTTCGTCATCAAAACAAACGGCAGGATCAGGAAGATCAATGCCGTGGTTTGTTATGCTACCCAATGTCTACATCTTTCGTAAGATCTACAAAAGCTAATTTATTTGTAGCTCTTTTATTTGTTGCTTCATCTGGATTTGTATGATGAAGTTTATTATAGTAATCCATTAAAGCATCAATGCTGTCTTTTTCAATTATATCTTTAAGATATTTGTCTGAGCCTTTCTTTTGGAACATGTCGGCTTCAAAAAGTATCTGTTGTTTTAACGGATCTAGTTTTGTAGCATCACCGTGTTTGGCTGCATCTTCTGCCCAACTAGGTAAATTATCTTTACCAACTGTATTTTTTAATCGGTTAACGGCAGTCTTTAGTGCACCTTTTGTAAACTGGTATAGACCTGCCGCACTTGACGTAGGGTTCTTAGCCATTGGATTATTGTCGCTTTCCACATCTTTAATATAGTTGCCCATGTTAACTATTTTTTTTTCAGCGCCTACTTGTCCCTCATCTATGCTGTCTAAGTTAAATCTTTGTAAATTTATATTACGAACGTCTTTTAGTAGTTTTTTGTCTTCGGCTGACATCGGTTCCTCCTGTACGGTTGTCTGTTGTGTTGGTATTTGTTGCGCCATCTTGGCTTGTTCTAAAAAATTTAGTGGTAAACCCTCGTCCTCCTTCTCTTCTTCTTTTGGTATTATGACGGGATTAGCCACTGGTGGTATTGTAGGATCTGGTTTTCCAACGGATGTGGCTTGATTAGCTGCCATCTTAAACATATCGGCTGCCACTGCTGGTCCTCCTGCCGATAGATTTTGTTGGTTATCCGTTGCTATTATCGTCTTATCCTTATCCATCATCTTTAATAAATCCATAACAACTTTTGCTGTTACGTTTTCAGTATCTGATTTTTTCTTTTCATCAAGCTTTGCAGCTTCAACCATTGCATCTATTTTTATCTCTTTTTCTTTAAGTTGTAAATCTTTTAGTTCTAGTTCTTTTTTATTTTCAATAGCTTGTTTTTGTATGTTTAAATTTTGTTGCTCTATGCTATCCAATCCACCTTGCGCTGCTAACTGGTTCGCTGTGAGAATCTGTTTGGCTGACTCTGCCATAATCATAGTTAGACTAGCGCCTTGGTCTACTTGACCCTCTTGCGCTTTCATTAGTCCACCCATCTGTTCTTGGAATCGAAGAACCATATGTTCACGAATGTTTGCTAGTAATATAGGTTCAACTTGTTTCATAATTGGGTTGGCACCATTGAGCGGGTCTTGCACGTAAGCGGTCTTCACGGCGATGTGAGCATCGTGGTCTTGTCCTGGAAAAGCTTTGATCGGCTGTCCACGTGTAGCTGACATGATATCGGCGAGAGGGTCCTGTTGCATGGCCTGTTTGGGTGCATTCATAAACCGTTCTGGATTATCAACATTAGCCGCGGCAAGAACCGCTTTGTTTACTTCTGGCATGTTGAAAGTTCCTGGTGGTGACTGTGAAGCCAACTGTAACATCAGCTGAGCTTGGGCGAGTCTATGTGAGTTCGATGGAATGTTTGGGTCACTAACAGGAATGACATCGACACGGCCATCAAAATCTTGCTTGAATATCTCGGCAGACTGTCCTATAATGTCATAAGGATAAGCAGTCGGTAAAAACTCATTGTTTATTCTAGCTAATATTTTAAACTCGTCCTTTTGGGACTTGTGGAGTCGTTTGTGAATTGCTGAAAAGAACTTACCCGATGCTTCTAATAATGCTAATGTCGTGCCAACCGGACCGTAGTTCGTTGCATCAGACACTACTTGATCTGTCGTGTCAGCAAATTTCTGACCAGCAGTGGCTACAAAGCCTAGCATTTGATAAAGAGTCTGAGACGGTTCTTTATACGGGAGAGGAACTATGGACTTGCCCAAGTCTAGACCCGTTGACTCAACGTCACGAAACTCCCCCGGCATTATCGGAGAGTTATCCCCAACAACTCTGACACCTCTGGCTTTAAATCCACCTGGTAAATTAGAGAACTGACCTGCATCAATCAATGCTCTCATTGCTGCCGTTGCCGACATTGTAAGATTACCAAGAAAATGTATTAACCCTAGTCCGTAAAATCCAAAACCTGGTACAAACTTGTAACTAACAAAGTGTTCTCTCTTTACAAATCGTGAATCACCATCATTCCAGTTACGACGAATGCTTAAAACTTTTTTAGAACTTTTATCAATAGTAACGATGTAGGGATAAGCTACACCCGTTGGACTATTAAATGGTTCTGGTAAATCTAAATACAAATGTTGTTCAAGGAGTTGATAGCTTGGATCGTATGGGTTCTCATCGTATGCCGATAGTCCCATAATCTGTTCTGCTTTAGATGTAATGTTACCTCTATCTGTTTTTTCTGGATCACCAAGATCAAGTTCGCTATACATACCCGCATCCATATCTTTTCGTAGATCATTCTCGCTACGATAAATAACGTGAGTGTATCTATCAGCACGACGTAGATCAGATACTAAGTTTGATACATGGAACTGATCAATAGGTATGAACTCTGATATCGGTCTTCCTAATGTTTCATCATAATAAACTTTTTTAACTGCCGTACCAATTAACGGTAGGTGGAATAACATCTTTTCAAACTCATCGAAATACTCTGGCATCTCTTCTGTGAGTTGATAGTTCATAAAATCTTTTACACGTTGCGCTTGTTTTTCTTTATCTGGAGTTTGTGATCCGACTACTTGAGTTTTAACTGGACCTTTACTTGGAAATAATTCTTGTGATGCCTTTGATTGAAACTTGACGGCATTTTCTATAATCAATGGATGTGTTGCAGTACAGGCCCCATCAAATGGTTCTGTTGTTTCTTCTAATTTAAGACCGAGTAAATCAAAGCCTCGTTCAAATGTCTGCTCCCATTCTTCTCTGGACTCTTTATCTGACTGATAGTTATCTAATACTGTATTGGATATTTCTTCTAGTTGATCCTCTTCCATTAAGTCAGCAAGGTTCGTATAGAAATCTTCACTGATAGAAGCCAGCATCTTACCACTGTTTTCGTTTAGAGCCATCTCAACTTCACCCGTCATTGGGTCTACGTTAACAGCTAAGTCTTCTTCTTGTTCTTCATTTATATTTACATCAATACCTAAAGACTCAGACTGTGTATTAAGCTTGTCTTTAGCTACGTCAATTGGTGCAGTTATATCATTGGGATTCTTTTCTATTGCCATGTTTAATTAGATACCTTCCAGTAGGTTGCCTTATTTTTTTTATAAGTATTGTCATTATCACTATAATACGGATCATGGGGATGTTGCAAGTGCCAAGAATCTTTCATATAATGTATCGCCATTACCATCGCATCCACTTGGTCGTCATGCGCCGCGTTCGGAAAACTGACGGCTTCATCAAATAATATTTGTGCCCACAGTTTATTTGGCAACCATACTCGACCTGACTCTACCAAGGGTGAGGCAGCATAGGCTCTCGCTACTTTATCACGATCAGGAGTATACTCAAGTATTGGTAGACCCGCTCTTCGTAAATCTTGTATTAACGATTGCCCACTGGCTTTCTTCTCTATTATTATAATGTCTGGGTCGTGTTCATCAAATGCATCTTGTGCATTACTTCGTAACTCTGGATATTCAAAACGACCTCGAACACTACCTAATAAAATTAAATTACCGATATCTCTTTCAGTTCCTTCACTATCTGTTTCGGTTGTAACAAAGATACCCCAAGTTTGAATTACACTATAGTCTGCTGTAGTTCGTGTTGAAAAAGCAGTATCCATAGTTTGTATTATAAAATCACACTGAGGTGGATCTTTCTCATCCCATATTTTAAACCACGATTTTTTAAGTATACCACCCTCTGCTGGTACAGGATTCTGCATATATAGTGATTCCCAATATCGTGAACCGTTGTGTCTGCGAATTTCTGCCTCATCGTTTTCTAATATCTCTCTTGGTTTCCATTCTGGAAAATATGATTCACCAACTGGTAGGTTTAGTATCTTACTACTATTATCGTCAACCCACGCAGGTATTCGTATAACTTCCCAGTTCAAAGCTTTATCTGTGTCGTCACCTTGATTAGATAACAACCAACCACATATATCATCCTCGTGATATCGAGTGTTGATTATCACAATAGAACCATTCGGCATAAGTCTTGTTCGTAAACCTGCTGGATACCACTCTTTAATATATCTTCGACCTGCTTCACTGAATGCATCTTCCTCTGACATTACGTCATCAAGTAAAGCTACGTGCGCACCACGACCAGCAATCTGTGTTCGTACACCTGCTGCTACATATACACCATTCTTATTAGTTTGCCACTTACCTGCAGCCCTGACATCCGATCTTAACTTGACATCTTCAAAGATAGATTGATAATCTTGATCATTAACTACATCTCGAACACTTCTACCAAAGTCTGATGCTAGTTGATCACTGTGTGATACCGATAATATCTCGTGATTAGGGTGACGACCTAGATACCATGCTGGAAATAGTTTAGAACATATCAAAGATTTAGAACTACGTGGGGGTAAGAAGACCATCAGTCGTTTAATATTACCTTGTTCTACTTGTTGTAGCTTTTTACTAATGACATCTATGTGTTTGCCCATTTTAAAGTCAGCAACTAACTTAGGTGCAAAGGCTTCTATGAATCCAGAGAAATTATCACGGACATTTTGGAATGCAAGGTAACGAAGTTTAGCAATATCTTCGTCGCTTATAGGTTCACTACTCTTTAGGTTCATCGTTTGACGATACAACTTTTAAACCAGCTATTTTTACTAAACGAGCCACATCTTTTTTCTTATCTCCCGTTTCAAAACCAGTTGTCTTTACAGTTTGCTCTACTTTATCTACAAACATGCCTAAATGTTTGGCAATATGCTCCATAGATTTGTTAGCATTTGTAAAATCACTGTCTTGCATAGCTTCACTGTACACTTTAGCTAGTCTTTCTAGAACTTTTTCTTTTGTCCACGTAATTTTAGTTACGGCTTCGTCTTGATACTCCTTGATTCGCTCCATAACCTTTTCATTCTTCATAATTACCCTAGCTTTAGCCCTAGTTCGTGCATCATTCTTGTCTGGTTGGTAGCCTGCCGCTAAATATGCCTTGACTTCGTCCCCATGACCTGCAAACTCCATGCAGAATTTCTCTTGCATAGCGGTTAGTCCACGAAATGTAGGAACTTTTACGTTATTGTCTTCTGGTTTCTCTAACATTCTCTTTTTATACTCCTCTGGGTTGGTTTTTTGTATCCTTCTTAGTCTTCTGCGCTCTAATTCTTTCTGTATTTCTTTTAATTCTTCGCCCCCTCCGTATATTCTCGCCTTTCTTTTAACTTTATGCAAGTTAATTAACTCTTCTTCTGTCATTTTACCGTAGAGAATGTGTACTTTTTTCTTTGTCATAGCTTTAAATCTTTGAAGGGAGGATAATAACCCACAACTACCACTCCCTTCTCTTTACATACCAGTAGTCCAAAGCTGTAGGAGACGAATGGAGCTTCTAAACTTAGTTTATTAGGATAAAACTAAGCGGATGTAACTGGTAGAAATAATATAAACGACTAATTGACAATATGCAAGTAATTGTTTATGGTCTAGTTTTATGGAGATAGGAGAACTCAAATGTTAAAACCACAAATATTAACTGTATGGTTTAGTAACGAACATATTAACTCTAATTTTTTAGACCAAGATAAACCAATGTCTAAAGAAGAGTACAGTAAATTTATTGAATGGGCAGAACAGAACGATTACTATGAAAAAATTTCGAAAGTAACCCAACATTTTGTAAATAAATTTAGAGAGCAATGAGACCTGAAGAATTTTTATATAAGCCTATGGTTTTATTAGACCACCGTATTATGGAGTACCAATTCTGTATGCAGAACATACTAAACCCAAAAGGACACTATTTAGAATTTGGTGTGTATGAAGGTAAATCTATAAATTATTTAGCCAGTTTAAATAAGAAAGTAACATTTCACGGCTTTGATAGTTTTGAAGGACTACCCGAACAATGGTTCATGGGTCATAAAGTTATTGAGAAGGGTCATTTTGCTATGAATGAATTACCAAAGGTAGTACCAAATGTAGTATTACATGAGGGTTGGTTTGAAGACACTATACCTATCTGGAAGAAAGATCATAATAACCACATATCATTTATGAATATTGATTGTGATTTATATACATCTACAAAAACTGTTCTTGAATTATTAAATGATCAGATTGTTAGTGGTACATTAATACGGTTTGATGATTTGTTACCATCACCTATATCCCCTTATCCAAAATGGGAAGAAGGAGAATGGAAAGCTTTAAGTGAATGGTGTGTAAATTTTAAAAGAGAAGTTGTACCAATGGCCAGATCTTGGAAACAAGGTTGTATTATGAAAGTTGTGACATGATAAACACAAGTATTGGAAGAGCTTTTATTTATACATGTGGACATATAGTCATAGCAATGAATGTTGTCTACTGGTTGACTGGTGCTTCATTGTTTGAAGCTGGGTTAGTTGCTTTAGTAGAACCATGTATTAATGGATGTTGGTATTATATACTTGATAGATATTGGACAACACAAATGAAAGCATCAGATGGTTGAAAGAATTATGGATCCCAATAATATTAGGGCTGATCATTTAGAGCGATATAACTTTGCGGTAAAGAAAATAAAAGAGCTTGTTAGTAAGCCCGCTGATATTTTAGATATTGGTTGTGGTATTGGGTATGGTTCCTACATCCTACACAATATGCTTAATTGTGGGATAGATTGTATTGATAAATCAGAAGAAGCTCATGCTATATATCTAAAGTCGTATGCCGATAAAGCTCCAGGAATTAATTATATGGTTGAAGATTTTACCAAGGTGGACATTGAAAAACTACCAGTTAGCTACGATGCTGTTGTATCATTTGAGTTTATCGAACACATACCACCAGACTTGGCACAAGGAGTCTTTGATTTAGCCGCAGAGAAATCAGATATATTCATAGTGTCATCTCCGAATGAATGTGTGCGCCCCCACCAACTACCACCAGTCAATGAGTTTCACTATAAGCACTACACCCCAGTCGAGTTCGAGGCTATGGGTAAACAAGGTGGGTTCACTGACGTAGACTTCTTCTGTCAGACTAGTGGGAACCACCCTATGGTAAGACCCGGCCTAGAGCGAGGTAAGTTCATGATCGGTGTATTTACAAAGTCTAAAGTTTTAGGTAGGGGTATGGGTACCCTAAATTTAGAAGCAAGGGGCCATATTTGAAAATCTGCTCATTTTGTCTATGGTAGACACAATATATAAGAGCGCTGCATAGGGTAATTTTTTTAGCCCCCAGTCTAGATAGAGACTATCCCTACCCACCATTTAAGATGAGTAGGATAGTCTCTAGCAATTATTTACTAGATACGTCTTTTTCAATTGTCACTGGCTTAGCAATTCCAGTAGCAGTATCAATGATAAAGGTTTTACCATTAATTTGAGTCACAACACCATTTGATTTTTTAGTCTTAGGTTGTTTCTCTTTTTTCTCTGGAATGAAAGTTTTCATTTCAGTAACTAAAGACAGAAAGTTTTTATCATTCAATGATTTAATATGAGTAAGCAACCATACCATATTAGATGGGCTTGCCATAATGCCTCCTCTTTTGATGTTATCATTAAACAGTTTAATCATTGGTGTATTATACTCAGTGATTAAAGCAAAGTTTCCGTCTGCTATATCTTTTTCTCTATCAGTGAAAAGTTTATAGTCTTTTGGGTTTTTTGAAATTTTCATATTTATATCCTTATGTTAAATGTTAATTTCAAGTTATGGGAACCATTCCCATTCTAAGATTTTAAGCAATTCAAAAAGCATTGTCAAATCATTAATTATTTTTTTTGAATCTAGATTAATTTTTTGAAAAGCTGCATTTATACTACACCTGGAATTGTGTACAATTATTTATACTACACCTGGAATTGTGTACAATACTATTTAGATTTAGATTGTCATTTCTAAATTAAATCTAGTTTTAAATCTAATTTAAATTTAAATCAAATCTAGATTAGAGTATCATACGAAGAAGATTCGCTAGTCTAGTTTAGAATCATTCTAAATACATAGAAAATCCCTAGTTTAATCAGGGAATATCAGCGCAGTTAGAATCAGAAACTGCAATAATTACAGTAAGATAGTCTAAGACTTAGTGCATTTTGTTGTTGCAATTGGTCGGCTTTTCGGCTACCATCGGAAAATCAAGGCTTTTTGCCAAAATTTCTTGGTATTTAGTTTAGATATTATAATAACTTATACACTATTCTAGGGCATTCTATATTTCCTTCCCTTATCAGCTTTAGAATAGTGTATTAACAAAGGAGATATATTATGGGAACTGTAATAAAGTCAACAGCTAGTAAGAACATAGGTCTTAAGAGAAGTTGGGGTGGAGAACAATATAAAGGTCAAACGGTCAGTATTGTTAATCGTAAAAACAAGTTCAATAAAATATTAAAGTCTGGAAAACCTAAGCATCCATATGAGGATATATTCATTGACGATGCATTAAGAATAAACAGACATCAAGCAAAGTTTCTTATTAAAATCCTTAGAACTAAACTTGTCAGCAAGAAGTTAGCTGCTGATTTAGAGAAATGGGTTAAAGGTAAGGAAGAACCAGACTACTCAGTGAAGTGGTTAGGATAATATAAACTTAACAAAGGAGATAACATGACTAATTTAATTATGGTTCGTAAAGACTTTGAAGCATTAGCATCTAATTGGATTGACGATGAAGAGAGATATTACTCAGAAAGTTGTCACGATATTATGGCTGATGTTAGTTACAAAAACTGTGAGTATCATGAGAAACTTGTCAAAGGAGAGATAGAACCTTTTGAAATTCCCACAAGTAAGTTAGCCGATGGATACGATTATACTCATCTTAGACATCTAGAGGATTACTTTAGCCAAGAACAATTCTATAACAAAGGAGATATATTATGAGTAGATGTTTAGACGACATCTTTGATATTCAAGATGCAATTGTAGTGCTAGAAAAACTTGAATTAGATAGTCCAGTACACCACGAAGAACATACTGAAGAAACTAGAAAATCAAAATTTAGAGTGTTGTTTGATTTATATGACCAACTAGAGTCACATATAGAACACGACATTGAACACTATACTAAGTCAGAGATTAAGAAACTGTATCATCAAAGGTTTATTGATAAATACGATATATTAGACAAAACAGAACAAGGAGATAACTAATGGATATTCAAAGAGAAAGACTAATAACTAAAGTACTAGAGCAACCACTTGAAGAGTTGCTTAGACAGTTAGATACTAATGAAGTTCAAGTATTATTCATATACATCAATAAGGTAGTAGATAAGAAAATGAAAGACCGATTTGATAAAGATATGGCTAAACTTAAACAAATATAAGGAGATAATGACGATGTTGACTGAAAATAAAATACTCTACTATCTCAAACACGAGGTAGTAGATTACAAAAACCTAACAGTTAAGGAACTTAAACAACTGAGGAAGTTGGTATGGACTTTGACATCTAAGATGCCGTGTCCTAGTCTATCAATATCAGCTTTTCTATGTAGAGTTGGAGACAAGCTATCCAAGATTAAGGATAGTGTTTGTTATTTTTGCTATGCTAGACGAGGCTTTTACCACATGCCTAATGTCAAAGCAAAGCACCAACAGATGCTAGAGTTTATGGAATCTAAATACTTTGTTGATGTTATGGTGCAACTCAACTCAGAACTATCATTCTTTAGATGGTTTGATAGTGGTGATATTCAGAGTCTAGATATGGCAAAAGATATCTTAGACATCTGTGAACAAACACCAAACTGCAAGTATTGGATACCAACTAAAGAGTACAAAGATTGGAAGACTATATTAAAATCTAGGTCTTTACCTAGTAATGTTGCTCTTAGGTTTTCAACACCAATGAACGACACACCACCACTAGACAAAGCACCACTAACTACAACTGTCTTTACATCTGAGGATAGTTTAGGTGCAGTTGGTGTCAAGTGTGGTGCTAGTTACAAAGACAAGTATGAATGTGGCGACTGTCGTGCTTGTTGGGATACTAATATCAACAATGTCGCTTATGCTAAACACTAACAAAGGAGATAACTAATGCCAAAGGTAGCAATTTATAGAAACTTACAAAAGAACTGTTTGTCTATTCAATCTAGAGAACAAGTTAGTTACGGATTAATTATCGGTTATTGTAAATCGATATTCCTTAAACGATCTAAGTTTGTTGTTAGAGAAAAAGGTAGACTAAGAGTTCTTAAAGAGGGTAGAAAGAATGTCCATGCTTTTATAGTAGGGGAATGCCCTAGCTTAAAGCAATGGAGTTGGCTAAGAGATATCAAGATGGGTGGTAACCCTACGACTAAAGTATTCTACAACCCTTACAAATATTCAACCTTTGTGGATAAGGATGGCAACCCAGTCCATAAAGCAAGAGCCGTACTGGTTAATACTAACTACATTGATGCCGATATTACAAAGGAGATAACTAATGACTACTACTCAAGAAATAAGATCTAAAATATTAGATGAGACATATGAACAATCAGTTGATGAGTTAAAGAATTGGCTACTAGACTCTTCTGACCATCAAGAACTTGTTAGACTTGTCAATGAAGTGGTACGAGTAAAGTTTATAGCAAGGGAGAAAGACTAATGAAACTAGAAGCATTTAAGATAGCATATCTATCTAACATATTAAAAAAATTCTGCACTAATGAAAGCCTACCTTTTATGAGTGCCGATGACTTATTACACGACCCAACAATAACTAAGACACCACTACAAACTAAGTGGTTGCAGTATTATTGTGAGTGGTGGAATGAGTGTATTATTAACCCACAAACAAAGGAGTAAATCATGGGTTTTGAACGACAAGAACTAAGAAAACTTAGAGAAACATTACAACAAGTAATTGATGGTACATTTACCTACAATGAAAGACATGGAGTCGGAGACTTCCTTAGTAATTATAAACTTGATATTGGTAACTGTAGCTACAACGACTCGAAAGCTACGTTCAAACTTGAAGTAACTATCAAGGGTGCTAAGAGTGAAGAGAGAGTAGAACTTGAAAAGAATGCAGACTACTTTGGACTTGACCTTGATAAGGATCATCCAGAGTGGATACTTGTAGGTTACAATCGTAAAGCTAGAGGATATCCAGTACTAATGAAAAAGAAAAGCAATGGTAAGACTTACAAGTTTACTCTTGAGAGTGCTAAACAAATGTTCAAAAAGGAGGTAGCATAATGGAACTAGAAACACTGGGCGATAAGGTATCAGATATATTTGATGCCATCGGTCGAATAGAAATGAAGTTACAAGACATTGATGACAGAGTAAATGAACTGTACTCTAAGGTCAACGATGGTCAGACAGAGATCAGAGATGAGATTCACGATGTCTATGTGACTTGCGATGGTATAGATTCCGAAGTGAAAAACATTGAGGGATACTGTTCATCTATCAACTCGAACATCGACCAACTGAAAGACTGATTGACTTTCGCTAGATTAATTATATCATAGTTAGTCTAGTGGGGTAGTGTCCTTTTTTATATATCCTTTGTGGCACTATCCCACTAGCCTAACTATAACTCGGTGATAGTTAGGTGGTATAACCCACACCGAAAAGGAGACGACACTATGTCACACATAGGAAACGATGCTTGGTATGAGCAACAACAAGATACTTTCTTAGAGGATTATGGTTCTTTAATCAATGTTCTACAAGAGTATCATCAAGTTATGGCGAATCAATCTGATAAGTCAGAGAATGAGATATCATTTGAAGTTATTAGGGTAGCTTGTAAGCTATTTCCTAAATGGAAAAAGCTTTTACCAACTGACATACTTGAGAAAGCTATGGACTTTTACGATGACTACTTAGAATCTGGTGGTTTTCATAATGGTAAATATAAATCCGAAGAGGGAGAAGAGATTCTTCCTAGCTACTTCGAACCAAGGGATGTTTAGATATGTATAAATTACTCGGTGCATTTGCACTCTATGGTTTTGTAATATTAATTATCTTTCATATACTTTTATGGTTCACAACAAACTTTTAAGGAGACACTATGCCAATTAGAAAATGGAATAAACTTCATGTCGTAACCCACAACGATATGTATCTAGTATCCGTAGGTGCTAGTCTATTAGGTGAGATAACTGAGTCATACGATAACCTACTTCGTATGCTTGGCACACCTAGAGATGAGAACACTAAGTGGGTGAGTTGGGGTTTACAGTTTGATACAAACCTCAGCTCTGTAATTACAATACATACACCAGACGAGGACAAACACATTGATGTTTGGGATCGTAAACGATGGTATGTAAGTGGTCACAATAAAACATACTATAAAAATTTCTTAAACAAGTTACATCAATTTAGAAAGGACGCACTATGACAAAAGCTACAAGCTTTACACTCGAGCAACTAAACCAAAAGCAGCAAGAGGTACACAATCTTCAGATGCAATTGAAGAAGTGCATTAAAGAGCGAGATGCTCTTAAAGAAAAAGCACCTACTAGAATGTATCGTTATGTTGTAACTGAGACTATAGAAAGTGAACGATGGTTGGATGCTCACTCTGATGAGGATGCTCGACAACAATTACATCAAATGAAAGATGGTGCTATCGATTGGGACTTAGAACAACACGATTCTGAGGTGGTAGATGAGACATTATTCTACTGTCCAGATAGTGGTGAGGGTCACGAGGAGGTG
>CERO01002693.1_pt1 | contig 16266 bp, 4 predicted proteins | sample 530851 | NCBI WGS metagenome assembly CERO01 (sample SAMEA2621033, study PRJEB7988) | marine metagenome | biome: marine biome (ENVO:00000447); feature: surface water layer (ENVO:00002042); material: "saline water (ENVO:00002010), including plankton (ENVO:xxxxxxxx)" | depth 5 m
TAACGGAGAATATAGAGATGCGATGAATATACAAGTGTCAACTTCAGAAGAATCTGATGTTGGTACAGTTCAAAATATATTAGGAAATGTTCCAGGTTGTACTTACGTACCTTTAACTGATAATCCTATAGTTGAAGGTTCAACTACTGTAGGTTCTATTTCGGATGAAAAAAATGATTCTCTTTACTGGTTTGTTGCTGGTCCTGAAATAAGTATAAGTAATATAATTTTAGATTTAGGTGAAACATTATCACTTAAAGATATGATAATGAGAACCAATAATGATATTGGTAGTGGATGTGAACCTGTTTTTGTTGATAAACATACTTTTTGTACTGGTTACGAAAACACTGATTCATCTACTCTTTCAGATACTTTATATATAGATGATGTTAGTTTATATCCTAATATCTTAATAGGTATGAGTGTAACTGGTTTTGATGCTAATGGAGATATAGTTTGGGGTGGTGGTGATGTACTTGTAAATCAAGTCGGAACAATATCTACTATACCAATTGATTATCAAGTTGCAACAACAACAACGACAAGTCAAATAAGTGATCCTTCCGGTATGGCTTTCTTAAGAACTTTTGATAACAATGGTACTAATGATCCATTTGTTGATTGGCATGTAGATAATTGGTTTAGTGGTGGTTATGATGGCAACCAACAAAACTTACCACCAGTAACAAGTGTTGTTAGTAATCCTATTTTCATACAAATTATTTTGCCAACTTTACCCCCAGCTTGGCAGGTTGGCGCTGTAGTAGAAGATTTAGGTCAAACAAATGGTTTTCTTATAAAACAAACTTGGGGTAGTGGTGGTGGTGAAGCAACAATTACTAATATAGTATATGATTTTGTTTGTTCCAATGGTAACCATATAGATCCAAATAATTATGGCGCTTCTTGTCTACAAGCTTATATAGTGACTTTAAAAAAGAAGATTTCGTCAAAGTTTAATTTTGCTTGGATTAACAATAGTGCAAACCAAAACACTTCTATGCAAGCTTGGGGTGGGGTAAATGAAAATGGAGAAACTGGACAATACATACCACTAAGTAATCTTCAAGCAACAGTAGATATAGATACAGTTAATCTTACTAACACTATGCTTATAGATAGTTATTCTGATCAATGGCTTAACGAAATCTATAATGCGCTATGGATTGACACAGTTACACCTACTGGTAACGTTTTATCAATAAACGAAACCTTTGGAAGTAGTGGTGTTTGGCCACCAAATTCTTGTATTGATCCAGACTCTGTTATTGACGCAGTAAATTTTGATCCTGATAATGGAGTTTACGATAATAGCATTAATATAGTTGCTTGTGATCTCTCGAATGGTACTGTAGATGCTAGTACGCTTCATACCGCGGTATCTCAAAATAATACTTTCCAACCCGTACAATTTGATATATCATATCCTTCTTCTTTAGACGCTGTGTTTTTAAACCAAGCAGTAGAGATATCCAATACAACAGCCGTATGTTTTCAAGCAGAAAAAGTTTTAAATTTTAATTCAAGTAGATTAATTACAGGTGTAAATATTATTGACGATATGTTATTTTGGACTGATAATTTTTCAGAACCAAAAAAAATAAATATACCACGTAGTGTTCAAGGCACAGATCCATCAGGTAACATACATACTAATATTATAAACGCAAGTACAGGTGTAAATGTACCAGCTAAAGAGGAACACGTTACAGTTATAAGAAAGGGACCAAAATCTACTCTCTCTGTAGATTTAAAAACATCAAGAGATCCAGAAAAAAATTATTCTGGTATAATGAGGATTTCAACTATTACGAATTTTACAGACTCTACTTTATGGGATCAACGTACCGACGCGGCATTTCCTAGTTTAACTGGTGATCCTACTTTACCTTTTGATTTTTCTTCTTTTACCACGGAAGAAGGTAACAATATATTTAGAACACAAGTTGTTAGTGATTTAGATGGTAATACAACTTTTGATTTAGATGGTTTAAAAATAGGATCAAAGGTTGTGTTAAGAGAATTTGATTCTACAGGTGTCCCACCTTCAATACCAATTAATGATTATACTATAAAAGGAACTATAGTGCCTTGGGAATATACAAATCCTAGCACATTAGTAACTACAGATGCTAATAGCTTTACTTCTGATACAGCTAATGTTTGGGGTGCTAAACTAGCTATTAAAATAACTAGTATGCCAGCACCACCACCGATAGTGCCAGCTGGTGTTAATACATTAGATTATGCTATTGATTTATATGATGAAGATGAAAAATTATTTGAATTTAAGTTTCCTAGGTTTTCTTATAGATATAAATATGAAGATGGTGAATATTCAACTTTTGCTCCTTGGACAAATGTAGCTTTTTTACCAAGTAGTTTTGATTATCATCCTAAAAAAGGTTATAATTTAGCAATGGTTAATAGTATAAACCATTTATATCTTAGAGATTTTGTAACTGCAGACATGCCTAGCGACGTAGTAGAAATTGATTTATTATATAAAGAAGATTTATCTCCAAATGTTTATGTAATAGAAACTTTAAAACCAAATTCAGAAGCAACTATTCCTGATGCTGATGGTAACATGTTTAATAATTGGTCGTTAAATGAGTTTCTAATAGACAAAGAGAATATTAAAAGTATTTTACCATCTAATCAATTGTTAAGACCATGGGATAATGTACCAGTAAAAGCTTTAGCGCAGGAAGTTAGTGGTAGTAGAATTATATATGGAAACTATCAGCAAAATTATGATTTAACGGTTAATGACAATGAATTTAATCCAAAATTTATACATAGTCTCAGAAGAAATAAACAAAGTTCAAGTATTTTATCTATAAAATCTCTTAGAGAATACCAACTTGGTGTTGTTTTTACAGATAAATATGGTAGAGAAACACCTGTTATATCAAATAATACTGGTACATTTAAAGTAGATAAATCAAATGCTGGTTTAAATAACAACTTAGAAATTAGTATAAAGAACAATGATATTCCAGATGATATGGAATATTTTAAATTTTATATCAAAGAAACGTCTGGTGAATACTATAACATGGCTATGGATAGATATTGGGATGCTGATGATGGTAATTTATGGATTTCATTTGCTTCTTCTGATAGAAATAAAATTGATATAGATTCATTTTTAATACTAAAAAAAGGTTTAGGAGCTGCTAACCTTGTAGATCAAAAAGCTAAATTTAAAGTAATAGCTATAGAAAATGAAGCTCCAGATTTCATAAAAACAACAAAAGCTATTGTTTCTGATATAAAACACACATCTGGAACACCTGATAGCAACGTATTTGCAACTGGTATAAATAGACCTTCAGAAGGCCAAAAAGAATTTACACTTAGTTATTATGATGGTGCTAATGACGCACATGTGTATAGCAATTCAGCTATAAAGAATTTACATAAAGAATTAAATCAACGTGGTGATAGAGAAGATTTTTATTTTCAAATTCAAAACAGTGATGGCACAAGAGTGTCTACTCCTAGAAAAATTATAAGACTAGATGTTTCTGATGATAATTGGAATAATTCAGATGGAAATAATGCAGTTACAAACGAAGAAGTTGTTTGGAACGTTGTTTTAGAAAAAAGTTTTGATAGTACTATAAATCAATTTACTAATGATATAACTGGTATAAACGCAACAAAAATTTTAAATGACAATAGAGCTGTTTTTTGGAGATATAGAGTAGAAGATTCTTCAATTTTTGATGGAAGGTTTTTTGTTAAAATATTTGAAGAAAGTGCTTTTACAGAGCATGTTAAAGAAAGCGTTGTTGATGGTGATACTGTTTATGCTGTAACCCATGATCAAAAGATATATTCTTTCAATAAAGCAAATCATAATAAAGCTTGGGGTGCTGGTGGTGCTTCTGGAACTATATTAGGTGGTTCAAGTAGTTATTCTGTTACGCAAAATAACTATGGTAATAATCCAAAATTTGAACATTACATACAAGCAACAGAGTGGGTTGGTAATAATCTTGGTAATGGCGTAAGTAATAGTTCTATAACTGGTGATGATTGGAAATCGCATTCTGCATTTTTTAGAGGTATAAATATACACAAAGGTAAAGAAAGTGGTACTCCTGATTATGGTTCCCATGGTATTAATTTAAGAAAAGCTTTTGAAAGCATGGACGTGCATAACTCCCCTTCACCGCCAGAAAATTGGGAGTTTGAAGATGTTTGGTTTATTGACGGCGAAACTAGTCAGGGAAGCTTTATAAATCATTGGTCTGGAAATCCAACTAACTCAGTTTATACTGCCCAAGGTCTTAGTGATTTTATATTAGAACTTGGTTTTGGTGGTATACAGCCAGAAGAAGATAGTGATGGCGGTTGGGCTTGGAATGCTGATGGCACAATATCAGCTAGTAATTTTGGAAACGGATTAAATACAGATCCTGATTTTCTTAATTTAAATTTAAACAATCGTTATAATACTAGTAACACGGCTCTTGGTTTGTATCAACATTTAAAACCAAATACTGTTTTCAGGTGGAAAGAAGATCCAACTAAAACTATTTATAAAATAACGGGTTTTGGTAATCAAAAATTAACAAGACATGAATCTAATCCTGATTATGCTCAATACTATGAAGCTGTAGGAGCTCCAGCCGGTACCAAACCTTTATATAATGATATTAATTATCATACATCTACTTATTTTAGACCAGATAATTATAGCCGTAATTATAGGTTAACATATCAAAATTTAACAAACCCAGGTGTTAGTATGGCAAATACTTGGAATCCCTATACTCAAGCTGAAATTACTAACGGTAAAGTACTACAAGTTACTGCTGATGCTAATGGTTTAGTAGATGGAAATAAAATTACTGTTAACACCTTGTTAGGAACTGACCAAACTAGTTTTGGTTATGGAGATGAAATTATAACAGTAGGTATGGTTTGGGAAGATGATAGTGGTAATTTAGCTGTAATATCTAATATAACTGATGCTACTTTAACATTTAAAAACTACGATCCTACAAAACCCGATACAACATTTGATGGTACTGGTGTTGCTAGTGCAACTATAAACTTGTATCAATACGGTATGAATGGTATAAGTCGTAATTCCGTAAAAAATATTGATAAATGGAATGATGCAAAAGGATATGATTCTACAAATATAGGTGTTGATGCTGTTGGTTATACGTTAGAAATACTGGAAGCAAGTGAAACTGAACCAGAATTCCCTCGTTTTCCAGCTGTTTTTGAAACTGAACCTAAAGAAAGTAAAGATTTAGATTTATATTATGAAATAACTGATAACAATCCTATATCTTTAAATTCTAATAATATATCTTCTATATTACCATTAAATTCTACTATTAATATAAGATGTGTAGATTCTAGCGTAGGAAACAATGGGCTTTTAACTGATATTTACGTTGCAGGTAATGTGTCTACAAATGGAGATTCTATAGTTGTTAACGCTTTGTTACCCTCTGGAGTGGTTGCTGGTGATTTAGTATTTATTAACAAACCAAGTGGAGATACTATATCATTAGAAATATTAGGTGTAACACAAACAACAACCTCTCCTTTAAGATCAATACTTCAATTAAATCCAAAATTAATCAACCAAACTTTAGTTTCTCGTTGGCACAACTGTTATTCTTTTGGAAACGGTGTTGAATCTAATAGAATTAGAGATAATTTTAATTTACCATTTATATTAAACGGTGTTAAAGCATCTGCTACTTTAGAACAGCAATATAAACAAGAAATTAGAAAATATGGTTTAATATATTCTGGTCTATATAATTCTACATCTGGAATTAATAATTTAAATCAATTTATACAAGCAGAAAAAATAACAAAAGATATAAATCCTATTTATGGTAGTATTCAAAAACTACACTCTAGAGATTCAGATTTAGTAGCGCTTTGTGAGGACAAAATTTTAAAAATACTTGCTAGTAAAGATGCGGTATTTAACGCTGATGGAGAAGTTGGTTTAACTGCTACAGAAAATGTATTAGGACAAACTATACCTTTTGTAGGTGAGTATGGTATATCTAATAATCCAGAATCATTTGCATCAGAAGCGTATAGAGCTTATTTTTCAGATAAAGTAAGAGGAGCAATTATAAGATTATCTAAAGATGGGTTAACACCAATATCTGATCATGGTATGAAAAGTTGGTTTAAAGATAATTTAAAATTAAATAATACGTTAATAGGTAGTTATGATGACGAAAAAGACGAATATAATATAACTTTAAAGGATACAAATAAAACTGTTACATTTAAAGAAAACGTAAGAGGCTGGGTTAGTTTTAAATCATTTATACCAGAACATGCTAATAGTTGTGCTAATAGTTATTACAGTTTTAAAGATGCTAACTTATGGAAACACCACGTTAAAGTTTTAGATTCTTTTAATAACGAAATTAATAGAAACACTTTTTACAAACCGCCTAGTGTAATGACTCCTGGTTTTGGTTTTACAAAATCTAGTGTTAATGTTATTTTAAACGAAGCACCTAGTAGTATGAAATCTTTTTATACGATTAATTACGAAGGATCACAATCTAAAATAGATGAGTTTACTACTTATCAAATACCTGACTTCACTTCTTTTATTGGTTTTGATGCTGACGGCCAAAGTCAGTTTACTAACTTTACAAGCACAATGCAAGATAATGAATATTATAATTTAAGTGAAAGTAAAGGTTGGTATGTAGAAAAAATTAAAACAGATCAGGGAGAAGGTAGTTTAAATGAATTTATAGAAAAAGAAGGAAAATGGTTTAATTATATAAAAGGTGTAGCTGGTAGCACTATTGGTGATGGTAACGTTGTAGTTTCTGGAAGTCCTCTTTTATTAGATAATGAAGATATATCATTCCAAGGATTAGGAGTGTTAATAGATGCGCCTGCTGTTATGAGTACTTTTGGATGCACAGATCCAGACGCGATTAATTATAACGCAGCCGCTATGATTGATAATGGTAGTTGTATTGCAGCTGTGCCTGGTTGTACAGATCCTACAGCGCCTAACTATGATGCCTCTGCCAATACAGATGATGGTTCCTGTATTTATATGGGTTGTACAGATTCTACAGCAACAAATTATGATCCAACAGCTAATACTAATAACGGTTCTTGTACTTATCCAAATGTAGGATGTACAGATGCAACTGCTTTTAATTATGATGCTTCATTTACTTCTAGTTGCGATGGAACAAATCCAACTGGTGCAATAGTACCTTGCGTGGTAGATGAAAATGGTAATATGCAAAGTGGTACTAATTGTTGTTGCACACCTGTTATCGATGGATGTACAGATCCACTAGCAAATAATTACGTTCCTAATGCCAATACAGATGATGGCACTTGTACATATATTATTTTAGGATGTACAGATGTTAATAGTTGTACTTGGGATGATCAAGCAAATACAGATGATGGAAGTTGTACTTATTGTAATGATTCAAATGCTAATAATTGGGATGATACTTCAAACGCTAATGATTGTGATACATACTGTTTATATTGTAAAGAAGTAACAAATCTTAGCACTGATGTTGTTACAGACCAAACTATTACAGTAACTTGGGATGAAACATTTGATGGTAATGCGCAGGTTGATTATTATAGACTTCAATATAGAGAAACTGGTTGTGGATCTTTTACTAGTTGTGGTACTATTATAGATGTGCTACCAAATTCAACACAAGGAACCATTGTTCAAGGTATAAGTGGGTTAAACGCGGAAACATCTTATGATATTAGAGTAAAAACTAGATGTGTAGCTGGATCATCGTTACTTAATCCTGGTTATTGGACTACTTCAGATTGGACAAGTTTTATACAGGTTAGTACAACTATGGCGCCAATAGCTGGATGTATGGATATAAATGCTTGTAACTATGATGTTAATGCAACTACAGATAATAGTTCTTGTGATTTCCTTACTTGTGATGGTTGTACAGACTCAACTTACTTAGAGTTTTGTGATACATGTTATGACGCTACAAATAACGTTGTTGTTCCAGAAGGTACTGGTGGACCTTGGATGCTTGATAATCAAAATGCTTGTGAAACTCTTATAGTAAATGGATGTACGGATGATACGGCACTTAACTACAATTCACTAGCAAATGTTAATGATGGTTCTTGTACTTATCCAGTTTATGGATGTACAAACGACGAAACACAAAGATTCGACGGTGGTGGTATTGCCGCATTAAATTATAATTCATCAGCAACAACTCCTTGTAATGCTGATGGTGATGGACCTGGTAATAATGAGTGTTGTCAATATCAAATGCCTCAATTTGTTCATTTTGATCACGCTATCGCAACTGGTGCTTACAATACAGATGCTGAAACTCCAAATGAAAGAGTTAGAACTTTAATGATGGTTGATATGACTGGAGTTCCTGAGATTGAGTTAAGTAATTCTTTTGTAAATTATTCAAATAGTGGTTCTCCTGGTGGACCTTATTTCCTTAACGCAGCAAATTGGATAATTGATGGAACAGGAGCTCCTTATTCTGCTGGTGATTTAGTTGGATTTAGAGCGTCTAACCAAGGAACTATAGCAATAAATCCAAATAATACTTATGGTACTGATGTAAACGCTACACAAACGGCACAACAGTCTTATACATTTAGCTTTATACAACCAAGTGGTTCTGCGGCAATTAATGATGGTAATAATTTTGTAGTAGATGAAACGTATTCTATAAGTGGTCTTCCAGTTTGTACAGATTCAACTGCTTGCAATTATGATACAACTGGACTATATCCAGACCCGTATGGTCTTTGGAGTGAATGCGTAGCATTTGAAACTGGTTGTACAGATAGTGCTTTTTTAACGTATGATAGTACCGTTACTTGTTCTGATGATTCTGGTTGTAATAATTGTTTACCACCTGATTTAAGTGGTTTTACAATTTCAGGAAATACTCCTATAAACTTTGACATGATATTTACAAATACAAACGGTGATTTTGCCAGAACATTTGATGCAACTCAAACTGCTCCATTTTATTCTGGTTGTCACGACGCAGCTGGACATGAAAGCGCTCGTATACAATATAGAATAAAATATGCTGGCTACAGTAGTTTTGGTCCGTGGTTAGATTTACCTGAAGAATTTAACAGAAAAGATTGTGACTTTACACCTGCCCAAGTAGCGCTATGCCCGACACCTCCCGCAAAAGCAAATTATAATACTTTTAGTGTTGGCGTTATACCAGCGATGTCAGATTGGGTTGGTGCTGATCAAAACAGTGGAACACCTGTTTATGATGCATCGCAGTTAAATCAAATAGGAACACAATGGATGTTTAGAGCAAAAGCACATTGTGTTGCTATAGATAGCAGTAGTTTAAACCCATGTAGCGCAAGTGCTTGGAGTAGCGAAGTAACATTAACTGTAACATAAAAATAAAAATATATGCAAATATTATCACTTCCATTAAGCAATATTAATACTAACCTTGAAGTTGGAGATATAGTTTATTTTACAAATTTATCTACAGTTGCTGGTACAAATTTTCAAACATCTGGAACTTCAAATATAATAAAGTTTGGATTAGTTGTAGATATTGATTATGATGCAAATACTATTCAGGCTATGTATGATGAAACAGTAATTTTAACAACACCTGGAGTTGGTGATTATTTAATGTTTGAAAAAAATTCACAAGTAAATTCTTCAAATTTACTAGGTTATTATGCTGATGTTATGTTTGTAAATAATTCAGAAGAAAAAATAGAATTATTTTCTATAGGTTCAGAGGTTTCAGAAAGTAGTAAATAAATAAATATATAATTATGCCACACGGATATTCACATGGTTCTTACAGTGCGTCTACAACAACGCCTACAGCAACACCAATGCAAAGCACCACAAATGCTAGAGGTCAAGTAGCTCCACCTGGATTTCACTATATGCCAGATGGTACTTTGATGTCTGATGCTGAGCACGCTAGACTTTATGGTGAAACATTAAAAACAATAAAAAACTTTGATATAGATTTATCAGCTTTATCACAAAGTGGTGAAGAAAGAAGATTTATTATAACAGCAGAAAAACACGCAGAGTTTATTTTAGAAGTAAAAAATAATACTAATCAATATTATAATTTTCAAACAAAAACTTTTACATCAACACAAGCTGATTTAAAAGTAAAAATGAATTCAACTACTTATATAAACTCTATATTTTTTCCAAGTATTATTAGTAAAGATATAGTAAATGGCGCTGTAACTAGTGGCGTAAAAGTAATAATGAATACAGCTGTAGCTAATAAAATGGCTGTAGGAGATAAAGTTACTGGTAATGATTATTTAAATTCTAATCACGTTACAGTTGCTGCGTTAAATCCAGATACTGACAATGTTAATGAGTTTTCGCTATCTGAAGCGGTAGCTATTTCGGATGATGAAAGCTTACAATTTGTAGGTAATGATAAATATGATATTTATTTATATGCTGTTCCAGGTACAAAACACACTGATTATAAAGAAGTTAGATTTGGTGACGGTAGCATTGATTTAAATTCTTCTACGGGATCAAATTCATTAATGATGCAGAAAAACGTATATCAATATGCAGATGTATTATTAACACTAAGCATGTCTTCTTTAAGTGCTGCAATAACACCTTCAGCAAGTTCTAATAGTACTTTTTTAATTTCTAAAGGTAAAAGTACTAAAAAAATACCATTTACAATATCTACTACATCTGCTTCTGGAGCATCTTTTACAATAAAAAAACAACCAACAACACGTGATGTTGCGGCAACAATATCAAGAACGGTTGGTAGTGAGCCGGAGTTATTACCTGGTGAAAATGAGTATCCTGAAATTAACAATACAGATACTGTAAATGGTGATTTTACAGCGGGTTCAACTAAAATTGTAATGGATACCGCTGTTGCATTAAAAATGGAAGTTGGTACCAAAGTTACTGTTGAAGGAGAACTTCTTGCAAACACAGTTGATGGCGCTACTACTAATTCTAATAGAATTGTTTTTGACAACAACGTAGCAACGAGAGCATCTGTTGGTGATAGATTATTTAGAAGTGATGACTCAACAATGAACGGTGTGTTTAGAACTAGAGTAATATTAGTAACACATTTGGATCCAGATGGTGACAATCCTAAAGAAATACAAGTTAGTGAAGTTATATCTTGTGCTAATAATGCTAGTATAACTTTTCAACCAAAGTGCAATCAAAGTTTAACAACTGTAGCGGCTTTAAATCCAGATGGTGATAACGCTAATGAATTTTCTTTATCACAATCATGTGGACTTGTAGATGGGACAACATTAAGTTTTAGTAATAGAAAAAATTATCAATGGCCATTAAATAATATAGAAAATATAACTACAGGATTAAATGTTAGCGGTTCAGTTAACTTGTCTTCAAATACTAAAGTAGATAATTATGAAGACACAACAACAATAATGCCTGACACTGTAGAGGAAAAAATTATAGTTAACAACCTAGCACCTTTTAAAAACACTAAAGGTAAAAAACCAACGATTACAGACGGTTTAGTATCTTTGCAAGATGGTACTGTTGTTTTTAATAAACAAGCAAAACTAGCTTTAGCTGGTGATACAATAACTTTTTTTGGTTATGGTTATGAAAAAATATTAGATTTATGTGGTTATGATATAAGAATAACAGATTTAGCTATGGAATTAACAGAGGTAACTACAACAACAACAGCTGCTTCTAGTAATAGTACTAGTGTTGCTTTAACTGCTATAGATGGAATATTAAACGGAACAAGTACTGTTAGTGGTATTGGTATAGATCCATCTGTAGCAAATCCAACAGTTAACAGTGGAGCAAGTGGTACTGGTAGTGGCACTGTAGTCCTTAGTGCAGCACAAACTCTAGAAGATGGTATAACACTAACATTTAGTGGTGCTGGTAAAGTAGCTACAATAACAGGTAATATAGAGGTTTTAAAAACAGGTACTGCTAATCAAACTATAAAGTTTGATTTAGATAAACTTCTAGCATCGGCTTAAAAGTAAAAAAGCGGTGAAAACTGTGATAATAAATAAATAAAATAATACAATATGTACGAATTTGATGAAAACGGTAATATAATTGGAATAGCTGGGTCTGTACAAGATTTTGGACAACAAGCTACTGGTTACGGATCTATATTACAACCTTTTAATACTAGACAGCTTTATCAAACACCAACTAATCAAGCTGGTCCTATGGGTGTGATTAATACTAATCCAGTTGGTAATGTTGGTGGTGATAATCCGTTTACAAGTGGAAGTAGAACAGCTTATAATATGAGTACAATACCGATGCAAAGTGTAGGTAATTTGGCGGTTAATATGCAAGATCCTGTAATGCAAAAAGCCGTAGTACCATCAGATTTGCAAGCAAGGTTTGACGCAAGTAATACTACTGGTGGTAGTGGTATTGATTTTGCTGGTAATATTCAAAACAACATGAGTCCTCAAAACATAGCTGGAGTTGCTTCTGGTATTGGTGGAATAATACAAGGTTTAGCTGGTAGAGGTAAAAGAAGAGATGCCCAAATAGCTGCTCAAGATGATTATGATAAAATGAGACAACAATATCTTGGTTTAGATACTAGTAATTTAGCTGCGAATGTAGAAAATCCTTATGCTGGTATGGAAAATCCTTATGAAGACTTAGTTGTCAATAGACAACAAGCAGAATTTGAAGCGCAACAAGCAGCGCAATCTAGAGCCAATATAATGGCTAATCTACAAGGTGCTGCTGGAGGTAGTGGTATAGCTGGACTTGCTCAAGCTATGGCTAATCAAGGTCAAATTCAAGCACAGAAAGCAGCTGGAAGTATTGGTTTACAAGAATCTAGAAACACATACGCTAAAGCACAAGGCGCTATGAAAGTACAAATGATGGAAAGAAAAGGCGCTGATTTAGCACAGCGATTAAGATTATCTGGTGAAGAAACCGCTAGAAGCTTAGAATATCAAAAAACAGGAACTTTATTTGGTATGGCTCAACAAGATTTAGCTGCCGCAAACCAAGCTATTGCAGCTGGTGATGCTGCATTATACGGTGGTATTGGACAGGTTGCTGGAACATTAGGTATGATGGCTTTGTCTGATAGAAAACTAAAGAAAAATATAAATTTAGTAGGTAAATCACCTAGTGGTTTAAATATATATAATTTTGAATATATAAATTCAAAATATGGTGATGGTATATATCAAGGTGTAATGTCTGACGAAATACCTTCACATGCTATTGTTGATAATAATAATGGTTACGATATAGTAGATTACAACATGATAGATGTTGAATTTAAAAGAATAAATTAATATGGCAAAAAAAAGATCATATAATCCAAATACGGTTTTAATACAAGGACAACGTGACGTTGCACAATCTCAAGCTATGATGAACTTAGCTGGTTCAACAGCTTTTGCAAAAGGTTTTACTGATAGTATTTTATCTGGAATAGAAGAACAAGAAAAAAGTAAAGCTAAAATGGATGCTTACGCTAGCATGATAAAAGCTCCTGACAATATAATGATGGTTGATGAAGCTAATAGACCTGAAATACTTAAATTTGTTCAACAAGCTAGAGCAAAGGTAGTGGATTTAGCAAAAGGATATGAAGCAAGTAAAGATCAAAATCTTTTAGATGAAATTCAAATGGAAAAAGCAAAAATTGTTAATTTGAATAACCAACTAATGGGTTACACTACTGAGCAAAAGCAATATATGGTGGCTAGTGACAAAAACCAAATAGCACGTGGTCAAAGTTTTGATTATAAAAAATATGATAATATATATAGTAAAAATAGTGCTTTTAATATAGATTCAGATGGTAATATTGGTTTTATAACAGAAGGTGTATATGACAAGTGGAACGATATGTCTGGTAAATGGAATGTTAATAATAACATATGGGGATCAGCAACATTAAAACTTGATAGTGCTATTGTTAGCAACGCAAAAAAAGGTGCTGGGTTTGATGCACAAGGAATAAAAAACAACGTGATGGATATGTTTAAACAAATGGGTCCAGAAGAAATACAAGTTGCAGTAGAACAAGACGTAACTGGAGATGCTTATGAAAATTTATCTTTTGAATCTATATGGAGTGGTGGTGGTATGGATCCTAAATACTATAAAGGTTTTGAAAGTTTTAAAAAGAAAGATGGTACTTATGAAACTGGTTGGATGTTTGATGATAACAATACTAGAGAAACTATTCGTTTAATGTCAGATTATACTACTGATGTTTTACAAACTAGACACGATGCTAATTTCATAAAGAAAGAAACTAGAACTGGAAGACAACAAACTGGAGCTGGCGTTTTAGGTGGTTTTAAAACTTGGGCACAAATTGATGACGTAGCACAAGATATAAAAAATAAACAAGATCACACTGACTTAAATGGTTTTTCTTGGAAATGGGATAGTAAATTAAATACATTTGTAACGGCGGATGGTAAAGGAACTAAAAGAACACCTCAACAGCTATTGAGTCGTAATCAAATAAAATATTTATATCCAGACATGTTTAAAGTAAATACAGAATTCAAAGACGAAGAGTAATATGAATGAATTTTATGAGTTTGAAGGTACAACATACGAAGTAAGTCCAGGTAAATTAGATGCTTTTATGGCTAAATTTCCTAACGCTACTAAAGCTCAAAAGTCTTTTGAAATAGGCTCTTTAGATGAAAATTTTATGCCAATGCAAGATGGTCCTTTAATACCTGGAGAAGGTATATTGACAGAGGATCAAGTTAACGATCAAAAACGTCATGCTGAAATAGAAGAAATTACTAGAGAAAATTTAAAAGAAACATATTCTAATATAACTGGCGTGCCTAAATTTGCTTTACCATTTATAGCTAACTTTTTTGGTGGTGGAGCTGGTTTAATTAGTGATAAAATTAAAGCTGTAGAAGCTACGTATGAAAACATTATAGGTATGTCTGCTGAAGAACAAAGGCAAGATGGTAGAAATCCTATGTCTGTAGCATTAGATAGTTTTCATGATTTTACAGATGCTTTTGATACTAAATATTATGATGAACAAGGCAAATCACTGCAAGTTGATGAGTTAATTGAAAGAAAAGAGTATGATAAAGCTGCTAGATTAGGAGCAGAACAAGCAGCTGAATCAGCACCGTCTATGATAGCTAGCGCTTATAATCCATTACTTGGAGGCGCTTTAATGGGTGTATCCGCGGCAGGTGGAACTTATTATGATGATTTAGAAAACAGACCAGATGCTACAATTAATGATGTTATAAAAAATTCTATATTAGCAGGTAGTTCTGAATTCCTTACAGAGTTAGCTGGTGGATATTTGTTTAGAAGAATTGGTAAAATCGGTCGAGAATTAAAAGGAACTGGTAACGCAGAAAAAGTAGCAAAAGAATATACAAAAAGTTTTGCAAATAAATTTATAACTAGAACTTTTACTGCTGGTATTGGTGAGGGTGTTACTGAAGGTGTAAACTCTGCTATTCAAGATTTAAGTGAAGATTGGGTTTATGATGAGGCTTTTGATAAAAAACAATTTTTTAGTAATATTGTTAATAGTGTTGTACCAGCTTTAATGTTAGGTGGGTTTGGTGGCGGTATGTCTACTCTTAACAGGCAAGATAGAATGGATCTTTACAAGTTTACTGCAGATGGTAAATGGAAAAGAAAGTATATGAATATAGGTTCTAAAATATACGAAACATCTAACGATTTAAAAAATGCAGATACAAAAGCTACTAAAGCTATATTCGAAGGTAAGTTAAAAGATTTACAAAAACAAAAGCAAAAACATGAACAAGACTTGTTTGATGCTATGGAAAACTTATCTGACAAAGAACTTACTGATAGAGCTAAAAGGATAGATAAAATAAATAAAAACGCTGGTATTGTTGGTAATAATAAATATTCGCAAACAGCACAGAAAGAAGCAGAACAAGAAACCTTAGAATTATTACAAAAAAACTATGATACTTTAGGATTAGAGTATACAGCTCAAGATATTTCTGTTGACAAACTTATAAGTGAAAGTTTAAAAGCTAGTGAAAGATTAGATCCTATGTTAAAAAAGCTAAAGGGTATAAACAAAGAAGATCTTGAAACGCAAGTAATAAGAACAGATAAAGAGTTAGAGGCTTTACCTGAAAACGTAAGAAAAAACGTTGAGTCTGGTGATGGTTATTTTTTAGCTAAAGATAAAGATGGTAAAGCTAAAATATATATAAATGCTA
>CERO01037609.1_pt1 | contig 15424 bp, 18 predicted proteins | sample 530851 | NCBI WGS metagenome assembly CERO01 (sample SAMEA2621033, study PRJEB7988) | marine metagenome | biome: marine biome (ENVO:00000447); feature: surface water layer (ENVO:00002042); material: "saline water (ENVO:00002010), including plankton (ENVO:xxxxxxxx)" | depth 5 m
GTTGGTTTTTTGGTTTTAGCTGTTGAACTGCGTTTTGTAAACGACTCATTCAATTTCTCCATTCAAGATATATAGATTTACGTTTATATTTATATAAGTTAAACTTTAAAATCTTCGTAATTACCGTGTGAAATCGTAGGTTTAAAGGTTTCTTGTTGTTCAGTAGAATCTACAAGGTCAGTCTGTGCTGCTTGTTCTACATCATAGAGTTTCATCTTTGCCCTATCAATTCCAATAATAAATCTTCTATGTGAGTTGTGGTCATTGTATCTATTTTTAAGTTGTTTAACAAGAATTTGATTCAGTTCTTCTAATTCTTCCGTAGATATCAACGCAAACATCAAATCAGCAGTCGCTGGCAATCCAAAACTCTCGGCAGTATCAGTCAAATCTATATTTGTATTTGCAAAACCACCTCTTGTTGTTTGTGTTGCACTCATTATAGGTAAGTTTAACTCTACTGCAAACCCACGAAGTTCCTCAGCAATCGCTTTTACATAACTATAGGAATTCATATTACCAGCATTCTTAAATCTTGAAGTTGTGCAGATATTGAGATAATCAATAAAGATTATATCTGGTTTAAAACTCTTTTTCAATGCAAGTTCTTTTACCAATGCACGAAAATGTCCTACATGAGCAGATGCAGTAGGATATTCTTTAATTACCAGTTTACCATTTGTCTTTGATGCAATCCTTGAAATCCTATCTTCATACATTGTCTTTGGTAAGTCATGCAAATCTTCCATTGTAACATTCATTAAGTTCGCATCTATTCGTTCTCCAATCCTTTCTTCTGACATCTCTAAAGTGATATATAAAACACTTTTATTTTGAGCTAAACAACTCGCAGCCATATGACACATGAATAATGATTTACCAACACCCGTTCCAGCAAGTGCAATATTTAATGTCTTGTTAGGTAATCCACCTTTTGTGATTTTGTTAAAATATTCTAAATCAAATGGTATTCTACTTTCTACACGATTATAAAAATCATATCGAGATTCGGCATCTCTTAGATAATCATGTCCTATAGCATTATCAAAATCAACTGAAAGTGCTTCTGAAAGAATAGATGGTATTACTGATGCAGTTCTTTTATCTCTATCTTTTCCATCTATAATATTAATTCCTTCTACGATGGCATTATATATCGCTTTATCTTTACAAAACTTTTCCGTAGTATCGACAAGCCAATCGAAATCAGCACTATCGGTAGTATTACCATCATCAATATTAAAATTTTTAAGTATATCAACAATTTTTCCATAATCTTCTCCATTTAAATCTTTTCGATTCTGTAACTCTATCTCTAATGAAGTTTGAGTAGGAAGATTATTATATCGTTGAATAAACTTTGAAATTTCTTCAAAAAGAACTTTCTCATGTCTATCGGTATAATATTCTGTTTTTATGAAAGGTAAAACCTTTCGAACATATTGTTCATTACAAATTAGATTTTTAAGTATTGTTCTTTCTATCATTCTCTCTTTCTCTGTATAAGTCTTCCTTAAATATTATATGTACTAAAATATCACCTATCAAGGTAAAAAATTTATCATCAAATCTTTCTTTTTCCAACCCATTCGAATCTAAAATTTGCCATTCGAATTTAAAAGGCACTTTATCAAGATGTTCCTTTGAACTTGGCTCTTGTGGTGGTACTATAGTTCCATATCTATAAACAACACCTTGAAATTCCCCTGCTTTTTCAGTTAAACCAATAGCAGTCCATGCTTGGTCTTTGTCCGTAACATATTTAAAATATTCATGTATGTTTTCTGGAGTTTGATTCATTAATGTATATTTTCCTGAATTTTATTCATCAAAATTTCTATTTCACTATCAGATAGATACACTTCTGATTCAACTGGTTCTACTGCAAACCAATCTTCCAACACATTGTAAGTTACAAGATAAGTAATCATTTCTTCATCACCTATATCATCTGGAAATTCTTTATCTTCATTTACAGATTCTTGATGAATCATTACTTGATAAATTGGTTGAGTTTCATCTATATATTCTTCTTGAAGTTCTTCATCAAAAATTTCAGCATTTTCCACGAAATTAATTTGAACACCATTTGGTGATGTTCCACTAGTATGATATTCAAATACCCATTCTTCTAATATATCTTGTATACTATCCCCCATACATAAATTCCTTTTTCGATACTTCATCAATTTTATCTAAAACATCTTTTGTAAAATATTTTTCTGGATTCTCCAAAATAGTTTTACCATATTGTTTTGTGCCATCTGGTAATTCTATTCTTGTAGAAACTTGTTTAAAGATATCATATTTAACTGCAAGGTCTAACAAACCGTAGTATTTATCAAGTCCTTTACCATAACTTATTCTAACATCAACTGATGAATTTTCTTTTGTAATCCTTGACTTTTGGATTTTACATTTTACAATATTTCCTACAACTTCTTTTCCATCTTTGTCTTTTTTCTTTGAAAGATACATGATAGTTGAAGCAGCATATTTCAAACCACTACCACCACCCATCTCTTTCATAGGTACATATGAGCCAACAACATCATATGTATGATTAGTAATAACCATTGGAACTTTTGCACGACCAAGTTTTAAAGTTAAAACACGAAACGCAGCTTTTATAATTTGTGCTCGTGTCATATCTCTTGTTTCTTTTCCCTCAGTTGTATCTTCGATTTCTTTTGTTGTTGATAACATACCAAGTGAATCTAATGCACAAAACAATGGTTGTCTTTTTTCTACTGGTTGTTCAAGATACGAATCAAGAATCTTAATTGATTGTGTTCTAAATTCTTGAACTGTTGTTACTGGTACAATTACCATTCTACTTGAATCAATACCTCTATCTTCTATCATTGATTTTGTAAGTGCAGATTCAGATTCAAAATATAAAACACCACCATTCGGGTTTGCATCAAGAAAATGTTTTACCATTCCTAATACAAAAAATGTTTTACCCGTTGCTGATTCACCTGCTATTGCAGTAATCTTGTTAGATGGTAAACCATCATAAATCGAACCAGATAACAATGCATTTAATGAATGAGAACCCGTATCAATAAAAGATTCTATATCACCTGCTGTTACTCCATCTGCAACAATAGATGCATATTCATTACCAGTTTCTTCAATAATCTTTTTTAAAAAATCCATATATTTTATATCTTTCCTTACAAGCTATTTTTTTTATCTTGTATTTCTGACCTTCTTACTTTTGCAAGTTTAGTCATAGTTGTTAAAGCTTTTCTTGCTTTAGCAGCGGAAGCTTTTACACCTTTTTGTTCGAACTTTTCTTGTGCTTCCATGTAAACACTAAATTGTTCTACTATTGCATCATGTGTACTCATATTATTCTCCTTCTGTAAACAGAATTTTTTTTAAATTTGGTGGTCTATATGTATCAGATTTCAAAACTTTTCCATCTAAACGATATATAGGTTTCCCGTTGTTATCTAATTTAGACATATTGCTTTCATGTACTTCTTGAAAACACTTATCAAGGTCTATCCCAAATGCATGTCCAGCACCATAAACAACATAAAGTAAATCTGCAAGTGCATCTGCAACATCAATTAACTCACAGTCTCCTGTTGTACTTTCTTGTGTCGCATTAACCAATTCAATAAATTCTTCATTTATCAAATTAAGTCTTAATTGTATAATGTCTTCAGGTGGAACAGTAGGTTTATCTTTTACCTCTTGTCCAAATGATTCCATAAATGTTTTTACTTTTTCAAAATTTGTCATAACAATTACGCAATAATCCTTGCTTCTTCTGGTGTAATTATTGATTCAAGATTACTTAATCTTTTTTTGTATGCATCTGAAATTTCTTCCAATGTTTTTATAACATACATAACACCACGTTTTGAAACTTTCAATTCACCATCTACGACTTCTCCTGTTAAGGTAATCGCTGGGGTAAATGAAACACCATTTTTAGTTGCTTGACACAACATAGGTCTATCCATTACAATCCATACTTCTTCGTCTTCGTCAATTAAAGTACCAATTAGTTCCATACCATTTAGGAACATAACTGTTACAACGTCTCCTTTCTTATACATTTTGTATCTCCATTTTATTGTTAATATATAATACCCGATTTTTACAGTTTGTCAAGTATCATTATCTTATAATATCTATATCGTTTTTTTGATTCCAAGTTTCGAGTTCAGTTCTTAATCTGCCATCTTTTTGTAAATTCTCATAACGATTGATAGCTTTCTTTCTCCACCATTCAACTATATTGTCAAATTCAAATCTATCGTAATTGTTTCTCTTTGTTAATGTATCTGTTTCTAAATTAAAATATTCTTTAACATTATCAAATCCATATGTACACATATATTGTCTTTTTTGTTGAGTAAGATTTTTTGCTTCACTTATTACTTCACAAAACTTATCATATAATTTCATATCAATTTCTTTTAAAGATGTCTTAATAATAGATATCATTTTCGACTGGGTTTTTAATTTACGAGATGACGCATCATCTGGAACTAATCCATCTCCGTTGTTCCTATCTTTAAACCAATCATTTAGTTTAAGATAATTGTCATCATTTATAAGTGGTACAAAATCAGATTCAGTTAATCCCACAAATTTCAACATAGGTTTCATACCATCATACATTGAAGTAGTTTTCGCACTACCATAAAGTGATGTTGTTTCAAACATACAAATATTTGAATTATATTTTTTATTCAATGTTTCTCTTGCTAAATGAGAACAACAAATTCCAGCAAGTAATTTTCCACCAAGATAATTAAATCCAAATGGTTGTGTCGGAACAATAATGAATCCCATAATACAAGAATCATTAAATCTTTTCATCACATCTGCGTTTAATGTATCTAATGGTTTTCCTAAAAATAGATTTCTTGGTTTTGAATTAATAGTTGGAGAACCAAAACGAATGAATCCAACAATCTTATTTGTATTTTTTTCTTTCACAATCCACAAATGTTTTTTGCCAGGGATAGATGATTCTACTGCGTGAGATGTTGTGATTTCAAGATAGTTAACAAAGTCAGATGTCTTAGGCTCATAAAGAGAAAACTCCATATCGTTTGGGTGCATATCAAAATCACAAAAGAATTCATCTTCAGGCCCCATGCCTGGCAATGCAGTTGGATATTTCGACATTCTTTCAAGTTTAACTTTTCTTAAATAATCATCTATACGACCAAAATCCTTATAATAAGAAACAAAAATATTAGCAGCATAAATCGAATCTTCTCTATTTAATATCATCCAAAAAAATCCTCCAAAGATAATTGTGTTCCATAACTCTTATCAACTTTCCACCCAATCCTTTCAATAATCAAGTTAAGTGGTTCTATGAATGCCTTATCAAATTGTGTATCATAATCTATAATATCATTAACATTAAATTCTTTTGGCATGTCCGTAATAAAAGACATCACATTTGATTGATATATGTTTGGTTGTCTTAATGGAAAAAACTTTATTTTGTCTCCATCTTGAATTATAGGATACTTGTTTATCAATTTCTTTTTCTTTAACAAATAATTGTATAATATAGCACCCTTAACATGTATCGGTGTTCCTTTCTTATATAACGCATTTGAATCCATAAATTTACCCACACCATTTACTGAACGTGGATACGCAACATCTTCTGGTGGTAATTCTAAAAACTGTTTACGAAACTCTTGTATAAATTGATTTAATTCTTTTTCATTACCACTCATAATCAATTTAAGTGCTTCTTTAATCTTCTGTCTACACGAAGCAGGTGTTGAAGATTTTACTGCTTCAATTCCCATTATTTTTAAATGTGGTTCTTTATATCTAACACCTTCACTATCCCATACATTTAAAATATATCTTTTCTTTGCAGTCCATATTCCTTTATCTGCAATAACTTCTCGTTTCATTACCATCTTTTGTTCATATGCGTGTAAATATTTTGCTAGTTTATCATATGATTCATCAATAAATGGTTCTATTTTTTCTTTAATAACTTTATCAAGAAAATTAATAATCTTTGTAGGCGATACATCATCTTTAAATACATGAGAAACAAGTTCATCAAATGTAACATAGATACTATCTGTATCTGATGCAATAATATAATCTTTTTCTTTTGTATCAAATAATTTATTAAGATAGTTATTCACCTCTTTTTCAATCCAACGAATTGCAAGTTGTCCAGAAGTTGTAATCGCTTCTGCGTTTCGAATATCATAATAACGAAACCATTCATTTCCAATAGCACCATAAGCACTATTCAACGAAATTTTCTGTGCTAATTGTTTTGTATGATAACGAGACATATCATTAAGATGTTTTTTATCTTTTGTATCTTCATAAAGTTGACTAGCGTTTAATGCTTTTCTTTTATAGATAACTCTATCATTATAAATCTTTTCCATTAGTTCTGGAAGAAATCCTTTCTTATCAGTTCTGAATATTGCACCATTCGGTGTAATCGTAGTATCCTTTGGAAGAAAAGATGTATCTACTTTTTGATTTAATAATTTATCTACATCAACATTTTTAACTTGTTTAATTAAAGTTTCTGGAGATATATTAAATTGCATAATCAAATGTGGATATAGTGAATTTAAATCTAAACTAACAACCCAATTATGCATACCGACTTGTGGGTCTTTAACATATGCACCTTCATATCTTTCTGCCTTTGATGAATGTTTTCTTTTTTGTGGAACAATAATATTTTTCTTACGCAAATAATTATAAATGAGTATATCCCAATATTTTACTGAGCCTAACATATCACTATAATTTACTTTACAATCATATGCCATAGTAATAAGAAGTTCAATTAGTTTTAGTTTATCTTCAAGTCTATCAACAAGTTCAACATCTGTAATATTATATTCTATGAATGATTGATAATCTTTCGTGTACCATTCTTTAAAAGTTTCATATGGGTTTTCTTGTTTTTGTTCATCTAGTTCAACATGTGCAATGTGGTCTAAACGATAATTTTCTTGATTTGTATAAGTAAATTTTTTATATAATTGCAGATAGTCTAATGTTGCAACACCAAGAATATCATACATCTGATGTTTTCTTCCCATCATAAAAACTTCTCTATCACTTACATTACCCCATGGCGAAAATGCTTTTAACTTCTTTTCTCCAAACAATAATTTAATACGATTCATAAGATAAGGAATATCAAAGAAATCAATATTCCAACCAGTTACAATATCTGGTGTATTCTGTTCCCAAAATATTATAAATTCTTCAAGCAAATCTGTTTCATCTTTACATTGAATATAAGTTACATCATCTCTATCTGTTGTAAACTTACCAATACCCCAAACAATAATTCCTTGTGTTTGATGATTTTTTACTGTGATAGAAAGTAATGGCTCTATTGATTGTCTAGGATTTGGAAATCCATTTTCACATTCAACTTCTATATCAATCGTAATCAAAAGTAACTTACTATAATCCCATTTAATATCTTCTGGATATTTGTCTGCAATATAGGTATATGCATATTGGGTATGACCAAAAACCAAATGAGGTTGGTCTTTATATTGTTCAACAAATTCCTTTGATTCTTTCATAGAAGTAAATTTCATTGGCGTGAGAAACTTACCATCTAGTGTAGTAAACGAAGTTTGTTTCTGTACAGGAACAAATAAAGTAGGCTCATATCTTACTCGTTTCGCAACTCTTTTGTCGTTCTCAATTGCACGAACAAGTAAGTTATCACCCCATTGGTGTACGTTGGTATAGAACATCATATAATATTTTTTATTTTATACGTAATGTTTTTCTATAACATCTAGCATAGCTTGTGCAGCATCTACTTTTTTTAATTCTAGTTCAACTGCTTCAACTATAGTTGGGTGTTCGCCGACACCAACTGAGTTATTTAAATAAACATCAATGTTAGTTTTTGCTATAGCAATTTCACTTTCATATTTTAATTTAAGTGCATTTATTATAGCAGGTAACTGTGGTGTATTATCATTTTTTTCATGAATCAATTCATCATGTACGTTCATAATATTCTCCTTTAATTAATTAATCACTTTCTGGTACTGGTCTTTGTTCAACACTCTTTCCAATGGTGTATTTAGTTTCCAATATCCATTCGCCTTTTTCTTTAAAAGAAATTACTTTTATTTGACTTAATGGCGCTTTCGGCTCATTGTCACCAACAATAAAAAGTAGTTTCCAATCTGCTAAAAGTTGTGCAATAGTATTCCTTCTAGCAACATCATTCTCATTAATATTTGTTTCTTTTCCGTCAAGTGCAAATAATTCTTTGAAATGCACTATGTAATATTTTCCTTGTTTATGTAATATATGACAAGATTGAAATAACTTTTTTTCTTTTCTTGATGCAACTCCTATCCTTGATAGTGTTTCTCTAACCTTTAAAAAATTATCTGGTTCTTCTAAAGAAATTTCTAACATGTTTTCAATATCCCATTTAACGACTGTCATTTAGTTCCACCTCTGTTTAATTTTTCTTTGATGATTTGTAATTGTTTTTTGGTAAGTATTTGAAGAGCTTCCTTTGCTTTTTCATTATTATAACCATAGTATTCTTTACACACATTCAAATCATTGATTTTTGATTTTCTTAACCATTTAGAAAATCTATTCCTTTTTCTAATAGTATTTAGAAAAAACATGAATTGAAGTTTCTTGTCCATATGTGGTCTAGTATTTAATTCATTTACCAATAAAATACACTCTTCAAACGCACACAACACCTTATTAACAATAAAAGATGGGTATTTCTTTTCCCATATGTTATCATCAGTATCCATCAACTTTTGTTTCGTATTATTAATTGCATTAAGATAATCTTTTAATTCGTAGCTCATTTAAATTTACATTGCCCCATAATTTCTGTAAGACATGCAAGAATATTAATCTCGCTGTCAGCACTAAATGCTTGTTTGTATTGATAATCTGCTAGAATTAATACAAGGTGTGGAATATTAGATGGTTCTATATAATCATTTGCATAATCATATATTTTTCTAAAAAGTTTAGCAGGGTCGTTATCCATATTTTCTACAACCCACTTACGAACTGATTTATAATCTTTTTCTTTCATATGAGATACCAAATCTTTCATATTCACATCTGAAAGATTAACCAAGATACCAGCATCTATTTTTCCAGATACAGAATATCTTTGAATCTCATTTAATATTCTTCTCCAATCTGGAAAAAATGTATTAATAAGTTCTGCAATAACTTTTGTATCAAAAGGTATTTGTTCTTTTTGTAATATATCTGAAACTCTTTTAAAAAAACTTTCTGCAAGAATTGGTCTTTCTGATACAGGAATAATAAAATCTATAACACTACATCTTGAATGTAATGGCTCGATAATTCTATTTCGATAATTGCAAGTAAGAATAAATCCACAGTTCTTATGAAACTCTTCTATAAATCCACGCAACGCTGGTTGTGTAGATTGTGGATTAAGATAATCTGCTTCATCTATGATAACATATTTTCTACCACCCTCTAAAGAAGATGTAGATGCAAAGTTTTTAATCTTAGTTCGTAGAACATCGATTCCAGATTCCTCTGAGCCATTTATCATATACCAAGTTGCACCAATCTCATCTACCATTGCTTTCGCAACTGTAGTTTTCCCTACACCAGCGCCACCTGTTAATAACAGATTCGGTATATGTTTTTGTTCCACAAACTTAGAAAATGTTTCTTTAAGTTGTTTTGTTAATATGCAATCATTGATTTTTGTTGGTCTATATTTCTCAACAAATAAAAATGTATTTTCCATAATGTAATCACCTTTTTCATAATATTATAATAACCAAATTGACCATATTAAAACTGTTCCCCAATATATCATACTGTATTTGCAAATAGCTTGCCAGTCAATTTCATCTAAAGATTTCATTTCGGGTTTTGCCCAAAAATGTTTCCATGCCTTTGTAGAAAAAATTTTTAAATATTTTTCCAATTTCCATCACTCCACTATACTATTCCGTATAGGAAGAATCTGGTTCGAGTGCAATCCAATACTGAATAGTTTTGTCGTTGCCCTTATTTATAAAATGTGAAATATTCTTTGAAGAAATTTCCACATCGTAATCGCCAGGAATAATTTTTAGATTCTCAACTTTAAAATAAAACTTATAATCTCCTGTTCCTTTTACATCAACATCAACAGAAAAATTATTTGCAGATGAATTTTTCTTATCCGTAACTGATAAAGCCCCACTTCCATTTAATAGAAGGTCTTGGTTACCAAGAACAGCAGATGCCTTTGCAACTTTGTTAAATGTATCTTGTTTAAATTCAAATGATACTTCTGCTTCAGGCATTTGTACATCTTTTGATGGCGAAACAATAACACTAGGGTCGGAATAAAAATATTTTAAACTTCTACTCTTTGTTTTATCTTCTGTTATAACCACATGATTTTCTTGAAAATCTAAATCAGGGTTTCCAAATAAAGATAGTGCAGATAAAAACTCATTCAAGTCATATATCGCAAACTCTTTTGGAAATGATTCCTTAACTTCTGCCTTTGCAACAATGTTTTTCATTGTCGACATTGTGGTAAGGGTTGTACCAGATTTAACTAATAAGTTCTGGTTTATGTTTGAGAAATTCTTTAGAACTTCTTTTGTTTGTTCACTTATTTTCATAATATGTATACTCCTTTAATTGTATTCTAATATTATACATTAATAATAATGTCTTGTCAATAGACAAATAAAAAAAAGGGATTGTCTAAACAACCCCTTATCATAACATTATTATTTAATGTTTATTGTTCTTGGTTTCTTTTCATCTGGTATGATTTTTTCAAGTTTGACAGTTAACATGCCGTCTTTAAATCCAGCATCTTTTACTATCATATCATCTGAAAGAGTGAATGTTCTTTTGAATTGTCTTCTTGAAATCCCATGAACTAAATGGTCTTCTTTAGAAACATTCTTATCATCTGTTAACATAGTATATCCAGCAGATTCAATACTTAAAGTACCATCTTCATAGTTGACTTGAATATCATCTTTTGTGAATCCAGCAAGTGCAACTCTAATTTCATAATTAGTTGCATCTACCTTAACAATATCGTAAGGTGGATACGTGGTACTTGTATTGTAAGTGTTTGTTAATAATCGGTCAAACATACCATCAAAACCAACTGAAAATGGTGCCAATTTAAATAGGTCATCTAACTGATTATGCGAATAGCGAACTAATCTATAACTCATATCGTGTCTCCTTATAAGCGAGTTTTAAGATATCCCCGTAGGCAATATCTCATATTAGTATTATAACCATTAACCTTTAATTGTCAAGAGATTATTTTTGGAGCAGGTAAGTGGGAGTCGAACCCACGTTTCTAATCTGGACGACTAGTGTACTTGCCACTTATACTATACCTGCATTAATTATGATAACATATCTATTTAAAATGTCAAGCGACATCTATTGTCTTTGAAAAGTTTTGAATCTTCTCAAATTTCAATATGTGTGCAAATTTATCATATAGAACATCACCCTTGTGGGAGATAACAAATACATTTTCTTTTTGGAATGTGTTTAATATCTTTAGAAAATCATCTGTACCTGTTCCATCTAATGAACTATCAAATATCTCATCAAGTAACAACAGATTCGTATTCGTAGAGTTTTTCATTTTAGCAATAGCTCTCCAAGTAAACAGCAATGCTAAATCTATTCTCATTTTCTCACCTTCACTAAAAGAATAATATTTAAATTCATCACGATATCTTGACTTTATAACTTCATTAAAGTTTTCATCTATAGTAAAATTAATAAAAAAGTCCATAGATGAAAGATATCCATTTATCAGTTTGTTCATTATAGGAAGATATCTTTTAACAATCTTAGTTTTGATACCAGTATCCTGCAACATGTTTCTTACAACATCATTATAATGTTTATCTTCAATCATCTCTGCTTTTCTTTTTCCAAGAGAAACCAAAGATTCTTGTAAAGAAGTTAATTCATTTAATTGTTTTTCAGTCACATCTTTATCAGTTAAATCTTTAACCTCATTTTCATATTCTGTATTAAAGTTTTCTAATTCTTTTATAGAGGAAGTTAGTTTACCAATCTCTACATCATTCGATTTAATCTTTTCTGAAATGTTTATTATCTTATTAAGTTCTTTTTCGTTTGTATCGATATCTTTATCAATATCTTTTAGTCCATTAATATATTCTTGAAGTTTTTTTGTTCTAACTTCTATAGCTTTTGTTTTAAAATCAGAATCTATATGTTGTTCACAAGTAGGACATTCTTCATTGTCATTAAAAAAATCTACTTCTGTTTCAATTCTTTTTTGTTTTTCGCTGATAGTATTATGAAGTCTATTTAATTTTTTTAATTTCTTATCAATAATAGGTTGTTCTTCAATTTCTTTAAAATATTTTTCACTTTGTATTTCTAATTTAGTTACCGTATCTTGTTTTGATAAAATAGATTTAACATTTCTTGCAATCTTTTTATTATTCTCATTAACAATTTTATCTTTATTCTCTTGTAAATCTTTTAGATGTCTTTGTTGTTGTTCTATTTTCTGTTCATGTAATTTATATTCATTGCCAAGAGAAGTAATATCGCTAGCAACATCTTTCAATCTAGTTTTTAATAGATGATTCATTACTGAAAAGATTTTTATATCTAAAATTTCTTCAACAACTTCTCTACGATGTGCAGATGATAGTTTCATAAAAGGAACAAACGTAGAAGCACCTAAGATAACAACTTGTGTAAAAGAACGATAATTTAATTTAAGTATATTTTCTTCAAGATGTTTTTGATAATCTTTAGCAGCAGCATCTTGATTTATCATTGTTCCGTTACAATAAATCTCAAACTTGTTTGGTTTGATTCCACGAATAATTTTAAATTCTTGTCCCCCAACAGAAAAATATACTTCGACTTCGGCATCTCTTTCATTTACAGAGTTAACAAGTTGTCCTTTTGTTATTTGTCGAAAAGGTCTATTGAATAGTCCAAAACAAATTGCGTCAAGAATAGTAGATTTACCAGAACCATTCTCACCAACAATTAATGTTTTAGATTTAGAATTTAAAACTACTTCTGTAAAATTGTTACCTGTGGAAAGTATATTTTTCCACTTAACTTTACTAAATGTTACCGACATCTAAATCACTTGCCTCTACATATAAACTTTTCATTATATCTTTTAATCTATTTTTATCTAAATCTGTATCTATATCATCAATATATTTTTCAACCAAATTCATCGTATCTTCTGTATTCTCCATAATCTCATCACTTACATTTTCAGCATTTATTTCAGAAAAATCTTCTATAATTTTTACTTCATATGCACCAGAATCATTCATAAGTTTATCGGCAAACTTATCAAACTTATAAAAATCTGTTTTGTTAACAACAATTATTTTCACATAACATTCTTTATATTGTGTTATATCATGTTCATCATAATTATTTTTCTTATCATCAAAGTAAATCTTTTTATGAATCCTGTGTGGGTTTTGAATCCTTGTTAATTCTCTTGTATCTAAATCAAAAACATGAAACCCTTTTGGACATTCATAATCACTCCATGTCATTTCATATGGCGAGCCAAGATAATAAATCTGACCATCATCTGATTTACGATGATAATGTCCAGAGAAAACTAATTCAAATCTTTTAAATAAATCTTTGTCATAACCTTGTTGTGCCCAATGTCCTTTGTGTTGTTCAAATCCACTTAACTCTAAGTGTCCAAAACATATATCAGCTTTTGCTTGTTGAAGATATTTAACACACTCTGAATAATTTTCTGAATTCATCCACGGCATAAACAATACCGACACTCCACCAAAATCAATTACTTCTGGTTCTGGATATACATGAATGTTTTCATATTCATCAAACAAAAGATTACAAGAATTTATATCGTTGGTATTTTTAAAATAAGTATCATGGTTTCCTATAAGACAATGAACATTAATGTTTCTTTTTCTTAATGGTTCTAACCATGTTTCTTTTGTAAAATGTAAAGTATTAAAGTTAACATACTTTCTTCTATCAAACATATCACCTAAGTTTATTATAGTTGTTATGTCGTGTTTATCTATATAAGGAAAAAACACTTCGTCATAAAACTTTTTAAAATATTTTACAAACGATAGGTTATCATTCCTTGCGCCAATATGTTGGTCGGTAATCAGTATCACTTTCATATTATAAAATTATTCTTTATCGCTAATACCCATGAATATTTCTAATCCTAAAGTTATTCCTTTTTTCTTTAAAGACTTTTTAGTAGGTTTAGGTTTGGGTTTATAAGCATCTTCCTCTGGTAACATCATATTTTTAAACTCATCAAATTGTGGAGTATGATAATCCGTTGCATCATGTTTCTGTGTTGTAAAAGTTTCATATACATCTCGTTCTATCATTTTGTTTTTAATATGTGATTGTTTCTTTTCCTTTTGTATTCTTCTTACAAACGCATAGTAAATTATTTGCGTAAAATAAGCAAAAGGATTTTTAGATTTTTCTGGATTAAAATTATAACTATATTGAACACAATTTTCAATACCATCTGCAATCATTTCATCCCTATAGGTATAGTTAATAAAATTAGGACGATAAGATAAGTGATGAGCTATCTTCATAAAACATTCACCAATATAATTAGAAACAGGCGGAACAGGTTTGTTCAAACTTTTTGCAATACCACAAGCTTGTTGCCATTCTTCCATCGCTTGTAGAAATTTTTTGTTATCTACATAATGTTCATCAGTAGTTTTTCTTGTTTTTCTTTTTGTAACTTTTTTCATTATCTAATATTATACATCTTTTTTTTCGTGTTGTCAATTATTTTTATATAAAACTTTTTTTCTAAAACGCTTGACAAATTTGTTTTTTTGTTTATAATAACCATGTGGGGTTTCAGAGATATATTAGTATATATTTATTCCATTAAAATCTTTTTAATATTGTATTCAAATTGTTCTTCATTATAAAGATTAATTCTTTCTATAAAATGTTTTAAAGTAAAATTCTTTCTACTCTTATATGTTAAATCATCAGCAATGTCATAAAGTTTTACACTTTCTTTATCATCACCCTTTCTTAATCCTCTACCAATTGATTGTAATACTCTGACTCTACTCTTAAATGGACTAGCGAAAATAACATTATGTAAATTACGAATATTAATTCCAGTAGAGAATGTTCCATAAGATGCTACAATGATAGCATTCTTTTCCTTTTCAGTTATTCTACGAATATCTTCTCTTGTATCTACATCTGTACCACCAAAAACAAAAAATACTTTTCTATTTGGAGAAACTTTTTCTTTTATTAACTCATGTAGAACTTCACCATGTTTTTTTACCAATTGAAATAAACATAAAGTATTTCCTTTTGTAGATACAGTTAA